>CEUX01050442.1_pt1 | contig 31633 bp, 36 predicted proteins | sample 531361 | NCBI WGS metagenome assembly CEUX01 (sample SAMEA2622736, study PRJEB7988) | marine metagenome | isolation source: saline water (ENVO:00002010), including
AAATATAAAACTTGAAGCGGTGGCAGGTCTACCGCTTTGAGATTTATATTCATTTATAAATCCGACTAGATTAGGGTGTAGACGTGGTCGTAAAATACGCAACGCTTATTATGTTGTCTAGTTTTGTGTTGGCTCTTCGGTGGTTTTTTAATCACAGCACACACTTGACTAGACGACATTTTAAAATCAACAATCAACGAAGGAGTGAAACTATGACAAAAGATGACGCAATGTTTTTCAAAAGTATAATTGAAGGACTTAAAGCGAAACTTAAAAAAATAGAAAGGCACTGCAAAGCTGAAGTAAAAATAAATGAAGATGAAGAAACGCATTTTTCAAAAATGAGTGATGGAACAGAGGGAATATGCGAAGGGCGTTTGGAGTTTGCAGAGGGCGTTCTTAATATAATAAATAAAAAGTAAATCAACAATCAACAAAGGAGTGAACCATGTACACAAGTATAGAAAACGTAAAACTAACTGAAATAGATGTAGAGAAAGGCAAATACAAAGGAAACAAATTTGTCCCTTTTAAAAAGCCTATTGAGAATGAGAAAAAAGTTGTCTTTGAGGATAACTACTCAAACTTAATAGACGTTGTTTCAGAAATCAAACACGCTTCAGAGAGAAGACCTGACAGAATAATTAGGGTCAGCTTTGACGTACAAGCGGAGTGGTAATATGCCAGTAGTAGATTATAAAACTTTTCATATCTGTATAGGCTATTCTTTTAGTGGTAAGACACCACACTATAGAATATGGACTAAAGACTTTGTAGATTTATCTACAGAAATATTTAGGTCTATAAAATCTGCCAAAAAATACATTGATGAGGTGTTAATTTAAAAGATGAGTTATAAAGACTATAAAATAAGAGATGGCGTTCACATACCTACAAAAGAATACAAGGAAGGGTGGAACGCCATTTTTGGCAAAAAGAAAACTTCAAAAGAATTTAAACCTAAAGGAGAGAACAGCAAAAGACCTTTGGTTTTAAATAAAAAGCCGACAGTTGACTAGACGGCGTTTTCCACATGTGGATAAGTTAAGGATTTACAAATAAATCTATAATGCTTATTATCCATGTGAGAATGATTATCAACAATATAACACAGAAAGGGGGAAAATATGGAAAAATTACTGGTAAGTAAAAATGGCTATTCTTGGAAAGTTTTTATTTCTATGAAAGCTAAAATAGAGCAGTTAATGAACTGGCTACGTTTCATAAGATTTTGGACGTTTCAAGGATTACTTAAATTTAATGTAAATACAAAAAAGGAGTAAATATGCGTATTAATTTTATTCTTTTTAAAGTATATGTAGAGACTTTCTCTAAATGGAGTAATCTTAAAATAAGTGCCGACAATTATGAAAAAATAGTAGATTTTGGTTTTTGGAGATTTTACTTATCATAATTGAAGACTAATGTAAGAAAGGACGAAAGATAATGAGTAGCGGATTAAACCTTCTGAAAATTATAGAAGAAATGCGAAAGTTTGATACACAAATTGAAGCACAGGCAATCGCTGTGTTTTTATTTGTAGCGGTACATGGAAAAAAAGAAGGAGTAGCCATGCAAACTATAAGTGAAGAGTTGGACTTGGCTCAATCTTCTGTGTCTAGGAATTGCTATAAACTAGCTGACATAAATAGACATAAGAAGACTGGAATAGGTCTCCTAGAGACTTTTGAAGACCCAATGGAAAGACGTAGAAAGTTAGTACGTCTTACAGCAAAAGGCAAAAGAGTATATTTAACTCTTTTGGAATGGGTTAAATAACAATGAAAGGCGGTACAGTATGCAGACTAAAAATCCAAAACTGCTTACAGAGATACACCGCAAACTTACTCTTAAAGGGTGGGAAAAGTTGCAACAAACACGAGCCGAAAAAATTATTACAATGTTAGGTCGTGGAATGTTAGTGACTGAAATTACAGATAATCATGTAGAGCATGTTGTTGATACTTTAGAAAACAGAGGGTATCAAGGTTCTACAATTAATCGGTATCTGTCCTCACTCTCAAAGATGTTAAGATATGCCAATCAGAGACAATCTATTTATCATCTTGATAGAATGCCTCACATTGATTGGAATAGAGAGGACAATGGTAGAGAACGATACCTTGAACTAGAAGAAGAAAAAGAAATTATTAGATTGTTAACCGAGTGGAATATGGTTGACTATTTGGAGTTTTTTTTATTTCTAATAGATACAGGTATGAGACTAGGCGAAGCGTTATCTATTAAGAAGTTGATGATACACAATAACAATGGAAGTTATATTGTTAACTTACCTGCTTCAATTACGAAGAATGGTGAGCCAAGAGGTGTACCACTAACAGAACGTGCAAAGTCTATTGTTGTCAAACTGTTGGACAAAGCGGAAAGAAACGACTTGGTATTCAAACACTTAAAATATTGGACGTGTGAGAATACTTGGAGACGTTTAAGAAAAGCAATGAATTTAGAAGAAGACAAAGAGTTTGTCATTCATTGTTTAAGACATACTTGTGCTACTAGGTTAGCTCAATCAGGGAAGGTAGAACTTCACATGATTGGTCAAATGCTAGGTCATAAGTCATGGAAGATGATAAAAAGGTATGCTCACTTGATACCGAATAATCTAGTGGGTGCAGTAAATGTTCTTAATGGGATTAATCAAAATTCACAATCCAATTAAGGAATAAAAGTAGTTAGAGGATAGTTGATAAATGTTGTTATATAATATAAGTAAAATAGACTGTTCCACTGGCACATGGGTACAATAGGATTTGCAATCCTCTGCGTAACCATTCCGCCACGTTGCCAGTTGTTTTATTTCATAAGTAAACACTCAACTATTCTCTACTACATCTTAATAAAATAATCAAAGGACTAAACTTAATTTGTAAGCCATTCCTTTGGTGCATCAATCAACAAAAGGAGAATAAATTGAAAATACTAGAAATAATGCCGACATACAAAGACCAACACCTAAACGAGACAGCTTCCAAAGAGGCAGGTGCAAAGAGGACAAACAAAAGACGTATCTCACATATTGATAGAGGCGAAGAAAGTGTCACTTCTTATGGTAAAGTTATAGTTGCTAATACAATAAGACCTTTAGCAATCGCAATAGCAAACTGGGTAGAACAAGGTTTATCCAATGTTCATTCTAAAACTCCCATTGCTCTCAAATATATCTCCCAAGTAGACCCAAAGATACTAGCGTTGATAACTGCAAAGCATGTAATCAATACTATCACTAATACCAAGAACTTGACTGCTACAGGAATAACTTTAGGTGGTAGAGTTGAAACAGAGATAAGTTTAAAAAATTTTAAAGGACTTAATCCTCAACTTTACGAGACAGTTAAAAGAGATTTAGAAAAAAGGTCTTGGAATTATAATTATAAAAGAAGAAAATACAGAGAACAATCTAAAAGAGATAATGTGGCTATCTGGCAAGAATGGTCTACTACTGAAAGATTACATGTTGGTATGGAGTTGATAGGTCTTCTTATAGAAAGCACAGGACTTGTTCAAATTGGACAAGAACAACATAAACATAAAACTGTTAAAGTTATCAAACAAACTGAAAAGACTAAACAGTGGATTGATAATAGAAATAAGTTTAATGAACTATTAAACCCAGAGTATCTTCCAATGGTTATGCCACCAAAAATGGTTGAAGATGGGAAAATTTCAGGTCATGGATATTGGACTGAAGAACTCCCAGAGTTAGACCTAGTTAAGCAAAAAGGTAAGAAATTCAATAAAGAATTAGAAGCCTTTGCTATGCCAGAAGTAACCAAAGCTATTAACTTAATGCAGGGTACAGCTTATAAAATTAATAAGTTTGTATTAGGTGTAATGCAACATGCGTGGGACAAAGGAATATCTATCGGTGGTATGCCACCCACAAAATATCTTGAACCACCTAAAAGACCTCACAATATAAGTGAAGACACTGATGAGGGCAGAGCCGCACTCAAAAAATATAAAAAAGATAGTGTCATTGTTCACACAGAGAATAACAGAATGGTATCTAAAAGAATGTTGTATGCTAAAATTATACATTTAGCACAGCAATTTTTACAATACTTAACACTATTCTTCCCACTACAGTTAGACTTTAGAGGACGTGCTTATTGTGTCCCTGCGTTTCTTAACTATCAGTCTATTGGTGGTGCTAAAGCACTACTTAATTTTGCTGTTGGAAAAGCTATTACGAAAGCCAATAGAGGTGTCTTTTGGTTGGCTATTCATGGCTCTAATATGTGGGGTAATGATAAAGTCTCATTAGAAGATAGAGAAAAATGGGCTTATGAAAACCTTGAATGGATTAAAGCCTGTGGTGATGACCCAATAGGAAATAGACAATGGGAAGATGCAGATAGTCCTTTTCAATTTCTTGCTTTCTGTGATGAATGGAAAAGATACCATGAAACAGGTGATGGTTTTATATCTCATTTACCAGTAAACGTAGATGGCTCTTGTAATGGTCTTCAAATTTATTCTTTATTACTTAAAGATAAAGTTGCAGGTAAATTAGTTAATTGTATTCCTAGTGATGTACCACAAGATATTTACCAATTAGTTGCTGATGAAGTTACTAAAACTTTAAAAGTTAAAGCTGAAAAAGGTGATGACTTGGCGAAGAAATGGTTACAATATGGAGTTAAGCGTTCTACTTGTAAAAGACCTATTATGACTATTTGTTATGGGTCTACTAGATATTCATGCACAGATTTCGTAGTTGAAGATTTAACTAAACGAAAAGATAAAGGTGAGATGCACCCTTTTGATGACATGTTTAAACCTGCAACATATTTATCTAAAATAATTTGGGCTAGTATAGGTGAAAACTTAAAATCAGCTAGACAAGGTATGGACTTCTTACAAGGGATAGCAAAAGTTATCGCTAAAGAAGGTGTACCTTTACATTGGACTACACCAGTTGGTTTTCCAGTTTTTCAATTCTATCCTGAAATGAAAAGCAAAAGAGTAAAATCACATTTAATGGGAGAAGTTATTATGCCTCAAATAAAAGAAGAAGATGAAGGTACTGATAAACTTCGTACTCGTAATGCGGCGGCGGCTAACTATGTTCATAGTTTAGATAGTGCTTGTATGATTAAGACTGTCAATATTGCTAAAGAAAAAGGTATTGATAGTTTTTGCAATGTACATGACAGTTTTGCTACCCATGCTTGTGATATTGATAAATTAAATGAAAGTATAAGAGAGGCATTTGTGGAAACATTTAAGGAAGACTTATTTGGTAAGCTAAAAAAAGAAACCGCCTTATTAGTGGAAGATAAAGAAGCTGTTAAAAAGTTTCCTGAAATTCCTGCGTCAGGCGAATTGGATTTGGATTTACTACATCAATCCAAGTTTTTCTTTGCCTAAACCTATGCAACAGAGGATAGTTAAATGAAAGAATATATAATAATGACTTTGCTACTTCTACCTTTTGAGGAAACTTTCAAGGTAGATAGTAAATTATGGGTAACTGAAATTAAAGTGACTGATTGTAGGTATGAAGTTCCTACAACCTATCACGAACCCCCAATAAACAAGCATGAAATAATAATAGGCGGCAAGAAATGGCAATACATAGGAAAAATGTGTGATGCCAGTAAGTAAAGTTGCACTATTAGACTAATCAACATGGTTGGAGAAAACACAGAGATAAACACAAGGAGAAACATGAGTAAACAAACATACGAAAAATTGGTTACACCAATAGGTGTATCACAATTTGCATGGTTAAATAAACCAGATACTAAATTTGATGATAATGGACATTACAAAGTTAATTTAGTAATTGCTTCAGCAGAAGCAAAACCACTCATTGAAAAGATAAATGGTGAAGTAACCAAAGCTGTTGCTATGGCTAAAGAGAAATCTAAAGGCAAGAACATAAAAACAGCAAACAAACCTTTTGAAGAAGAGTATGACAAAGGTAAACCAACTGGAAACATAATCTTCAAATTCAAAGCTAAAGCAAAGATAATAATGAAGAATGGAGATGTCATTGACAACAAAGTTCCTATCTTTGATAGCAAAGGTACACCAATGACCAATCAAGTTTGGTCTGGTAGTCAAATGAAAGCGTCTGCGGATATGATACCCTACTATACCGCTATGGCAGGTGCAGGTGTTTCATTAAGACTAAAAGCGGTGCAAATAACTAAATTAGTTGAAGGGTCTGGTGCGACTTCGTCCTCGCATGGCTTTTCAGAAGTTAAAGATGGTTATACAGCACCAGAAGTTCCACAAGAAAATGAAGTTCAAGAAAACGCAACTGACTTCTAATCAAGTAGGACTTAAATATGGTTTTAGGTCTGGTTTAGAAATATCTATCTCGGAAGAGTTAGATGCAAATAAAGTAAAGTATCAGTACGAGAAGGTTAAATTAACTTATGTTAAACCACAGAAAGCTCACACTTATACGCCAGACTTTTACCTAGAAGCACACGATTTTTATATAGAGACAAAAGGATTATTTACTTCTGCTGACAGACAGAAGATGAGGCTTATTAAAGAACAACACCCAGAGAAAGACATTAGAATTATATTTAGTAATTCAAGAAGTAGAATTTCTAAAAAATCTAAAACTACTTATGCAATGTGGTGTGAGAAATATGGATTTAAGTATGCAGACAAACACATACCATTGGAGTGGTTAAATGAATAATAATAACAGAGCAAGAACAGATTTTATTGTTGTACACTCTACTAGAACAAAACCTAGTGAGAATTTAAGTGCAAAGGATATAACTTTAAAGCATAGAAAAGAAGGTTACTTTCATAATGCTTTTCATTATATCATAAAAAGAGATGGTAAAGTAGAAGAAGGTAGAAACATTGATATGTCTGGTGCTATCTTACCTATTAATCAGCCATTAATTACAAACCAAAATTCCATAGCGATAGCCCTAGTTGGTGGGCTGTCCGAAAATGGAGATAATCTTGACACTAACTTCACGTTCAAACAGTTCGTCTCACTGCGAGACCTTGTAAAACAGTTGAAAAAGAAGTACAGTGTTGAGGTGGTGGGTTGCAGAAATGCAACTAACTCCAACTCTTGTATATTTTTTGATGTACAAGCGATTGTTGATTGAGACGCATCTAGTTAGAAATAGCTAGGTGCGTTTCGTATTTTTGGGGTGGCTTACAATGAAACTGACCCCACAGGGCTAGTAGAGGGAGACTGAACCTAGCCCACAAAATTCCCAAATATTTTACCCAAAAAATTTATGCACAAAACAGAAGAAGAGTTTTTATATCACAGCCCATGCGATAATTGCGGTTCGTCTGATGCAAATGCTGTCTATACAAATCATTCGTATTGCTTTTCTTGCAATACACATACCAAAGGAAAATCAACAAATATGGAATTACAAACAATTACTAAAAAAGAAAGTGACTTTATTAAAGGAGATGTTCTCCCTCTTAATAAAAGAAAAATACATTTAAACACTGTACAAAAATATAACTACCAAATTGGTGCATGGTTTGGAAGACCATGTCATATTGCTAATTATTATAATGATAGCAAAGAGTTAGTAGCACAAAAATTAAGATACCCTTCAAAAGATTTTCAATGGATTGGTGAAGCAAAACAATCAGGATTATTTGGACAAGAAGTTTGCAAAGGAAAAGGAAGATACATAACTGTCTGCGAGGGTGAAATTGATGCCCTTACAATGTCACAGATTAACGACAATAAATGGGACGTAGTCTCTATTAAGTCTGGTGCGGCAGGTGCAAAAAAAGATATTCAAAAATCACTCGATTTCTTGGAAGGTTATGAGAACGTAATCTTCATGTATGACCAAGACATACAAGGGCAACAAGCGGCTGTAGAATGTGCTAAACTTCTAACTCCGAATAAAGCCAAGATTGCGTCTCTCCCTTTGAAAGACCCTAATGAGATGTTACTCGCAGGTAGAGCAGAAGAATTAAAACAAGCTATGTGGAATGCAAAACCATATAGACCAGATGGAATTGTACTTGGTACAGAAATCTTTGACGACATAATGAAAGAAGATACTTATGTTACTGCACAATATCCATTTAAAACTATTAATATTAAAACACATGGACTACGAAAAGGTGAGTTAACAACTATAACCGCAGGTACAGGTGTAGGTAAATCATCTTTCTGTCGTCATGTAGCACTAGATTTATTAAAACAAGGTTTTGGTGTTGGCTACATAGCACTAGAAGAAAGTATTAAACGTAGTGCATTAGGTATTATGGGTGTCCACCTAAAGAAACCTTTGCATTTAACTAGAGAAGGAATAAGTGAACAACAACTTCAGGAGACTTTTAAATCAACTATTGGTAATGGGAATTTTTATTTATATAACCACTTTGGCAGTACAATCGCTGACAACTTATTAAGTAAGATAAGATATTTAGCAAAATCATGTGAAGTAGACTTTGTGGTATTAGACCATTTACACATGGCTTTGTCTGCACTTGGAGATGAACACACAAGTGATGAAAGAAAACTTATTGATTACTTTGTAAGTAAATTAAGAACATTAGTAGAAGAAACAGGTATTGGTTTAATATTAGTTTCACATCTTCGTAGGTCAGAAGGAGACAAAGGTTTTGAAGATGGAAAAGATGTTACTATGAATAGTTTGAGAGGTAGTGCCAGTATAGGTCAGCTATCAGATTTAATTCTTTCACTATCTAGGGACATTAAGTCAGAAAAGAAATTAGCAAAAGTTACAATTCTTAAAAACAGATTTTCAGGTGAGACAGGCAACGCAGGTACATTATTATATGACTTAACTACTGGTTGTTTGTCTGAAACTACTGAAGATGTTTTAGATGACTACTAAAAAATCTCCTCTTCAAAATAGAAGAGACGCAATAAATTGGACTGCTTATGTACTTCAAGCAGTAGATAAAGCAAGAAAAACAAAAAACATTGTCTTTTTAGATGTAGGCAGAACTCAAACTGCTTTTATTTTACAAGACGCATTAACAACAATGGCATTACAAGGAGATGAAGCGGCGTGGAACGTAGAAGTACGAGTACACACATTACATTAATTATGAAAAATAAAATAAGTGAACCAATTATTGTTGGTAACAAAAAATATTACAAATACAAAATTATTTGGGAAGATATTGTGGGAGATAGCACACTAGCTAATCAAAATGATTTTCTAAAAATGTCTTGTGCTGATGTTCAAACAGAGTGTTGGATATTTGAGAAGACTACTAACTATGTTTATTCATTTGCAAGTTATTGTATTGAAAATGATAGCATAGAATTTGGCGATAGAAATATTTATCCAAGAAGCGTTATTAAGAAAATGGTTAGAATATAATGCGATATATATTTGACATTGAGACAGATGGATTTTTACATACCTGTACAAAAGTACACTGTATTGTACTTAAAGATATAGATAGTGGTGAGATACTTACATTAGATAATGAGAGTGCTATTAAAAAATTAGAAGAAGCTGATTTAATAGTAGGACACAATATTATTAAATTTGATATTCCAGTATTAGAGAAATTATATAACTTTGATTTTAGACAAAAAATTTTTGACACTTTAGTAGGAACAAGATTACTTTATGCAGACATTAAGGATAAAGACTTTTCAATTAAGGATTTTCCTAAAGATTGTATAGGTAAGCACTCATTAAAAGCATGGGGTAATAGAATAGGTGAGTACAAAGAACAAATAGATACTGACTTTCAAACTTTTACACCAGAATTATTAGAGTATTGTAAGCAAGACACAGAGGTAACTTATAAATTATATAAAGTAATAGAAGAAAAAGGTTACTCACAAGAAGCTATGGATTTAGAACATGAAGTAGCACAATTAATATTTAAACAAGAACAACATGGGTTTACTTTTAATAGAGATAAAGCTGAACAATTATATACTAAATTAAAAGCTAGAAGTGTAGAGTTAGAAGAAGATTTACAGAATGTATTTAAACCTATTGTAAAAGAAAGATGGTCTACAAAGACAGGTAAAAGATTAAAAGATTTAGTTATAGTATTTAATCCTAGTTCACGAAATCATATAGCAGAAAGATTAAAAGAAAAATATGGGTGGGACGCACAGGAATTTACTTCAGATGGTAAAGCAAAGTTAGATGATAAAATATTATCTCAATTAGAATATCCTGAAGCTAAAATATTAGCTGAACACTTTTTATTAAATAAAAGAATTGCACAAATAGCTACTGGTTCACAGGCTTGGTTAAAACATGAACGTAATGGCAAGATACATGGTACATGTAATACTAACTCTTGTGTAACACAAAGAGCTAGTCATTCTTTTCCAAATTTAGGACAGGTTGTTAGTACGTCTGCACCTTATGGTAAAGAGTGTAGAGAATTATTTACAGTACCAGAAGGTAAACGATTAGTTGGTATAGATGTAAGTTCATTAGAAGTGATGATGCTTTGTCATTTTATGTCAAGGTTTGACAATGGTGAGTATGCTAAAGTTGCTCTTGAAGGAGACATACACACAGAGACACAGAAACTAGCAGGGTTAGAAAGCAGAGACCTTGCAAAAAGATTTTACTATTGTCTACTCTATGGTGGCTCATCAAAAAAGATTTCTGAAGTAATTAATAAACCATTCAAAGAAGCAGGAAAGATTAAGAAAAGATTTTTAAATAATTTACCTGCATTATATAAACTTATTGAAGCTGTTAAGACTGCGGCTGAACGTGGTTTTATTAAAGGTTTAGATAAAAGAGAAATTAAAGTTAGAAATAGTTTTGCTTCTCTCAATACACTTTTGCAATCTAGCGGTGCGATATTGTGTAAGAGATGGTTAGTAGAATTTAATAAAGAAATCAAAAAATTTAACAATGCACAACAAGTTGTATGGGTACATGATGAAATACAAGTTGAGTGTGATGCAAAAGACGCTGATGCTATTGGTAAGATAGCAGTAGATTGTATTAAACGAGCAGGTGAACACTACAAATTAAGAGTTCCTCTAACAGGAGAATACAAAGTCTCAACTGATTGGAGTGGAACACATTAATGTATAATAAAAAATTTGACCTTGACCTAAAGTATGGTCAGGAAAGAGAAAAGCGTTTAGCTTCTATACTTGATAAAGATAAATCTAAAATAGAAGTTAAGACAGAAAGAGACTGGTGGTTTAAGACTGGAAACATTGCCATTGAGATGGAATGTAATGGTAAACCTTCAGGTGTCATGGCTACAAAGTCTGACTACTGGGTACATATCCTAGCAGAAGGAGAGAAAGATTATTGTAGATTAATCTTTGACACAAAGACAATCAAAAGATTGGCAAAGAAATATATCAGCACATTAAAAGCAGGTGGTGATGGCTTTAGAAGTAAGTTTGTTCTTATACCTTTAGCCGAAATATTTTTGCCAAAAAATTTAACCAAATCTATGCAACAAAGGATAGTAAAATAAATGTATAAGAAAAAGAAAGTTCTCATTATAGATGGCGACATACTAGCGTATAAAATCGCAACTAATAATGAAGTAGAGACAAACTGGGGTGATGGTATATGGACATTACATTCTAACGAAAACAGTTGTAAAGAACAACTTGATTTAGTTATAGATGATTTAGGTTCTACATTATCCGCAGATGATTATGTTGTAGCGTTAACAGATAAGAATAATTTTCGTAAAGATGTTCTTCCTACATATAAATCAAACAGAAATGCTAAACGTAAACCATTAGTTTTAAAAGCTATGCGTGAATACATTATGGAAAAACATAATGGTGTCATGTGGAAGAATTTAGAAGCTGATGATGTCATGGGGATTATGGCAACTGAACCTGCAACAATGGAAGAGAGAGTTCTTGTTAGTATTGATAAAGACATGCGTACAATTCCATGTACTTTATCTAATGATGGTAGCACTACTGAAGAGATACCAGAGAAGATGGCTAACTATAATTTTATGCTTCAAGTTTTGACAGGAGATAAAATTGATGGCTATGATGGAATAGAGGGTGTCGGAATTAAGACTGCTGAAAAACTTATTAAGAAATATACCAATGTACAACTTAAAGATTTATGGAAGATAGTTAAAGGTATCTATAAAGAAAAAGGTTACACACAGAAGGAAGCATTACAACAAGCAAGAGTGGCACACATCTGTAGACATGGTGATTACAATAAGAAAACAGGGAAGGTAAAACTATGGCAGATATGATTAAAGAACCACCACACTATGCAAACAATAAAATAGAACCTATTGATTATATAGTTTCTAACAAACTAGATTTCTGTGAAGGTAATGTTGTTAAGTACATCACTCGTTACAAACAGAAGGGTGGAATTGATGACCTTTTAAAATGCAAACAGTATGTACAATTTATAATAGACAAGTATGACACACCACAAACACATAATAATCAGGGCGGAGATAAACTCACCCCCAAAGGATATTAGATATATTAAAAAGTGGGTTAGAAAATTAGTTAAAGCTATTGGTATGAGACCTTTAGGTAAACCCACTGCTGTATATTCTAATAAAGAAGGTAATAGAGGTTTAACTTGTGTGCAATGTATTGATACATCACACATAGCCCTACATGTATGGGACGAAACCTCTCCTGCTATTGCACAACTAGATGTCTACACTTGCGGAGAGTTAGATAAAGAAATTGTATTATTATTTTTAGATGATTTTGAACCTACTAAAGTTAGTCATACTATTATTGATAGAGCAGAATTTATAGACGTTAAAACAAATAAAATAGAAAGAGTTAAATTATGATAGACTACGACAGAGACGAATTACTAACAGACTTTGGTAAGACAACATTGAAAGATAGATATTTATTACCAGATGAAACGTCTCCCCAAGATGGATTTATGAGAGCCGCAAAAGCATTCTCTGATAATGAAGAGATGGCTAATCGGATATACTCTTATGCTTCTAAATTGTGGTTTATGTATTCTACACCTATTTTATCTAATGGTGGAACATCAAGAGGTATGCCTATCTCTTGTTTTTTAAATTATGTCGGTGATAGTAGAGAAGGATTAACAGGACACTACACAGAGAATGCTTGGTTGGCATCTATTGGTGGTGGTATCGGTGGCTATTGGGGTCATGTTAGAAGTGATGGAGTAAGTACGTCTGGTGGTTCACAATCATCAGGTTCAATCCCATTCTTACACGTTGTTGATAGTGAGATAATGGCATTTTCACAAGGTAAAACTAGACGTGGAAGTTATGCGGCTTACATGGATATATCACACCCAGAGATTATAGAATTTTTAGAAATGCGTAAGCCTAGTGGTGGAGACATACATAGAAAATGTCTTAACTTACATCACGCTGTAAATATTTCAGATGAGTTTATGCAATTAATTGAGAAGTGTATTGCTGAACCTACTTATGATGACAGTTGGGACTTAATAGACCCACATACTAATGAAGTTGTACGAACTGTATCAGCAAGAGATTTGTGGCAAAAGATTTTAGAGATTAGAGTTGCTACTGGTGAGCCTTATATTTCTTTTACAGATACTATCTATGAAGGAATGCCTGAAACACAAAAGAAATTAGGATTAAACGTACATCATTCTAATTTATGTACAGAAATAGTATTACCTACTGACGAACATAGAACAGCAGTGTGTTGTTTATCTTCTGTAAATTTAGAAAAGTTTGATGAATGGAAAAATAACAATTTATTTATATCTGATTTAGTTAGATTTTTAGATAATGCTTTAACTTATTTTATTGACCATGCACCTGACAGTGTATTCAGAGCAAAGTTTAGTGCGGCTAATGAAAGAAGTATTGGGTTAGGAGCTATGGGTTTCCACGCTTACTTACAATCTAAAGGTATTCCTTTTGAAGGTGCGTTGGCTAAATCAATGAACTTAAAAATATTCAAACACATTAAAGAACAAGCAGTAGCAGAGAGTAAAAGACTAGCTATTAAAAGAGGTGAAGCTCCTGATATGGAAGGAACTGGTATGCGTAATGCACACTTATTAGCAATAGCACCTAACGCTTCTTCATCTATTATTTGTGGTACTACTTCACCATCAATAGAACCATACAGAGCAAATGCTTATGTGCAAAAAACAATGTCAGGTTCTTTCTTGGTTAAGAATAAATATTTAGAAAAATTGTTAGAAAAGAAAGGTATTAACACAGAGAAAACTTGGACATCTATACTTGCAAACAGAGGTTCAGTATTACATTTAAAAGAATTATCTGATTTTGAAAAAGATACTTTTAAAACAGCAATAGAAATTAATCAACAATGGATAATAGAACATGCTTCTGACAGACAACAATACATTTGTCAGGCACAATCAGTAAATGTTTTTGTACCTGCTGATGTTAATGTTAAAGAGTTACATGACATACACATGTTGGCTTGGAAAAGAAAACTTAAAACTTTGTACTATTGTAGAAGTGAAGCTATCAAACGTGCAGAGTTATTATCAAAGAAAATAGAAAGAACAATCATACCTGAAGCTGATTGTTTAGCTTGTGAGGGTTAATGACATATACAGATTTATTTAATGACATAGACAAGCCTAGAAAAAAAAAGAAACGTATGGTTAGAAAGGGGGTCTCATGTCATTCTAAACAAAAACAATCAGTGCTATGGACAGTTTATCATACTGTCCTAGCATTGGAGTTATTAATAATAATTATAATAGAAGGAATAGAGTTATTGAGATGAGTTTATTTAAAAGTAGACCTTATTACAAACCATTTGAATATGAATGGGCTTTTGAAGCATACGATATGCAACAGAAAATGCACTGGCTACCTAGTGAAGTACCATTACATGAAGATGTTAGAGATTGGAATGAAAGATTGTCTGAACCAGAGAAAAACTTAATAGGACAAATTTTAAAATTCTTTACGCAAGGTGATGTAGATATAGCACAAGCCTATTTAGATAAATATATTCCTATGTTTAAACCACCTGAAGTTAGAATGATGTTATCAGCTATAGCTTCAAGTGAGGCTAACCATGCACATAGTTATTCATTATTAAATGATACTATTGGTTTACCTGATAAAGAATATCAAGCCTTCCAAGAATATAAAGAAATGTCTAATAAACATGAGTATCTTTTTAAATCTAAAGGTAAAGGTGTTGAAGGTTTAGCTAAAGAGATAGCTTGTTTTTCTGCATTTGGTGAAGGCTTACAACTATTTGCATCATTTGCAATGCTTCTTAACTTCCAAAGATATGGAAGAATGAAAGGTATGTGTCAGATAGTTACTTGGAGTATTAGAGATGAGACACACCACGTTGAAAGTATGATTAAATTGTTCCATCAGTTAATAAAAGAAAACCCAAATATTTGGACAGAAAAATTTAAAGCAAGTATCTATCAAACAGCTAGAGATATGGTTGACCTTGAAGATAAGTTTATTGATTTAGCTTTTGATATGGGTGGAATTAGAGGATTAAAAGCTGAAGAAGTTAAACAATATATTAGATATATAGCTGATAGAAGATTGCTACAATTATCTTTAAAACCAAATTATAAGGTTAAAGATAATCCATTAGGTTGGTTAGAGTGGGTACTTAATGGCGTAGAACACGCTAATTTCTTTGAGAATAGAGCAACAGAATATAACAAAGGTACTGTAACAGGTAATCTTTGGGACTAAAGTTTCACTTTTAGATGAAAAACATTGACGAAGATTTGGTACTACCGACAAAGGTAGATGACCTAGTCAAATTATTAAATGAAGTTTACCCAGAAAAATCACCTGAATTATCTGATGATACTAAAACTATCTATTTTAAAGCAGGTCAAAGAGATGTGGTAAAATTTATAAATACACTAAAAGAGAGGACAGAAAAATAATATGTGCATGAGACCAAAAATGCCACCGCCACCAAAGCAACCACCTGCACCTGTGAATACTTCACAGACTGTTGGTGAACAAACTGCACCAGAATTGGTTACAGCTAACGAGCAGGATTTAAACATTAAAAAGAAGAAAAAGAAAGCGGCAGGTACAAGTGCTGTAAATACTTCTTCTGGTTTAAACATATCCACAAGTGGTGGAACAAACCAAGCCTAATAATTAATGGAATATACAGGTGAATTAACTAAACAACAGACAGCAAAAGAACGATATAATAAGTTAACCACTAACAGAGAACATTATTTAGATAGAGCAGAAGAGTGTAGTGAATTAACAATTCCTTCCTTAATTAAGCCTGATGGTTTCACATCATCAAGCGATTTATACAATCCCTTTCAATCAGTTGGTGCTAGAGGTGTCAACAATTTAGCAAGTAAACTTCTTTTACTATTGCTTCCCCCAAATTCCCCATTTTTTAGATTATCAATAGCAGGAGAAGCTAAAAAAGAACTAGAACAAAATAAAGAAATGAAGACTGACATAGAGAAATCTTTGTCTGTTATTGAAAAAGAAGTATCAAATAAAATTGAACAACTTGCTTTAAGAGTTTCAGTATTTGAAGCATTAAAACACTTAATAGTTGGTGGAAATGTTTTAACTTATTTACCTAAAAAAGGTAGCATGAGAGTATTTCCATTATCTCAATATGTAGTTAGAAGAGATGCTTCAGGAAATGTATTAGAAATAATTATAAAAGAATTAACTACTGTTTTATCTTTAGGAAAAGAAATAGCGGCACAAGTTATTTCAGACCCAGATTATAAAGAAGATGAAGATGTAGAAGTTTATACACATATTTATAAATTAGATGACAATGATTTTTATGTATGTCAGGAAGTTAATGGAATTAAAATACCTGAAAGTATAGGTAAATTCAAAAAAGAAAGAATGCCTTATCAAGCATTAAGAATGGTAAGAGTAGATAATGAAGACTATGGAAGAGGATATGTTGAAGAATTTTTAGGTGATTTAAAATCACTAGAAGGATTATCACAAGCACTTGTAGAAAGTGCGGCGGCTTCATCTAAAGTAGTATTTATGGTGAGACCTAATTCTGTTACTAGAAAGAAAGATTTATCATTAACAAGAAATGGTGATATTATCACTGGAAGTGCTGAAGATGTAACAGTATTACAAGCACAAAAACAATATGATTTACAAGTAGTAGAAAAATCTATTGCTAAATTAGAAGAGAGAATGTCTTATGCTTTCTTACTTCACACAGCAATACAAAGAGATGCAGAAAGAGTAACAGCACAAGAAATTAGATACATGGCTGAACAATTAGAAACAGCTATGGGTGGTATATATTCATTATTATCACAAGAGTTCCAACTTCCATTAGTAGCAATACTTATGAAAAGAATGGAACAATCTGATGAAATTCCAACATTACCTAAAGGAACAGTACAGCCTACTATTATTACTGGTATTGAAGCATTAGGTAGAGGAAATGATTTACAAAAATTAAGAGAATTTGTTGCAGAGATAGGAAATCTTGCACAGATAAATCCGCAAGTTGTTCAGGCTTTAAACCCTGATGATTTAATTAAAAGAATAGCTATTGGTCTAGGAATAGATACTGATGGTCTTCTTAAATCACCAGAACAATTACAAGCTGAAGCGGAAGAACAAGCTGAACAAGCCCAAGAACAACAAGTAATGCAAATGGCAGAGAAGGCGGTTGCACCAGTTGCTAACAATTTGTCTAAACCGCAATAATAAGGAAACACTATGGTAGAAACAGTAACAGTAAATAAAGAAGAAGAAACTACTAGCGAAAAGCCAGTAGAGGAGAAGTCTACACAAAGTAAACCTGAAGGCTTACCTGAAAAATTCAATTCAGTTGAAGATTTAGCAAAGTCATATTCAGAGTTAGAAAAGAAACTTGGTGAACAAACTCCAAAACAAGAAGAAGTAGACCCAATGAGTAAGGCTACTTTAAAAGAAGATGCACCTAAAGAACAAAAAGGTGAATTGGATATTGCTGAAAAAGCAGTTGAAAGTGCAGGGTTAAATATGGAAACTCTGTCAAATGAGTATGCTGAAAAAGGTGAGTTAGATACTAAATCTTATGAAGCATTAGAAAAAGCAGGAATACCTAAAGATTATGTAGACCAATTTATAGAAGGTCAAAAAGCAATAGGTGAAAAACAAACTAACGCAGTTAAAGATTTAGTTGGTGGTAATGATGCTTATAATGAAATGTCTAACTGGGCGGCTGATAATTTAACAGACGCAGAGAAAACAGCTTACAACACAGCAGTTAATTCTAAAGATTTAGAAACAGCGAAGTTAGCTGTTGTTGGATTAAAAGCAAAATTTGAAAAAGCTAATGGTACAGAACCTAGTTTATTAGAAGGTAAGTCTGCTCCATCAGGAGAGACAGGTTATAAATCTTGGGCTGAAGTTACTAGAGCAATGTCTGATGATAGATACCAAAAAGACCCTGCTTATCAAGCATTAGTAAAAGATAAACTTTCTAAATCGGAGATATAATATGTGGCTATTAGCATTAAGAAAATTATATGATGCAGAGGTTGCTGAAAGTACAGCAATCATTGACACATTTTTACAAAATTCTGTTGGCGTAGCTGACCATGATAAATTTATTAAAACTCTAAAAACACAGTTTGATAAATTAGTTCATTCTAAATCAGCTATATCTGAAATAGATAAACTAACAGAAGCATCAATGAAGAAAGGCAGAGATGACAAAGTACAAGACAAAACCAAAAACTAAACCAAAGCCGAAACCGAAACCAAAAAATAAATAGTTGTGCAACGCTTATGCGTGGCAACTGCCAATACAATTTAGCCAAATAACTTGACCTACTGCGGTAGACAATCTTGACTAAATAACTGAATTGAAGAGGCTTTTATTAAACTAACGTCATAAAAAGGAGAAAACACTATGGCAAACGCAAGTCCAGTTAAATTTGGAAATGCTAATTCTGGTGGAACTCGTGATGACGCATTGTTTTTAAAAGTTTTTGCAGGGGAAGTAATTACTTCTTTTGACAGAGCTTCAAAAACAGCAGGTGCAGACATGGTCAGAAGTATATCTTCTGGTAAGTCAGCAACCTTCCCAGTTTTGGGAAGAATTGCGGCATCTTATCACGCAGTTGGAACTGAAATTACAGGTTCAGATGTTAACGCAAACGAAAAGGTTATTACAATTAATGACCTTTTAATCTCTTCTGTATTTGTTTCAAATATCGAAGAAGCTAAATCGCATTGGGACGTAAGAAGTGCGTACTCTACTGAAATGGGTAGAGCATTATCTTTCCAAAAAGATAAGCACGTTTTACAAACAATCGGTCAAGCATCACTAGCATCAGCTAGTGTTACAGGCGGAGACGCAACAACTAACATAACTAACACAGGTATCGCATCTGCTACAGATGCTACTGCGGCTAATGCAATGATTGATGCAATCTTTGCGGCGGCTAAAGAACTTGATGCAAATTATGTTCCTTCAGAAGGCAGAAAATGCTTTATGAGATTGGAAGAATACTACAAATTAGCAAACGCTACAAATGCAGTGAATGTTGATTTCAGTGGTAAAGGTTCAATCGCTGAAGGTAAAGTGTTCAAAATTGCAGGAATTGAATTAGTACCAGTTCCTCACTTTGTATCTTCTAATGTAACTTCAGGTGTAGACGCAGGTTCAGCTACAAACGCAGGTTCAACGCCACAAGCGGTTAACCTATCAAACTTTGTTGCTCTTGTATCTCACCCTTCAGCAGTTGGAACTGTTAAGCTAATGGATTTAGCTGTTGAGAAAGAGTACGACATAAGAAGACAAGGTACGTTAATGGTTGCTAAATATTCTATGGGACATGGAGTATTAAGACCAGAAGCGGCAGTCGGCATTAAAGAAGCGTAATAATTAATTACGTTTTTACTTACATAGGGCGGTGCAATATCCGCCCTGTGTTTAATCAAAATTTACACAAAGGCACAGATGGCAACACAAATTACACCAACCAGTGAACTTCAGGCTGTAAATATAATGCTCTCTACGATAGGAGAAGCACCAGTCAATAGTATCACAGGTACTACTACAGTTGATGTAGGTACAGCAAAAAATATTTTAAATGAAACATCTATGTCCATTCAATCACAAGGGTGGAATTTCAACACTCACACAAATTACAAATCTTTAACTTTAGATAGTAACAATAAAGTTCCCCTTCCTTCAAACTGCGTAAAAGTTGACGCAAATTCTCAACACAGATATTTAAACTATACATTAAGAGATGGTTATTTATATGATATGGATAATCATACAGATGTATTTACTGAAGCTCCTTCATCAGTTGATATTGTTTTAGTACAACAATTTGAACATTTACCAGAATACGCTAGACAATATATTACAATGAAAGCGGCTAGAAGATTTGCGGCAAGATTTGTTGGTGATAAAGAAATTACACAATTAATTGGTCAAGATGAACAAGAAGCATTGATGGCTTTCCATCAAGCAGATAGCCAAGAGAGTGATGTAAACATACTTGATGGAGATAGTAACACATTTTCTATAATACACAGACCTACTAGAAGGAATTGGTAATTATGGGTAGTGTTGTTTCACAATCTATTCCTAACTTTTTGAATGGTATGTCTCAACAGACACCCACTCAAAGAGGTATAAATCAAGGAGCAGACCAAGTTAATTTACAGAATGGTTTAGTAGATGGTTTATCTAAAAGACCGCCTTTAGATTATGTAGCAACATTAGATGCCTCAAATATATATTCTAATAAAACAAAATTTTGGTCAATACAAAGAGATGAAAGCAACCAATACATTGTAGCCTTATATAATGGTGGTGTTAAAGTATTTGATTTAGCAGGTAATGAAAAAACTGTTACAGTTGCAAGTGGTTCAAGTTATTTAACATCAACTAATCCTAAAGATAATTTTAAATTAGTTAATATTGCAGATTATACATTTCTTGCTAACACAGCAACAACAGTAGCGGCTGATAGTACAACGTCTGCGGCTAAAGTAGAAGAATTTTTAATTGTTTGTAAACTAACAAACTATGGTAGAGAATATAAAGTAGCATTAAATCACCCTAACATGGCTTATGAACATGAAGTAGTGTTTCAATTACCTTCAGGTAATGATGCTTCTACTGATAGTAAATTTAGAGATACAAACAAAATTACAGATATATTATTAAATGGTCATTCTAGTTCACATTGGGACGCTTCGGCTGATGGTATTGGATTTAAAACTATTAGAAAAGATACAGGTGCAACTTTATCTAGTTCACAAGGATTAGCAAACTATTCAGGCATATCATCTCATTTTACATTTGAAGCATTTGATAGTGTTATCTATGGAAAACCTACAGGTACAGTTTCATCACCAAACACACTAGCTGATTATACAATAAGTTCATCAGATGGTTCTGGTAACACAGCTATGTATGCCATAAGAGATGAAATACAAGACTTTAGTAAATTACCTTTTTATGGAAAGAAAGATGTAATTATAAAAGTAACTGGTGAAGAAGGAGATACATTATCAGATTACTATGTTAAATTTACAGGTAAGTCTGGTGTATGGAATGAAACTATAGCACCTGCTACTTCTGTAGGTTTAGACAATTCTACAATGCCACACGCATTGATTAATAATAATAATGGTACTTTTACTTTTAAAGAATTAGATTGGACTGATAGAGTATGTGGTGATGCAGAGACAAATCCTAATCCAACTTTTGTGGGTAAAAAGATTAATAACCTTACATTTTACAAAAACAGATTAGGTATTTTATCAGGAGAAAATTTAGTATTTACAGAAAATGCTTCTTTCTTTAATTACTTTGCTACAACATCTACGCAAGTTTTAGATACTGACGCTATTGATATAGCGGCTTCAGGTACACAGGTTAACACACTTAAAAACTCTGTAGGATTTAATGAAAGTTTATTATTATTTTCTGATACAGCACAATACAAATTAGATAGTTCAGGTGAAAGCATATCACCTACAACAGCTATACTTAATGAAGTATCTTCATTTGAACATGATGATAAAGTAACACCAGTTTCAGCAGGTAAGTTTGCTTACTTTGCACAAGCCAGAACAAACAACACAGCTATAAGAGAATACTTTGCTGATGATGATACATTAACAAATGATGGTTTAGATATTAGTGTATCAGTACAAAATTTAATACCATCTAATTGTTATCAAATTGTAAGTAATACAACAGAGGACACATTAGTATTTCTTTCGGCTGATAGTGCAGATACGCAGACAGCACCATATTCAGGTACAGCTTCAGCAACAAATGCTAGTACAATGGTTATCTATAAGTATTTCTTTGATGGTGGAGAGAAAGTACAAAATGCGTGGTCTAAATGGACATTCACAGGTCTTAAAATTATAGGTGTTAGGTCTTTAGAAAGTCATCTTTATGTATTAGCTTCTGAAGGTACTACTACAAAATTATTTAAAATAGATTTAAGAAATTTAAAAGATACTACTATAGGTCATGGAGTTTTTCTTGACCTTAAAACTTCAGTTACAGGAACGTATGATGCCGCAACAGACTTAACTACGTTTACATCACCTTATGGTGCTAAAACAGGGTTAATGGCTGTAGATAGAACAAATGGTAATGACTACACAGCTACAAATACAAGTGGTTCTACATATACAATAAAAGGTAATCACACTTCATTATACATTGGAGTACCTTATGAAAGTTTATATAGATTATCCACACCTTATGTAAGAGAAAATACTGGAAGAGGGCTAGTCGCTATTACTACAGGTAGATACCAAATTAGAAATATATTATTTAATTTTGAAAACAGTGGGTTCTTTCAGGTAGAAGTAACTCCAACAAACAGAAATAAATCAACTTCAATAATGAATGGATATGTCATTGGTACATCATCTTCAGTTGTTGGACAACCTGCTATAGCTTCAGGGACATTAAGAGTTCCAGTACAAGCACAAAATACAGAATTTGTATTAGATATTAAATCATCTTCTCATTTACCTATGTATGTCGCAGGTGCAGAAGTTGAAGGTTATTATCATAACAGAGCAAATAGGATTTAATGATTAAAGAGAACTATGTTCGTCCTGCTATATTAGCGGACAGTTTAGAGTTAGCACCTAAAATAAGAATAGGTGATAGAAAAGAAATTATGGCTTCAGATGGTGCTACACCATTGGAAGCATTAGTCTTACCATTTACAGATGAGAAAGCTAAAATTTATACAATAGTAGGAACTGAAAGCGAAGGTGTAATTGGTATGTTTGGTTCTTCTCCAACTAAATTAAAAGAGTATGGAGTAGTTTGGTTACTATCTAGTGAACATTTATTTAAACATATAAAACAATTTATTAAAGAATGTCCTTACTGGGTAGCTCAAATGAGTAAAGATTATAAATATGTTTACAATTTTGTAGATGAAAGAAATTGGAAAGCATTAAAATGGTTACAATTTTTAGGATTTGAACCAAAAGAAAAAATAGGGAAATTCGGTGTCGGTAAGATACCATTTTTATTAATGATGAAAGAGGTAAATAATTAATGTGTGACATTGGTACGGCTATTCAAGTCGCTAGTTTAGTTCAAGGTTACAGAGAAAAGAAAGCACAAAACAAAGCTATCAGAAGAGACCAAGAGACTTCACGAAGAGGTTTTGATAGAGGTTATTTACATGACATGAATAAGATTGACCAAGAGAAGGTCAATGCAGATAAAGAAAAAGTAAAAGCAGAAATCAAATCTAAATATGAAAAAAACCAACAAGTTTCAGAATTAATGAATTTAGGTACAGGTAATAATACAAAAATAGTCCAATCAATAGGATATTTGTTTGACCAAGACTGGGTTGAAATTACCAGTGATTACGACAAAGATGTTCAAACATTTCAAAATCAACAAACAGAAGCATACGCTAATCTTCATAAAGGCTATAACAGCTTAACTTCCCCAATAGAACCTTCAAGAACTGGATTAATGTTAGAGATTGGTGCAGTAACTTATGACGGTTACCAAAAAAATCAAACTAATAAAGGTGCGAAGAAATAATGGCTAAATATAAAAAACAAGCAACTGCTAAATACTATGGTTTAGGTGGTACAGGCAAAGTTTACACAAATACTCAATCAGATGGTTTAGCAAAATCATTAGATAACGCAGGTTATTTAATTCAAAATGCAGAAAATACTAGAATTGATAGAGAAAAAACTGAAGCTATAAATAAAATTCAAGAGCTATACGCTTCTGGTAAAAAAGTTGAAGATATACAAGCAGAGATTTTAGCAAACAAACACCCAGATTTAACTGGTAAATACATTGATGCCACTACAAAATTTCATACAGGTAAAGTACAAGCAAACGAAGTTTTTAATAAAATAAAAGAAAACATACAAGATTACGATATTGAAGATACTTCACAATCATTAGAATTATTTATTAAACCATTTCTTCCTAATTTTGAAGGTATGGATAAATCTCAAATTGCAGGTTTTAGTTCTACATTTAATGGATTTAAAGCAGTATTAGCAGAAGAAGATGCAAACGCTAGGTCAGCACTTGCACAAGCAAATAAAATAAAAGAAGGTAGAACTGTTCTAGCAAATACGTCTTTAGAAAAATATATTGAAACATGGAAAAATTTAAACATGGACGTGCCTAGCACTGATGGCTCTTCTAAACCTAATCAATTATATACTAATGCAGATTTAATAGAAGTTATTAAAGCTGATGTTAAAGGTTTAATTAAAACTGCAACTACTATTGAAGAAATAGAAAGAGCTGAAGCAATTTTAAATCTTGATATGGGTTTAAGTAAAGATGGTAAAAAACTAGGTACATTAGGTGATAGAAAAACAGGTGATGTTGATGATATTAAACTATCACTAATAGTTAAAAAAGAAGCTATTGAAGCAGACCAAATTAAAAAAGAAGCTAAATACAAAGATGATACTGTAAAAGAAATTTATAAAGAAGCCTTTGCACCTAATGAAGATGGAACAGCAAAAACATTAACACAACTTAATGAAATAAAAGAAAAATTAAAAGAATTTGGCGACCCTAAATTATTAGATGATTTTGTAACTTTCTTTAACAGTAGCAGAACAATAGTAAATGATGCTGATAAGACTAATGAATTTCTAATGTCTGTAGCTGAAGGTAAGTATGAGACTTATGCTGAACTGATAGAAGCTATGAATACAGAGGGTATTCCTTCAGCATTTTTAGAAAAAGCAGAAAACAGATGGACTACATGGTCTCAAAATAAAGACAAAGGGGAGAACCCAATATACTTTTCTGATAAAACATATACTTCAGGTATGACAACTGCAACAAACTTTGTAGAGAAATATTTAGATAAATTAGACCCTAGTGGTACACTTTCGGCTGAAGCTATGCCAGAGCTTAACAATTATATAAAAAATGAAATATTAGATTTTGAAGCAGACTTTAAAGCAGAAAATAATGGTGCATCTCCAAAACCTGAAGATAGAAGAAAATTTATGAAAGAATTATATGATTGGGTTAAATTTAATTATCAAGAAGAAGGAACTGTAATGCCAAAAGGTCTAGTATCTTTTGACCAAAAAGAAATTAATGAACAAGAACTTGAAGACACTAGAGAAAGATTAGATACAGCAAATATTGCAAGTGAACTTATTAATACTATTCAAAATGCAGAATTTAACATTCCTGTACCTTTTGGAGAAGATAGTACATTTAAAGATTATAAACCATTTAATCAACCAGACAAAGATGAATACAATGCAACTAGAAACAAAGCAATAGAAGATGCTGTTGCAAGTGTATTCCCTGAAGGAACTTTTACAACAGAATTTATAAATTCAATGAACCAACAAGAAGCTGATTTATTAAAAATAACTCTAGCAGAACAATTAGGAATACCGCCTGAAGTAGTGGCACAAACTATAAAAACTTTATTATTAGGAAATAATTAATGGCTAATGATTTACTTTCAGACAATACTTCTACAATAAAAATAAACAACGCTGATTTAGAATATAATAGAGCAAAAAGAGGAGAGAACGCTTTAGAAGAAATACAATCAGAAAATTTTGCTAAAATTGCAAGAAGATATTATGCAAAACGACACAATGATAGTAGCTATTTAAGTTATTCACATGCAGACATTATGGAAAAATTCTATAATGATAGGTCTTGGAGAACTAACAACAGTGTTTCTATGGGTCTTGACTTAAATGATGCAATGAAAGCTGACCCTGAAACTCTTAAAGATTTTAATTATATTACTAAATTATATCAAGACCTTCCTTCATTTTGGAATGACCCAAATAGAAACTTTGGTACATGGTTAATGGAAGTTGGGGGTGCTGTTGTAGCTGACCCAATAAACTTAATTGGATTTGGTGTTGGTGGTCAAGCGGCAAAACAAGGTTATAAACTTGCACTTAAAGAAGCATTAAAAGGTAAGATTGCTAAAGAGATTAGTGAACAAACAATTAAAATGGCGGCTGACGAAGCTAAAAAGAAAGCTATGGGTGCGGCTATTAAAAAAGGTGCTATCTATGAAGGAATGATAGGTGCAGGTGTTGCAGGTATGCAAGATAGTATTTTGCAATCAACTTATTTAAAATCTAGTTTAATAAAAGAAAGAGATTTAAAACAAACAGCTATAGCTTCTGCTGTAGGTGGTACATTTGGTACTGTCTTTGGTGGAGTATTCTCTGGTATAGGTTTTAAGATGACTAACAGAGGTTTGAAAAAGAAATCAATTAAAAACTTACACGATTTACATACTTATGGAAGAAGTGAAATAACTGGTTCAAGATTGTTCAGTGATTTAACTACTTCTAAAGATAAAAAATCATATTATAAAAATCTTACTAAAGATGAAATAGATGCAATAGAAACAAAAAGTAAAATTACTGGTAAGACTTTAGATGAAAAATTAAAAAACCTTCATAGAATAAATGATGGTAAAAAATCTTTAAAAGAACCTATTAACTTTACTAAATACACTCCTAGAGCAGTACAAGTATATTTAAGAAGTGCAATAGATGATGCACTAAATACTGGTAAATTAGATTATGAAATAAAAAAATTTGATAATAAAAAAGCAATAGAATTATCACAAGTATTTGATGAGCCTATAGAACAAATTTTATTATGGGCTAAAAAAGCAGGTGAAGGTCAAAAAGAAGATTTTGTTAGACTTCTAATATATGGAGATTGGATTGCTAAACAAGGAGATGACCAAATTAAATTAGGTAATGAATTACATAGAGCAATAAATGAAGGTAAACTAAATGAAGCAAAACTAATAGAAGACAAAATGGATTTATTAGATGGGGTTATTCAAGATAGTTTAATAGATTATAAGAAAATTAGTACAGGAAAAGCTAGAGCAACGCAAATACAAAGAGTTGGTAAAGATGCTAGAAGGGCGGCAGAATTAATTGCTAATCCTGAAGACCCTGCAATGCAGAAATTAAAAACAAAAAGTTCAAGAGAATATAAATTAGCATTAGGAAAACTAGATGACCATAACCAAGTTATACTTGCATTACAAAATGCTAAAAAAGTTGATAAATGGGAATTAGCGGCTGAATATATTAATAACAACTTACTGTCTTCACCAGATACACACATACTTAACATAGTATCAGGTTTAGCACAAACACAGTGGAAACCTTTTGTTATGCTATTGAGGTCTGCTAATATGGGTTTATGGTTTAATAGAAGAAGTAGAGAATTAGCTATTGAAGCGTTTGATACTTACATTCATCAATACGTTTATCTAGGACATGCACTAAAACAGTTTGGTAAAAGTTTTTATTTTGGAAGAGGTATGCTTGATAGTAGAGCCATGAAGTATGATAACTCTATGAGACAAGGACAACTCCAAGCATGGATTAATGCGACAAGTGCTTTATTAACAAGACCTTTAGGTAAAGTAGGTTGGATAATTCACAATGGATTAGTTAAACCCACATCTTATCTTGTAACAACACCTATGAGATTTCTTTCAGCAGGTGATGAATTTCTTAAAACTGTTGCTTTTAGAGCCAGAAGAACATCACAAATACATTCTCAATTAAGAAAAGAAAATAATGCTTCTCTATGGTCAGGTTATTTTAAAGATAAAAAAGCTAAAGAAGAATACAAAAAAAGATTTAAAGAAATTGAGATGGCATACATGGAAAATAACAATGTTGCTAAATCTACAATATCAAGTAATTCTACAGCGATACAAGACGTAAACAAATTAGAAGTAAACGACCCATTACAATATGCTAGAGAAGCTACTTATACACAATCTTCTATGTCTACAAATCCTGCAACAGGAAAACAAGAAGGTGGTGTTACTGCGGCTGTTCTATCATGGACTTCAAGAAACAAATGGTCAAGAGCTTTAGGTTTGCACTTTATCAATACACCTTCAAACTTAATTAAATGGAATTTTGAACAATTACCCTTTGCTAGAAGATTAGTAGTTTCTACAAGACACGCTTTAATGGAAGGTGCAGATGGTAAATATCTAAACCCAGAAGCGGCGGCAGAAGCTAATGCAAGAATGCAAGGTGGAATGATGTTATGGTTTGCGGCTTACAATGTTGTTCTTGCAGGAAAGATTACTGGCGGTGGTTCAAGAGATTGGAAAGAGAATAAAGAAAGAACAGCAACAACAGGTTGGCAACCTTATTCTTATATTACAGATGATGGTAGATATATTAAATTAAACAGATTAGACCCTATTATGATGCCATTCTTTATTATGGCTGACATGATGGAAACAATAAATAGTTTCTTAAAAACTAATGAAGATTTACCTGCCGAAGCACAAAATGGTATGGAAGAGTTAGCTATGGGAGTATTAGCTTCATTAACTCATAATTTAACTTCTAAATTTTACATGAAAGGTATTATTGAAACAGCAGGATTTTTATTAGGAGACGAAGCTATGAAAAGTAAAGCACCAGATAGAATAGGTACTTCAATATTATCAAGAGCAATTTATAAAGTATTCCCACTATCAGGTGGTTTAAGATACATGAGTAGAGTAGATAGTGATGTTCAACAAGAATTATGGTCATTAAGTGATAGAATGTTACAGCTAGACCCATTTGAATGGGTAGCAGACAAAGATAGTATTATGCCTCAAAGAAATATGTTTGGTGAAAAAGTTGACAGACAAAATGGTTGGTTATTTGGTTTAGGAAAAGAGAGTGGCTTATGGTCTTCTCCTTTTGCTATGACACAATGGTCAAACCCTGAAATAGGTAATTTCTTTAAAGAAAGAGAGTTTAAATTTACAAAACCATCTCCAATAGATAGAAAATCTAAAATTGATTTAAGAAGAATTGTTAATGATAAAACTAAACAAACAGCTTACGATAGATGGAGAGAGCTTACAGGTCAGCAAACATTTTCATACAAAGGTAAAAAATACAATCTTAAAGGTTATATAGAAGCACTTATAATGGATAAGAAAAGTGCAATCTATTTTAGACCAGATGGTCAAGTTTTAGGTGAGGATATGAGACAGAAGTATATCATATCTATAGTTAGAAGAGCTGAAAGAATGGCTAAAATACAGATGATGAAAGAATATCCAATTATTCAAAGAACGATTAATGAACGTAATGAGTTTAAGTTTCTTAAAGTTAGTGAGGCTATTAAGAATAGAAATTCATCATTAAATACACTGCTTCAGTAAAGTTTCACTTTTAGTAAAACAAATTCAAAAAATAAGGAAAAATCATAGATGGCAAATAGTTTTGTACGTTATACAGGCGATAACAGTACAACATCATATTCCATTCCTTTTAGCTATAGAAGCACAGCAGACCTAACAGTTACTCTAGCAGGGGTGGCTACAACAGCTTATACTCTAAATGCGGCAGGGACTACCCTGACATTTAATTCTGCACCTGCTTCAAGTGTAGCGATTGAGATAAGAAGAAAAACATCTCAAACAACAAGATTAACAGACTATGCTGATGGTTCAGTATTAACAGAAAACGATTTAGATACAGATAGTACCCAAGCCTTTTATATGGGTCAGGAAGCTATTGATGATGCTAATGATGTTATTAAACCTTCCAATACGAACTTTCAATGGGACGCTAATAGTAAAAGAATTATAAATGTTACTAATCCAGTAGATAACCAAGATGTTGCCACAAAGCATTATCTTGAAAATACATGGTTATCAGCTTCAGACAAAGCTAATATTAATACAGTAGCAGGAATTACAGGATTATCTACAGTTGCTAGTAATTCAACTAATATTAATACTGTAGGTACAAATATTACTAATGTTAATACTGTAGCTACAAATATTTCTTCAGTTAACACTGTAGCCGCAGATATTACTAAAGTTATAGCTGTAGCAAATGATTTAGCAGAAGCAGTTTCAGAAGTAGAAACTGTAGCAGATGACTTAAATGAAGCAACATCAGAAATTGAAGTTGTTTCTAATAATATAGCTAATGTTAATACAGTTGGTGGTATATCAGCTAATGTAACAACAGTAGCAGGTATATCAGCTAATGTAACTACTGTAGCAGGTATAAGTTCTGCTATAAGTACAGTGTCAGGAATATCAAGTGCTGTTTCAGGTGTTAACACTATAGCTTCAGATGTATCTGCTGTTAATTCTAACAGTTCAAATATAAACACTGTTGCAACTAACAATACAAATATTACAACAGTAGCAGGTATTAATTCTAACGTATCAACAGTAGCAGGTATTTCTTCAAATGTTACTACAGTCGCAGGAATATCTAGTGATGTAACTACAGTTGCAGGAAATTCATCTAATATTTCATCAGTAAATTCAAACGCTACAAATATCAATGCTGTAGCAGGTGCAATTACCAATGTTAATAATGTTGGTGGTGCTATTACAAATATTAATACAGTTGCTACAAACCTAGCTTCAGTAAATTCTTTTGCAGAACAATATAGAATTGCAAGTTCAGCTCCAAGTAGTTCGTTAAATGTAGGAGATTTATATTTTGATACGACAGCTAATGAATTAAAAGTTTACAAAAGTTCAGGTTGGGCGGCGGCAGGTTCTACAGTTAATGGAACTTCGGCAAGATTTACTTATACTGCAACTGCAAATCAAACGACATTTACTGGTGCAGACATTAATGGAAATACACTTGCGTATGATGCGGGGTTTGCGGATATTTATTTGAATGGAATTAGATTATCAGGAGCAGATATTACAATTACTTCAGGTACTTCTGTAGTTCTGGCTTCAGGTGCGGCAGTTAATGATGTTTTAGATGTAGTTGCTTATGGCACGTTTAATGTAGCTTCAGTAAATGGTTCAGCTATTAATGCAGGAACAATTAACATAGATAGATTACCAAGTATTACAAATGCTAAACTAGCAGGTTCTATTGCAAATGATAAATTAGTAAATAAAAGTATTACAATTAATGGTTCAGCAGTAGATTTAGGTGGAAGTGTAACAGTTGGAGAAACTAAACCAACAGTAGCAGATGTTTCACAAACAATAGCACCTGCAACAGCTACAACTATAACAATTACAGGTACAAACTTTGTTTCAATACCACAAGTAGATTTTATAAATGCTTCTACTGGTGCTGTTACAAGAGCAAACACAGTATCATTTACAAGTGCAACATCACTTTCAGTAAACTGTACTATAGCTACAGGAAACTATTATGTCAGAATTGAAAATCCTGA
>CEUX01020058.1_pt1 | contig 31588 bp, 7 predicted proteins | sample 531361 | NCBI WGS metagenome assembly CEUX01 (sample SAMEA2622736, study PRJEB7988) | marine metagenome | isolation source: saline water (ENVO:00002010), including
CCCGAATTCATTATGGCAGAATATCAAAGATCATTTTTATCAGAGACACAGCTTAGAGAGTTAGCAAGAACTGAACCTTGGAAGTCGCAATGGTCTATATCCGACAAGTCCGGAAAGGATATATTTCTATATCCAGATAGAGAACTGACAAATGACCAAAAGGGTTTGCTAATATGGTCTAATATGTATGACAACATACAAGAGCATATGGAGTGTCCGCCCAATGAGGTAATTGAAGATGACGACGTTTTGGACGGATGGTTTTTGATACAAAGAGAGAAACGCAAGAAAGAAAAATTAGAGCAAGAGTTTGAGGAAAACACTAATAGCAAAATAAACAACGCTCATGAAGTGTTCATGGTTGGTAAGAAGTCACAGGAAAAGGTAGACACTTTGAACAGCCCAACGGCTAAGATGTTTAAAAACCAACGTGAGAAACTTATAAAACAAAAAGGCCACGTAGAGCAAGGAGAGTTCTTTGATGAGAAACTCGGAATGAGAGGACAGCAGAATGATATGTATAAAAATAAATTTAAATAAGGATGGAGGATTATGAGATGGAAAAACCATTCAGTGAAATGCTGAAAGAAAAAGCCAATTACAAGGAAATGAGAGAAGAGAAATACAGGACAGATTCAAGAGATAGGCTGTCCAAGATTCTTAAAAAGAAAATCGAAACCACTATGATTGGTGCTTTAAGCAGCATAGAAGAACACCTTGGATTTTTGTGGGAGACCAAAGACGGCCAGCTCACAGAAGACCAAGTTTATATGAAAGATTTATACCAAAAGGTAAGGTCTGAAATACTAGACAAAGGAAACACTCAAGCCAGAAACGTAGATGCTGAACTATCACAGTATGATGTTAAATGGCTAAAGTATACTATTAAGATGCCTGTTATTAAACAAACGGAGGAGGAAGGAAATGCCTAAGAAAAACGAAAAAGAAGTTAAGGTAAAATTAGAGAATGGCAATGAAGTTAAGATTATTGTCAGGAAACCAACTAATAAAGTAAATGCTCACGCACAAAGGGTTGCTGCTAAAGTATGGACTGATTGTGTCAGAGATGGTATTATGACCAAGAAAGAGCTAGAGCACTTCATGGAAGAGCATGGCGTCTGGACAAAAGGTAAAATGGCTGAGCAGGACTCGATTGTCAAAGAAATACAAGCTCTAGAGAAAAAGCTATTTCTAGGCAAAAGAGGGTCTAAGATGAAGGTCTCTGAGGCCAAGAAGATTGCGTTGGAAATGAGAGAGAAAAGAGTGGAGCTTAGAAGCCTGATCGCTGAGAAGATTGAGCTTGAGCAAAATTCAGCTGAAAGTCTCTCAGACAATGCAAAATTTGACTATTTAGTAGCCAATTGTACCTTCAAAGAAAACGGCGAAGATGTGTATTATAGTAGTGTAGAGGAGTATGAACACAATAGTGACGACCCAGTTGCTTTCGCAGCGGCTGCCAGTTTGGCAGAGATGCTGTACGCCGTTGACAAAAACTTTGAAGCCAAGCTTCCCGAAAACCAGTTCTTGCTTAAGGCGAAATTGGTAGACGTGGAAGATTTGTCGTTAGTTGACAAAAAAGGTAACAAAGTTGATGCAGAAGGTAGAAAAATCAATGAGTTTGGCCATTATGTAGATGATGATGGCAATAGAATAGACATTGATGGTAATCTACTAGATGAAGATGGTAATTATATTCCTCAGTTAACATATACTGCTGACAATGGTAGAGCTGTTAAATTAAAGACAGAAGACACCAAAGAACCAGCAGAAAAGGTAGAAGAGGACGAATCGGAAAGTTAGTGGATAGCGTGTAGTCACAGTCACAAGGTTTAAAAATGTCTAAATTTGTACTGACTGCACAATTACAACTTCAAGCCCCTAATAATGTGGGCCAAGTTGTAAGGCAGATGCAATCTCAGCTTAGCAACGTCAATGTCAATGTTCAGGCAAAACAATTGCCTAAAACAACGGCTAACGTGAATAACTTGACCAAATCACTTGGTCAGGCTAATTCTGCTGCGTATAAGCTGGGCAAAACTTTCACTAGTTCCCTGAAGAGGTTTGCGGCTTTCTCAGTTGCTACCAGAGCTGTAAGCCTCTTCACTCAGGGGATTGGTGGCGCTATTGCTGAAGCCGCTAACTTTGAAAGAGAACTCATCAAAGTCGCTCAAGTGACTGGAAAGTCAATGAGTGCCCTAAAAGGCCTATCGGATGAAATAACCAAGCTTTCTACAAATCTGGGTGTCAGCTCTAATGAACTCCTCAACGTATCTAGAGCTCTATCTCAAGCAGGTTTTTCAGCCCGTGAAACCAAGACGGCACTTGAAGCACTAGCCAAGTCAGACTTAGCTCCTACCTTTGAAAATATGACCAAAACGGCAGAAGGTGCTATTGCTATCTTCAACCAGTTTGGTCAAGGCGCCAGAGCTCTTGAAGGCCAGCTTGGTGCTATTAACGCTATCGCCGGTAAGTTCGCTGTTGAAGCCGGTGACTTAATATCTGTAGTACGCCGTACTGGTGGTGTATTTAAAGCAGCGGGTGGTGATCTAAACGAACTCTTAGCTCTGTTTACTTCTGTAAGAGCGACCACTCGTGAATCTGCTGAATCTATTGCTACTGGTCTTAGAACTATCTTTACACGTATTCAAAGACCTAGTACTCTTAAATACCTAGACAGCTTAGGTGTTAAACTTACAGATGTTGAAGGTAAGTTCGTTGGGCCCTACGAGGCTATCAGGCGACTTAGCGAAGCGTTATCTGGCCTAGAGGCTGGTGACTTACAATTTGTCAAGATTGCTGAACAGCTCGGTGGTTTTAGGCAAATTGGTAAAGTGATTCCGTTGCTGATGCAGTTTGGAGTTGCGCAGGAGGCGTACAACACTGCACTTGACGGAACAACGTCTTTAACTAAGGACGCACAAACAGCCCAAGGATCTCTCTTGGTACAGGTGCAGAAGCTCAAAGAAGAGTGGTTGGCACTTGTAAGAGGATTCACATCAAGTCCCGGATTTAAAATTCTAGCACAAACAGCTATATCTTTAGCCACCGCTCTCATAAAAGTTGCTGATACTTTAAAGAACATACTCCCTATTATGATGGCTATTGGTAGTGTTAAATTATTCTCCGGGTTTGGTGGCTTCATGGCTGGAGCAAAAGGAGCAATGGGAGCTGCTGTTCCTAAGTTTGCTTCTGGAGGTATGGTTCCCGGAAGCGGCAATAGAGATACAGTTCCCGCGCTACTCACACCCGGCGAGTTTGTTATAAGAAAATCCAGCGTCAAAAAACTGGGTGCGCAAAATCTTAAAAACATGAACGCAAAAGGGTATGCTAGCGGAGGCCCTGTTGTAACCCTTAACGATAACGCTCTTGGAGGTTTCTTTTTAAGACCTCAAGGCGGGACAGATAGAGATGGTAAGTTAAACCCAAAGACTGCTACTGGAATAATGTCAAACCCTGATGCGATCAAGAGGTTGAGGCGAAAAGCAGGAGTTCCACAACCTGAACTTAAAAAGACAAAAGAATCTGCGCTTGGCGCCCTGTCACCCCCAGACGCTCACAAAAAATTTGGCGGTAAGCTTAACGTCAAAGGGGTTTCAGAAGACACTCCAATTATAAAAGATGGAGAAGTTAACTCAACACTAGTTAAACATTATGCTGTTAGTACAGGCCAGTCAGAAACAGATGCTCGTAAATCTATCCAAGATGACATATCAGGATTAAATATTAAACCCGCAGCTGTAGCAGAGAAAATTAAAGTTGGCGTTGAAGGCAACGTAAAGGGTCTTATTCTTGGGCAGGGCGATTCTGAAACTACTGGAGCCATAGAGTCGTTAGTTAAACAAAATTCTTCTGACGGCCTGCGCACCGCCATTACTGACACTATGAACTCTGATCTGTTAAAAAAGGTCACTAAAAAAAGTGACCAAATTCACATAGACAAAGACAAAGCTAAAAAGGCGCTTGAGAAAAATTTGCTAGCAAAGGGTAGTGACGCCGTAGCCACAATATCAGGTTATGTTCAAGAGGGTCTAATAAATAATATAACTGGAGCTCCTGTTGCGGGCGGCGGAACTAGACTAGACTTCCCAACTATGAGCAGTCAAACTCGGGAAAGATTAAAGATCTTATATGGAGACGATGGGGGAGTTAAAGCTGCCGACGCCAAACCAGAAGCCAAAGGTTCAAACTTTACTGCAATAGGCAACAAGTACATAGGAGAAATGGATGGCGATTTAAGTCATCGTTTTATCCATAGTGACTTTATCAGCAGTATCAAATCTCCAAAAAAGGGTTTTGCATCAGGTGGCCCAGCTCCTTCCGATACCGTCCCAGCTCTTCTAACTCCGGGCGAGTTCGTAATCAATAAAAAAGCCGCTCAATCTATAGGCTCTGCCAATCTTGACCGCATGAATAAAAGGGGTGTTCAGGGCTTTGCTAAGGGTGGCCCAGTAGGTGGAGTACAAAGGTTTAACATGGGTGGAGGTGTTATGGGTGGAGGTGTAGCCATCCTTGCAATACTCCCAATGCTACAGCAGGCATTTGAATCACTTGGTCAGTCTAGTGATGAAGTTAATGATGTATTTAATGCTCTTAAAGATGGTATCGCTGCTGGTATTGGTACATATATTGGTTTAACTACCATATTACAAATGAGACAGAAAAGGGCTCAAGAGGCAGCTAACGCTGAAGCAAATAACACAAAAACCACGATGACGTTTGGGCAGCAAATTCAGGCTGCAGGTCAGTGGTTAACTAGCGTATTTACTGGTAAGCCTCAAGCGGGAGGCGGAGGTGGAGGTCAACAGCAGAATGTTGGAACTCAAGCGGCTCTGCGGGCGGGGGCAACTCAAGCAGGAACCGCTGATTTAAAAAAGGAAGCACCTGCAGCACCAGCACCCAAAACAGAACAAAAAGCTGGCAGTGTTAACAAATTTGATGTTGGCTCTGTTGCAAATATGGAGATCAAAAGTGCTCAAAACGTAATTATACATGCTCAAAAGGTTTCGGAAGAAGGTAAAGGAGGTGGAGCCGCTGCACCCGCTAAAGAAGACGCGCTGGCCCCCATGAAGAAGATGAAGACGGCAAAGGCAGAGGCGGAAGACCCATTGCTGGAGACGAAGCCGTTGGGGACAACAAAATCAGCAATAAAACCAGCTGCTGGTGCAGACGAATCAGGCGAAGCGGCAAGGAAAGATGCGCTGGCCAAGAACAAAGCAATACAGGATGATCACGATCAGCAGGTCGCTTCGGCTAAAGATAAGGGCAGGATCTCTAATAAAAGCAGAGCTGTTAGTACTGCTCTTGCTGGCGAGATGGCTGTGGAGGAGGTTAAAAAGACACAAGCTGATCCGGCGTCGGTTCGTCGAGAAAAAACAGCTCAAATACTTGAGAAAAATCTGCCCGCAGTTCAAGCCGAAAAGCAGGCGGACATGGAAAAGGCTCAGGGTAGACATTCAGGCCATGAGGCGCGAGCTCAGGCAGCTATGTCAGGAAGAGTTGATGACATGAAAATGGCTGCTGGATATGATACAGCCATGGCTCCTGAGCAGCAAATAGGGAAAGTGCCCGCGTCTGCAACACGAATGGATGTAGGAAAGGGTGTGTATATGGACAAGCGTGGAGAAGAGGTTGGCCAGATACCCGCTGGTGTCCAGAAAGAAATGCTAGAAACTCGGCAAAAGCAGTTTTCAACCCCCAGAATGATAGCTGACGAAAAAGTCGCTGCTGAACAAGCAAAAGCTGCTGCAAAGGCTGACAGAGATACTAGAGCCGTTAATGAAGGAGCAATGAAACAAGGCCTAAAAGCCGAAGAAGAACAGATCCAAAAGAATATGGCCGAGCAGGATCAAGTCAGGAAGGCTGCTGAGCAGCAGATGGGCAAACAGCTAGACGCTCAAGAGAAACAACAAATAGACGCAGAGCTCGCAAAACTTCCTAGTCAGAAAGAAATAGATGCCCAGAAGGTTGCGGTTCCAGACAGCGTAGACTCCCTAACTGCAGGAGTTCTGCCACCAACACCGCCAGAGGATGATCTAACTAAAGGAGTGGTTAAAGGAAAACGTGACGCTTTTGGCCCCCAGACAAGGCAACCGGATCTCACTCAAATTCCGGGCGGGCCGGGCGAGCCACCTGATGATGGCAGGATGAAAAGACAATTTGAAAAAGAAGCGCAGAAGGATAGGAAGAAGCTACATAAAGCAGATATTAAAACCCGTAAAAAAGCGGCAAAGGATATTATTAAAGACGCGCAAGCAAGGAAGAAAAGTGGTAAAAGACTTAAACTAGCCGATAGGGCTGTAATTAAGACTGCTAGATTTAGAGCAAGAGCCATGAGGCAGGGCAACAGCAAACTAAAGCAGGCAATGATGGATACGCCTCGCGTTCTGGTAAATGGGTTTAAAGGAGCTGCGAAAGCCATTGGAAAAGCTGGGAAGTGGGTCAGCGGTAAACTTGCCAAAATCGGGCCTGCTGCACTTGGTGCCGCTCAAGGTCTGGCTACCGCTGCAAAGTCTTATGTCGATGCTAAGTTTGAAAGGGCTTTAAAAGCTGGCGACGCTACTGCCGCAAGGGAGATGATGGAATCTAAGTTGACTGCAGATGCGGTTGCTGAAAGGGTTGGCGGAGCAAGTCAAGGCGCCATGATGGGTGCTCTGATGGGGCCACTAGGCGTGGTTGTGGGAGGCACCGTGGGCGCGTTTATGCCGGAGATACAAGCTGGAATAGGAGGCGCTGTCCAAGGTATGATGGACGGAGGCTTTAGCATCGAAAATCTTCGATCTGGTTTTGCTCAAGGCATAGCAGAAATGCAAGAGAAGAGGCGTCAAAAAGTAGAGGCCCAAGTTGCACAAGTAGATCTCGAAAACTTTAACGAATCATTCAATGACAATATTAAAGCAATAAGGGCGGATGAAGGAGCAACCGGGCCGGAGACTGGAGTTTCTCAGCTAGCTTCTGGTTTCCAAACCGCGCAGAAAGCTATTGCTGCCATTGAAAAGGTTGACCCTAAAGCAGCCAAAAACGCTCAGAAACAACTCGATAAGCAAGCGGTTGACGCAGCAACAGCTGTAGGTAGCGTTATAAAGAGCGAAGCCGAGCTAGAAAAACGCATACAAGAACTAGGTGTCTCGCTTGATTCCGATGTCAGAGAAAAGATGATGAACGCTGCTAAAGCTGCATTTGCAGCAGCAGAAGCTATGCGAGCAGTCGCAGCAATCAAAGCTGACATACTAGTTGTTACATCAATATTCGGTGCGGCAAATCTAGCGGTTGACAATTTTGTTGGCAGTCTCAAGACGGGCGCCAACACGATGGACTCAACAGTTAGGACTTTACAAGAAGCTCAGAAAAATATTGCTCTCGGAAAAGGCGGAACAGACGCTATTCGGGCAGCAAGAAAAGAAATATTTGACAGAAGTGGCATTGATCCAGATAGTGCTGCCGGTCAGGCGATTGGTCGTCAGTTTGACGTGATGGAGCAGGCTGCTGACTTTAATGCAAGATTACCTGATTTCCTAAAGAATACTAAGATCAGTAAAGGCGACGATTTAGCAAAGGTTAAAGATGACTTAGTAAATAATCTAACCTCTGGCATGGGTATAGATGAAGATAGCGAAATAGGTAAGATTATAGCTGGTAAAGTTAAGAATCTTACTGACGAACAAATACAAGCTATTCAGGATGGTAAAACAGATCTATCTACAGTTCTTGGTGACATGGGAGCTGAAGTTGCTGGCTTAGCAGAGGGAGCTCTCAAAGCGGCCCAAGCTCTGCAAAAACATGAAGCCACCATGCTCAAGCTTACTCAGCAAAGAATCAAGCAAGAGCAAGCTCTTGTCGCAGCGCAGCAGAAGGCAATCGACTTACAGATACAAGCCGCTAAGATAGCGGAAAAGGCAGGAGGCCAAGCGCTAACCAGAGAAGCCAAAAGAAGAGCCGCTTTAGATAGAGTTAGTCTCGCTACTAGTGCTGCTGGCGTTGGAGGTCTAGGCTCAGCCACTGGCGCTGGAATACAAGCAATGTCCGGAAGAATTACTCAAGCATTTGGTATGCAAGAGTTTAGGTCACAACTTCCCGGAGCATTTGGTGGCACCGCAGGATTAGACGCAGACAAAAGACAGGCTCTTCAAAAAGCCAACCAAGCTCTTATTAAGACGACACAAGATTTGATAGCCATAGAGCAAGACGAGCTAAGGATAATCAAAGAGAAAAATAGACTGGAGCAGCAATCTCTAGACAAACTACTTGGTGGTGACATACAAGGATTCCTAGATTCTCAAGCTGCTGCCGCTGCAACATCCGCCTTGGCTACTGGAAGTCAGAGTTTAATAAACATGTTTGGTGCTACTGAGCTAGCCGGAGCTTTCAAAAATATACAACAACAACAGAAAGCCGGCGTTCAGACTATTGGAGGTATAGACATTAGAACTGTTGCTCAAGCTGGCGCAACTGCCGCATTAGGGGCTAGAGGTGTAAATGACCCACGATCTGCCGCAGTTCTAGCAGGAACTACTCAAGCAGAGAATGAGGCCAACAGAAGGATTAGAGACCTTGCTGGAGGGCTTTCTGCTATAGGTGAAAATGCTGCTACTATGGCAGAGATGCAGGTAGACACAGCTAATATTAATATTAAAAATGCTCAGATGCAGTTTGATGCTTCAATACAAGACGCCGCTGGTAGATTCTCCAGAGGAGGCCCTGTATATGCTAGTACGGGCATGTTCATACCAAGGGGCACTGACACTGTTCCTGCAATGCTAACGCCGGGTGAGTTTGTTATAAACAGAGCGGCTGTAAATCGTGGAAACAACTTACAAATACTAAAAGCTATCAATAGTGGGGCCAGTGCAGGTGCAGCTCAAGCAATGAGCAGCGGAGGTCAAGTTGGATATTATCAAAACGGCGGACAGGTTACAAACGGTCTAAGCATGGATCTAATAACCAAACTGTCAGAGAGCTTAAGAACATTCAATACAAATCTAGCTGACAACATAACCAAACTTCAAAATACCAAGTTCCAAATTAGACTAGACACAACGAATGTAAATGTCAATATAAATAGTGGTGGATTCTTAAGAAGACTGAAATCAGAAGTCAAAGACGAGCTACTCAAAGACGTTGGCAATAAGATTAGAAACCTCAAGGTTAACAACGATGGTCGTTTAGAAGATGCGCCCGGTGTAGTACAATAGGATAAAATATGGATTGCCAACTTTGTGTAAAAGCTAATGAAGCACAGTTAGAAGCCCAAGGTGTGGCCATTAAGGCCAGACTAACAGCCATCGCTGCGATTAAAAGCACCAACACTATAGGCACATCATCTATCTCAGTAACTGCGACTAGAGAAAGAACACAAAAGCTCAGTATCTCTGCGGAAGCTAATATATATGACTTCCGGTCTACCATAAACGTTCTATTTAGAAGAGAAGCTCCTAAGCTACAGGCTGATGTACATCTTGGCGGAAATTTGGCTGATGATCACTACAACCTGCTTTTAGAAGGCGCCATGTCCTTAGCTGATGCCACTAGGTACGGTTCTCCAGTTAATGTTTCTGGTGTGGGATCTATCAAGCAAAGGATGACCTTAAACGCCAACATTGGAGAGCCAATAGTTGTATCAGGCATCTTGTCTGTTCCTTATACGGATAGGTTCGCTGGAGACTTTCCAGATTATTCCTGCGTACAAAAACAATATCCAATAAGCGATATCAGCTCTCAGAACTTTGTAGACAAAAGAAATAAAACAGCTAATCTTTATCAGAGTATTGATGAGGGTATATATACTGGTAATTATCAGACTGATGGTCTTATTAGTGATAGAATTGGCGATGAAGCTGGTACATATATACAGCCTTCTTCCATACAAACTGAAGGAAACTACTCTTATAAATGTGGGATCACTAGACCTACTATAAACGGAAAACACAGTAGAGTCATATTCAGAGCGGCAGCTCCTTTGGCAAATTATGACTCAGATGCACCAACTGTATCTACATACACTATATCTGGAATTAAAATAGAAGATCCAGATGGACAGCTCATAGCAGAATACAGAGACATAGTTGTTAGGGGTGACGCTGACTATGATGATCCAAATGGTTATGTGAATTTTGCTACTTATTCTACTTCACCATTGGTAAACAAACTTGAGCTCTATGAATGGGAAAGCGGATATCCAAATATGGAGCCGTCAACAGGCTACAGCCTATCTTTCAGTGTGGTTGCTGAGTCTTTTGACGATCCGTTCGACACAGGTTTTGACTTTGGTTTTGAAGAAAACACGGATGTTTATGAGACACACGCAGGAGATAACGACTATCTAGCATTAGATGGTTCCCCAATGTCAACGCAGACTCCCGGCGTACACCTGAACCCAAGCAATGCGATAAGAATATCTGCAATAGAAATCTGCAACAGCGGTTCTATGTTTGGCTTGTTAAAAGAACACTTCTTACCACTTTCTGTTCAGGTTAGACCTAGCGGGGACAGTCTAGAGAGAAGACTCAAGCCGGTAACGTTTATGTCTAATGCGTTTGACTCCGGCATATACCCAATGGCTAGTAGCGTTTGGGAGTTACCTGCTAACACTGCAATAACCAACGAAACATCTCACGGAAGAGATTGGCTTAAGAACAATTTAAATTATCTAGATGATGATTATTATATCAACCTTAAATCTTTAGACTCTGAGCATCTAGCTGATTCTGGAAAGTTGATGTTAAAGTTTGGCCTAGAAAATCCAGACGAAGTTTTAATCAACAGGCGTGGCGAGTTCGGATTTGGTCATTCTAAGACAGAATTCAAAGTTGGAGACATGCAGCAGGTAGACTGCTTCTTTACTGTTACAAGAGCGACTCTCAGGGTTCGTGCTCGAAAATCGTCTGCTGGCATTAGAGACTACTCACTTGACGTTGTGGGCTGGAGTGATGATAAGTTATTAAATGTAACGCCTGCAGTTGGTGGATTCCTACAAAACGAAGAAGGTACGGGAGGTGGCGTGCCCGTTTCTTCTGGAATGGATACTACAGACCACTTGGCGCTAGCTGGAGAATCCTTCTCAGATAAAGACCAGTTTTACAGTGGCATACTACCAAACAACGCCGGCGAAGACCACTACAAGCTGGCAACAACCCCAGTAGTTACGGGCACATCTTTCCAGTGGTATGAAGTACCTCTAAGAGTATATGAGGATAGGGTAGACATAGGTAAGTCGAAAGACTACACCATGAGCTCATACTTTGAGCATCTATATATGGACATATACCCCCTACCAACTGGAGCTCAAATATCTCACATAGAACTATGTTTGAAGTATAGCCCATCAAATGCTATAAATCTCCACACCATTGGTTCTGAAACCATTGGTATGATAACTAGTGAAAGATCCGAAGGTAGAATATCCCCAATCTCTCGTCAATCAACAGACAGTATTATAAATGCTGGTTCTGGCTTTGCTCCCATATCAAAGATTGAAGGCATACCGCATGCATTTACAACACCAACTACGATTAAGGCAAACTACGCACGTCGCTGGAAGGGTCACAATGGATTGGTACAGGGGCCGTTTGACCCGATGGCTTACGGTTTTGGTTTTGAAAACCCCAGTTTAGATTATCCGTTTGTATCCGGATTCTTCAACTTTACTAACATAGACGGTTCTACCCTCAAATCTGAACCTTTAGGCCCTAACTTGCCAACTGTTGAAGGTACAATATCAACAACTTACAGCAATCACATATACAAAAATGTTGGTTGGAGATTTAAAGATCAGGACATATTCCTTGATGACAAGCCGGGATGGTCTAGTGATTATAAAACCACAGACTGGACTGCGCTGTCTAATGGCGCACAAAACTATCAGCAGCACGAACTGTATGGCAACATTGCTGATGCATTTGATACCGCCATAAGAATATCCGGCCACAACACAAATGTGAACTTTGGTGCCCTTAACCTAGCCGATGCCTTTGCGGCTTATGTCAGATTTGCTCCAGATATTTCTGTTAGTGGTGAGTTCCACAACGGGTTCTCTTCTGGTGTTATACTTTCTAAGTGGGATGCTGGAGAGGGGTTAGAATTTGCTCTCGGGTATGACGACGGCTACCTTTGTGGTTTTGCCAGTACTCCTGAAGGCACGGTGGTAAAAGCCAAAGACACAGTTCCATATAGTGGATACCAATACCCGCTTTCAACTATACTGACATACAATGATAACGGTTCCCAAAAACTTAGATTGTATGCAGATAACGAGACCAGCGGTTACTGGAATCATGGCAACTGGAATACTCTGCGCGCCACATCCGACTCTTTCACAAGAAACACAGGCACTAGCAACCTAGTTCTTGGGTTCTCTCCCGGATCTGGAGTTGGCATGAATGTGTTTGTCAGTGAATTTGGAATATCAAATAGTGGAACGGTTGTGTATTCAGACGCAGAACTAATAAACAAAGAAGTTACTGCTGAACAATTCTTAGAAAACACTAGAGTAAAATTCTGGCAACCTAGCGAATCTTACTCCAACGATTCATATAAATTATGGGACAGGATAAATGAAAGCACTCTTGACTGGGATCTAGGCGCTTTCCAGCACGATCAATTTAATCCCGATTTTAATGCGTGGACTAAGAGGTCAGGCAGAGACTATGTTACATTTAGCTTAACCCACGCGGGTAGCGGTTATTATCCATATGCTACAAAGACAATGCCCACTAATGTAGCTAGTGGCGTTGCATATCATACGCAAATAGAAAATGACTTCTTGAGATTCAACTTGAGTGACTCTGCTGATAATTTCCACTCTATAGCCCCTAGAATATCCAAGTCCCTACCAAGGGGGTACGATTTCTCTGAAAGAGCTATGGTTGTTGAGTCAGTCATAGACCATCATTCAGACCAGACTTTAACTTGGCCAGACGGCGAGATCGGCCCTAAACTGATAGTTAGTCTATACACCAAGAACCAAGAGCCGTATAGTTATGCGACCACCAATTACGGGCTTGTTAACAGATCCATACATTACTTAGGCTCAGGTTCGATCCATAGATTAGACAGTAAGTTTGATTTCAACAATTTCACAGACAACTCCGAACAGTGGGCTCTATTCCCTTACGAAAGAAGACTGACAGAGTTTGACCATAAGTATTATTCCAAAGACATTGACAAAATGTTCCTCCAGTATGATATAGCATATCCTTCTGGCGAAGCCTTTGAGTCTAGACTTGATTTACATAGCGCACACATTCGTTTGGACAATGCTTTTGTTAATAAAACTACTAATAGCGGAACTCTTCCAATTAGTGTTTCTGGACAGCGAGTTGCCAGAGGTGAACTAAGCCTACACACCGTGTCTCTAGCTTCAATAAGCAACTTGTCAGGGATTGTAAATGGAGAGTTTGTTGACTTCAATCACGGCCTTTCTCTATTCACACAATATAATCCCACCGCTGTTGGAAGTGGCTTAGCCTTATCTACCAGCGGCACCGACTTTGCCAGAGGCATACTACCTCTTTCGGTTACGAATGTAGGCACAGGCATCGCCAGCTTTAACTTATACGCAAGTGGAGGCTTGTCTGTCAGCGAAGGCAAGATGCCATTGTTTGCTTATAATGATGTATCTGCTACATTCACCAGTGGCGAACTTCCAATGTTTACATTTGGTGATTCAGGAATCAGCGCCGCACAAAGCACATTGCAAGTTTCGATATTGGGAACCCCAGAGGTTGACAAAGGCGTATCTACTGCGAATGTCTCGCTGTACACGCAAGGATTTTCTTATCCGACAAGTAGATGGTCTAATGGGTACATGAACCTTTTCTTGGGTGGTAAGCAAAGCCCTAGCGGCACAATGAACTTACATACCTATTCTAAGAGCCCGTTCTTGGAGCCTATTGATACATCGGGAACGTTCTCGCTGCATACTATCAGCACGCGACTTGAGGCTGGGCCTGCTAGGTTCTTCTGGACTTCAGATAATTTTGGTCGAGGAATTGAGGTAGATGATAATAAAGAAAATCTATTTGCAAAAGCCGACAATGATGAAATAAGAGGTGTTGACCTAGTATGCTTTGGTAATTGTACAAATAGCGGCTGCTATGAAAGAGCTATTGTCACTCACGATACTACTTGGTTTGATCCTGAATGTGTAGATGGTGGAATATTTAGAGCTAAAGCAACCTACACTAATTTAGACTACAGCTATAGCGGCGATTTCTACGGGCTAAGAAAGTTCGTAGGTCTGTCTCCAGATACAAAATATGAGATCACTATTACTGGTAAGACTGGCAACGATAAGGGTCTAGTTCCACCTAGAGAGTGGGAAGAGTGGGAATATGGAACAAATGAAGATATTGCATACTCTGGCCAGAAGCTAACAGGGGATAATCCAGTTGCTCCTTCTGGCAGAGATGGCGGTGAGTTCAATTATTACGGTAAAGTTACCAAAGTTAAGAAAGATCTCATGATGGTTAGCGCCCCTAATCACGAGTACAATGATTTAGGTAGCGGTATATTGCCAGATGCTGGTGCCGTCTTTGCTTACAGAAGACAGCCTACAGTTGATACCGGCGATAAGTATTTCTGGGACTTTGAACAAAAAATTGTTATACCTTCTGGCCATAGAGAAGACAATTTTGAAATTAAAGGACAAGTATCATTCTTTGAAGGAGTAGATCCAATACCGCTTAGAAAATGGCACGTTGGACAAAGAGGTAGACAGTTTGGCCACTCAATGGATGTTACATCTAGCGGCGGCAGAGAAATTGCAGTAGTTGGAGCTCCTAACGCATCATTTATTAGAGATTTTGACAGCGACGTGAGCACTAGAACAGTGCCAATACTTTTGGTTGTTGTAACCGATGAGTATAAAATCAAAGACGAGAGAGCAGGTTTTGGTCAAGAAGCCTCAGAAGGCAAGAAACAAAATCACTACCATATATATGAGACGATAAGAAGATTTAACGATCTTTACAAGTACTATGCTGAAACCCCCGCTAAGCTAGAAATGAAACTACTGGTTTGCGACGCACCTCCTCACTCAGACGTAGACGGCACTCAAGGGTTCCTAGTCACTTCAAAAATAGACAGAAATGGAACTCAAGTCACTGACTCAGAAGTGTTTACAGGATTGCAAGATGCCTTCCTGAAAGCCTATCCTTATGATACCACTAAGGCATTTAATAACATACCTGTCATGATGGGGCTTTTTGTAGACCCGACTCCTTCGTTCACACGAGAAGCTGTGGAGCCCGCAATAGACACATTTGTACAATACTATAAAGACTATGGCGCTGTCAGCGGTGTAACCGATGTAAACGGCACTGTAGATTCGGGCCATTTCTACGAACATTTTGTTACCGGATCAGAGGATAACCCAGAGGATTGGATTGAAATGTCCGAGAAGTTGGTTGAAAGCCTCTTGGATACTGGCAGACTTATAACAGATGACGGCATGAGGTTTATTACCACAGAGATTGGATCTCAACACGCCAATGTTGGCCTAGAAGCGTTCAATAGAGTTCCAGACAGTGGTGGTAGAGCATATATATTTGAGAAAGAAAGCGGCCACTGGAATCTTATCCAAGAAATAAAATCTCCTACTGAGACTGAGCTCCATGCTCCTGACAGGTTTGGTCACGCAGTAGCAATCAGTGAAAACTCAGAAGTTGTCACTATTGGTTCACCATACATTACAAATGCCTGCGTCATATTTGAGTACGACTCATCCGTTAAAGACAAGATGTATAACAAAGTTTATTCTTGGATTACAAATGATGATAACAATGTACGCTTACTTGATGAGATAAATAAATTTAATGCAATAGAACAGGCTTCTGGAAACAAGGCTGCTAAAGAAACTATATACAACGAGCTTACTCCAACTGATAAGTTCCAGCTTAGAAAAGATAATAAGATAGAAGAATACAAACCTATCTATCAATACTCCTATGATGACGTTCAAACTCTGGGAACATGGGGCTTTATAAAAGAGCGTGCTGTAGCTACAAGTAGATTGGGCTGGAGTACCGCAGTAAACGAAGACGGAAGCATCGTTGCCTTTGGTGCTCCGACAGACAGCTTAAATGAGCTAGACGATATAAACCTTTACTACAGAAGGGGTGGCATGTACAACTATGGCTTAGGCAATCCCCCTGTTAACTGGGAGGCGTCAGATGGCTGGGCTACTTCAACCTACGCAGGTGCTGTCAGAGTATTTCAGTCTAGAAAATACTTCCCACATAGCGGCGTTGTAGAATACTTCAAGTTCGGCAACTTGGATATGAACAGTAAGCCCAACGGTAAATATGACACAATAGCAAAATCTTTTGAAGAGCGAACGTTTACTCGTACTGAGTTTTCTGATGTAGAAATACCAAAAGACGCAGGTCTTGCGTTTGTCATTACGCCAGAAGTAGACGCTGCTAGTGATGAAATAATACAAAACATAAAAGACTGGATGTCTCTTGGCGATAGAACTTTAGTGCTCGTTGGTAACGACCCAGTATGGGAGCAGGGAGGAATATACAAGAGGTCAAACGATGTAATTAACAAGATTCTATCCAAACTTGGGTCTAGAATGAGGCTTCATGCGGCTAGAAATGAATATGAGTCACTGCCAAGCTGCACACCTTCGGGTGTTGAAAATGTTACAAAATCTAGAGACATAGCATACCAAAGAGCGACCGAGATAGCCAAGGGCGATTTCTACGCCAAGGGTGTTGCCGACATTCGTATCCACTTCCCAGACTGGAAAGAAGTTCTAGGGAATGATGGAAAGGCCTATTCTTACAATTGTGACAAACACAACGACCACTGCTTAATCCCAATGGAGCATAACGGAGATTTAAGAGCACAGAAAAAACTAAAATGTTATACAAAATGTGGCGACCCAAGGACTGAGGCAAATGAATTCATTAACTGGCCGTTCCACTTCGGAAACGGTAGCGCGGGCTGTTGTCCATCTATAAACCAAGCCGTCAGAAAGCCTTTTACTGAACCGGCTGCCATACTTTCAGCTGCAGAGTGGTCAGAACCTAAGACTATAGTAATACCTAGTTGGACAGAAGAAAAATTTGTACCAATAACGGAAAAAAGAATAACAAAGAAGAGCACAGAAAAGACTACGTATACATTCCAAGAATCGCATTTACCGAACACTGTATTTTCGTTTAGCAGCGATGGCATGACGGGCGGAACGTTAGGCATTAAAAACTACATAGATCCTCCAGTATATCTAGGAAGAGATGCTATACGTCAAGGAATCGGCTCAACAAAGACACTTATTAAGTCTAATTCCAAGAAGGTTGCTGATGAAAGTGTCTATGTGGCACAGCAAAACGTAGGCACTTCTAAGGTAATCATGATAGCCGGACTTGAGCCAGAGCGAAAAGAAAATATGTTAGCGGGCGGCGACGATAACGTATTATTCTACCTAAACCTAGTCAGAAAAGAATGTCCACACACAGAAGCTAAAATAATGCAGCTTGGAGGCTGGACTGGCAGAACTAGCTTTACCTCTGCTTATGATAAATCACACCTGAAAGAGTTTTACGAACAAAGAAATATAAATGTTTACGAAAATTATACTGATTCGCTGTATAGCACAAACAATGTTTGCTGGATAGCTAACGCTAATTCAACAATACCTCAAGCAAATGCAGATCAAATTAACGCTTGGCTAGCTAAAGGAAATAAAACCTTAGTTATAACATATGATGCCACACAAGACAAGGCTCAAATAGTAGATGATATGGCTACTAAGCTGAAGCTTTCCATGTCGCCTTTATATTTGAATGGTAAGTCTAAATTTGCCAATGCGGGTAAAGACTTCTTCCAAGGATCATTTGACCAGAAAATTGCATCAACCACTTCTAGTAAAGTTCTATCAGGCTGCGGCTCAAATCAGAACGTTAAGAACTTCTTTGTAAGTTATGATGAGTATTCCGGCGTCACCAGCAAAAACACGCAGAATTTCACACCTATTAAACTTACAGGTTCTGCATTTAAGTTGATGCATTATCCTGTGTCTATAGGTGATAAAGTTTATTCGTCTGATACATTCTGGCAGGTAAAACCCGGAGTTGCGGGGGCTAGCGTATCTACCGTAGCTAATTCTGGCTATAGAATATTCTTTAGCTGGGTATCTGAAGACGATACTGAAAATCATCCTATCAGGCTTATTAGTAATGACGTTTCAGAATCTCCAGACCCAAGAGTTGATTTGTTTATGAGTTCTCCTATTTGGGACTATGATAAAGATGACAGATCTTTCGAGGCTGTTAAAAATCCTCAGCTTATTAAGAGTTTGGAAAGAACCGATAAGGGAGATATTCAAAGTGGCTATGTAGACGTTAGAGCCCCTCAGTCAAGTATGAGCTGGTTTATTGATGGAAACAACCTGCGGGCAGGAGATCCAGCCGATGTGCCTTATATACCAAAAACTGTTCGTATAGTGTCGATCTCAGGTGCAATGCTGCCTATTGATAAAGAAACTAAAGTAACCACCAAAGAAAAAGAAGAGACTGTGGTTGTAGGACATAAGAAAGTAGTGACTGTCCATCCGGAAGTTAGAATTACTATCCCATCTGCTATTAGAGAAATACAAACAGTATCAGATAAATATTGTGATCTGGAAGCAGATGAAGCTGCACAAAAAGCAGTCAAAGATTCGTTCGGAGCTATTTCAAGTCCAAACGAAGACGGATCTAATAACAGCTTCATGGCAGATATGGGACAGCCAGACACAGCCGACTCCCTGTCCTCTACAACCTCTCAAAACCAACCTGTTTGCGACGGGTCTTTGGTGGGCGATGGCCCAGTGGTTGTTGCAGAAGAGCCAGAGTCGTTCTCGTCATTCCTATCTGGAAGAAGCAGGTCAAGGATCGTCTTAATATCTGACGCTTCAATCGTGCAGCAAGGTCTTTGCGAAGATCACTACGCAGGAAACTCAGCGTTTATAAATAGCTTGTATCCAAAATCTTTAGACGCACTCAACAACTCTACAGTTACTGATGTAACAGATAATGGAACGTTTTCCGATAGCGCTGAAGAAGGAGGAACCTCTGAAACAGATAATTCAAATGCAATCAAACTAGTAAACTCCAGAGGTGGCAGACAGTTCTCATTCACACAAAAAATTATATCCCCAGAAAGAGGTTCTCCTCAGAAATTCTACTCCGCCAGTGGTCTGGATAACTTAAGATCTAGATTTGGCGATAACATGGGTGATATCAGGCTTTCTAGTGGTACATTCTTTGGTTATGACGGTGTGAATCCAACTACAGTGTCTAGACCGCCAGCGCCAACAAAAGAGAGTGAAAAGAAGAGTGAGGTTGCAAAATTTGAAGCCAGAACCTCGTCTTATGCTGGAGCTTTCCATATGATAAGCGGAGTTAAAGATAGCACCAAACATATTGACGCTACTGACGGCAAAATGCCTTGGCTGCTAGCAGAAAGCGGAATAGACTATTTGGATACTGAGTATTGGGGCTCCGGATATCCGGGAGATTTATTTGGTCTTTCTATAGCGCTAGATGGCAAGCGACTGGTTGTTGGTTCTCCTTATAATGGATATGACACGGAATCCGCAACTAGCTGGGATCTATCCGCTCACTATGACATGCAGGACAATGCTTCAGGATTAAAACTAAGTGGTAAAGGCGGAGCTGGTGCAGTATTCGTATATGAAAATAACAACAATGGCGTTAGCCTTTACGGAAAGCCTGACGCTTGGGGGCTGATAACAAAGCTCAAGCCAACCGGAAGTATTGATGTTGGATTTGATGGCAACGGCGATCTTGGTAGTATGTCAGAGTTTAGTTCTTATCATGGCAATAGTGATTACACACTAACAGACATTGCCAACATGGCGAGAACAACAGACCAGTTTGGTCAATCTGTGGATATAGAATCTGACTTTATAGTAGTTGGAGCTCCGGGACATAACTTTGAAAACCATTACGAAAACATATACGACAACGGTGCGTTTATAAGAAAAGAATTCAACGCTGAATATGATATACCCACTCACACTGTATTTGATTTGGGTGCTTCTGGCTTACGTGCTTATGAACTAAACGGAAGCGGAGAAGTAGTCCTAAACAACGGAGCAGTCTATACGTTTGAGCATAGAGTTAAAGACTGGAGCCGTATGATAAAAGAATGGACTTTTGCAGAAAAGATTGTTCCACAAGGTCACAAGTCGAGACTACAAAAAACTTACGACGGCATAATACCCGCGTCGGGCGCAGAAAATGACGCCTTCGGTACTTCTGTCTCTCTACATAGATCAAGAAGAAGTGACAGCGACTATACGCTTGCTGTTGGCGCTCCTAATCACATGTTTGCCAGCAGTGGAAACCCAGCTCACTCTCCAGAGATTGTGGAAAGAGCCGGTGCGGCATACGCCTACGACGCCATGTTGAGAGAACAACCTCCTCAGTCGGGAAGTCCAAACTCATTTATAGATGCCACTGTTTTTGGTGCATCAGGATACAATACAGTCAATCTAGTTGTAGAACAAGCTGCAGCTAACAAAGAATTTACAGCTTCAGGTCAAGTTTATTCTAATGCTCAGGGTGAAATATTTATTGAGGCTTCTGGTAGAGATCCAGCAACTATGGGCTTTATACAGCATAGGCCTTACATAAAATCAGTAGTTGGAACTCACCCAAGCGGAGAAATATCATTTGCCTCATTACCATTATACGCTGATGGCGGGCCTTTAACCGCTACTGGAAGTATGAATATGTATTTAGACGGCCCAAGTAGCGCGATGGTGTATAATACTATGAGTATGCATACGGTTTCTAGAACCAAGGCATCAGGACATATGAATTTAACGACAGTTGGTGTTGCTGGAACCACCATCGGAAGCGGAATGGCCCTATCTACTAGCGGCACATTCTTAACTACGGAACAAGTTAATTTATACACTAGGGGAAAATAATGCCTATACAAGTACGATATAAGAACGATGCTTCTCAAGAGTGTATCATACGACCAACACCTCTCGTATCAATAAATACGGCTATAAATAAAGTTGGCGATGAAACAATAGGAGCTACTTATGCCATAACCTTAACCGGAACAATTCTTCCCGGAAAAGGTTCTCCATATGCCCGACAGTCAGATGGCTCAACTTTCTTTCAGGTTTGGGATGAGACTGGCTCTCCAGCAGATCTTGAAACCGCTGGCTTTGTCGGCCCATATAAATCGTTTGACCCAACACAGAGTCACGCAGGTTTATCAAATGACAATAAAGACCAAATAGTTGGAAACTTACACACTCTCGACGCCATACTTTATAAGCAAAAAGTTATAAGAGAGTTGTTCAGTAAAGATGGTCAGAGGCTTGAGATCATACCTGTTCATGGAGACCAGCCAGCAATAATATGTTACCCTAGAGTTCTTTCGGTCGATTTTTCCGAAGGCAACTATGTAAACAGGTGTGATTATTCTATTAGTCTAGAGGCGGATGCTCTACTAAGCAACCATCAAGATGGCGGAACTAGGGTTGATAATGATGGCAATCCTGTTCTTGGAGATCATTCCGGGCTTTATGAATCCCAAATAACAGCATTAAGCGGGGCCTACATTAGTGCTTTTTCTGATAATTGGGTAATAGAGGTAGATGAGTCTAAAGGTGAAACGAATGGAACCATAATGCCTGTGGCTTACAGGATAACTCACAGCATGTCTGCTACTGGTAGGACGCACTATTCGCCTAATGACGATGGGTCAACCGTAACAAAAGTTCCGGCTTGGCAAAACGCAAAAAGATATGTGCAGACAAACCTGATACCGGCCATGAGCTACCCCTCCTCTAGCGGTATGCACTCATACCCAAACGCCGGACAGTATCCAAGTCCGATTATAGCTGAGCTTGCTGGACGCGGAGACAGCGCATTTGTGGCTCCAGTATTTCCCTCTCAAACAACTTTAGGTCAAGGCGCTTTAGACCTAATAAATGTCTTCAGAGGTTTCAATCATACTAGAACTGAAGATATTGATATTGCAGGGGGAACTTATAACTTAAATGATAGCTGGGTTATTTCTAGCGGAACGGCTTACGAAACGTACAGTATGCAGGTTCAAAGCTCCACTGATGATCCATTCATAAGCGTAAGCATTGACGGAACAGTAACAGGTCTGAGCAGCTATTCGCCTAGCGGAACAATCGTTGGTGGAGTTCACAGTGACCCTCCTGTAATTGATGATTCGACGAATAAAAATACAGGCATGACCAAATATGATAACGCTATTAGAAAATTCCATAGCATTAGCAATAGTGGTTTATACGGAGTTGGCTCCGACGTGTTTAAGAGAGCAGATAGTTCAGTAGCAGTTAAACTTAATGCCACGCCAAACAGTGTTTCACTTGGTCTAAATGAATTTACTGGCGAAATAAACTATTCTCTATCATTTAATAACAGGCCAACTAATATTATCTCTGGGGTTTTATCAGAAAATATTTCTGTAGAAGATACGTACCCCGGAGATGTTTTTGCTACAATCCCAGTCTTAGGCAGGGAAACCGGGCCTGTGCTGCAGTATCTTGGTGGTCGCACAGAATATAGAAGGTCTTTGAATCTTGAGTTGGTAATGGACTACACTGACGTTGGCTATGGAAGCGATAGGAAATCTTTGATGCTAACTAGACCTAGCCTTGTTCAACCTACAAGCCAGCAGATTAAAAATCTAATTAATGAGATGAGCCCCTCACAAGAGCCGGGAGTCAGAAAATACTTTGTGGAAGCTCCTAGTGAAAGCTGGAGCCCAAAAGAAGGTAGATATAGCTTTAGCATATCTTGGGTTTATGAATTGGATAGATAGATGATCGACAGTGACTTTTTTAACAACGGTTCCTTTAGAGCGCTGACTGCTAGTGAAATGCAGGCATTGTCTGGCGTTGTAGACGGACGAAATACATACGTTGTTATGCCGTCTGCCGAGAGTCACTTTGGGATTCACCAGACTAGACTCTTGAGTGATAACACCACGATTGAAGAACATACGTCTCATATTTTAGTTCAAGGTTACGACGCTAAATACGGCATCAATTATTTATATGGTAGCGCGCCTTCTAAAGCTGATAGTTTGACTTTAGGTTTAGAGTATTATAGACAATCTGGACTTTTTCTCTCATACCCCTCAAATCATCCAGACCAAATAAAAGCAGAGCTTGCTGGATACCAAGTTTATCCAAAAACAGAAAAGTCAGATAGCATCTCTGATACTGTGGTCGCAAGAACGGGTTTGAGTATTGACTCAAGTTTTAGCACTGGAGGCGTAAATCCCGCAGGCCCCATATCTTTGAAAAAAGACCTTGACTCCAATAAATTTATTCTACCTCCAATAACTGAAAGGGGGTCTCTGCCAGAGTCTGCATTTAATGCACAGGCTACTTTTGATGCAGATGAATTTTTATCAAAAAATGTTAAGCATTTATACAACGCTGGTAGGTATAATACATATGTAGGAAAGTTTAGTGACCCTAAGCTCGAACCCGTGGTGAAGAGTAAGAACCCCAAGGCTCCAAAAGCTAAGGTTGATGATGGATACGGCGGAATTATACCTCCATACAATTTTGAATTTTCTATGGTTGACCAAGCAGGCATAACAGTAGTAAAGGAAGAAACTTTTAGAAATTACGATCAGGTAGGAACACTGTTAATAAGACAGCCTCATGGCCTATCAGACATACTTAAAACGAATAGGATTAAAACTGATAAAAGAAGTCCATTGTCTGATTACGATCATCCGGGATTTGAGATTCCATCAGCCGCTCTGTTAAGTTATTCTTCCGAATGTTGCAGCTGGAGCGACGAAATGATATGGATACGAGAGGACAAAGAAAAAAGCTGGTTTGACCTTTACATACCAGTAGAGCATTATAGCAAAGTTGTGGACATTTCGGCTGTCAAAGTAGTTTTGGCCGAATTTGATACGTCCATAGAAGATGTCTTCAAGCAAGACTCAGAAGGAAACTTAACCAACCTATCCGACCACACCAGATATGAAACCAATGTATCTGAAGTTTGGGATGTATCTTATAGATACGACACGTATGGCTGGGAAATAGAAAACCCGCCATGCCATGAGCCTCCCGGAAAAGAATCGGGATCAAACGTAACCTACATTGTATATAAATTTAAAAAAGACGGAACAGACTACGATGTTGCGAAGCGTTGGGATTTTAGATTTTGGGGCGCAGAAGCGTGGACGGACAGCACCGATTACGTTCCAAAGCGAACAGAACTACTAGGAAACGATAGAGAAGTGCAAAATCTGTGCAAGACATTTAAGGTGCTGTTTTATTACAAGACTCAAGGGGGAATAGCTGATGGAGATGATTACAGGAGAAGAACAGACCAAGAGATAATAGACGCTATAGAAGACACAGAGTTTACAAGGGAAGAACGTGTAATAGTTGGATCTAATGATACCAAAGAAGAAGAAGGGTATGGGCAAAAAGAATTTTTGTCTACTGGATTTGATCTTAAGTTCCCAGCAGATTATCCGGGTAGAAAAAAGATTTCTGGCGAGGCAGTGAGGAGGAATGAGGTATGGGTTATGCCACAAGAGCCAGCCCAATCAGATCCAAAACCAACTATTGACTTATCGGTGAAAGGCTGCCCAAAAATGGTGCCAAATTACTTCCGAATAAATGAGTTAGCAGCACACGCTCAAGCTAGCGCTAAAGATATATTTGCTAGTCAGTCTGACAGAATAGCGGCCAATCGTTCGCACGGTATGCCAATTTCTTTAAGTAATTTTACACCCATTATAGAGGAGTCTGTATTTAGTTATAGAAAGCTGAACGAGTATTTAGATTCTGATGGTTTTGTCTGTGGATCTCCGTGCGGCGAAGAAAACATTCTTGAACGAAAAGTCTTCGATTACAGGCTTATTCGTGCATCAGCTCTTCCGCGTTTTTATAAATACAACGATTTTCATAGGCCTGTGCCTATTGGCTATCCGAGGGGATTTGGACTGGGTGAGCAAATGACTACGGATGAGCAACTTAAAACACTGTTCAAGGATAATAGAATCTCAAGCGAAAACCGCGCTGAATATACATATCAAACTTGGAATAAAAATATAAACAGGTCAAAAATAGAAACTGCACTGATAGAACCTTCCTTGCTTTTAAGAAGTGATACAGTAGACGCTAACGGCCTTACGATGAAGGCATCCTTTGAGAACAAATATGGAGACAACCTTGGGCCGGTTACGAAAGAAACGATATGTGGAGATGGAACAATACAGGCTGAGGAAAGAGTATACTTACCACTTAAGGAATTTATTGATGTGGAATTTATTGATGACTGGGAAAATAGGCAATTTATGATAAGAACCAAGTGGAAGTGGGATCAGCCAATATCTAACTACTCTAGAAACTACGGTAACTCACTCATAAGTTACTCATGGTTCCGTTCTAGGCATGGTATTGTGCTATTGCCAGATGGGGTTATAGATTATATTAATAGAACAACAAGCAGCCGAAAACTTAACCCATATGGAGTCAATTATATTGAAGATTACAAACTTGACTACCAGCCAGCTAAAATAAAGCTCAGGCTTAGTTGGCCCATAGAGGTGGAAGACACCAATCCGAGCTCTGAATTTTTTGGCCAAAAGGTAGTGTATTATGAAAAGAAATGGGTAGAAATTCCAATTCATCTCCAAATAGATTTAATAGGTGATATACCAGCCGGCGCATTACCATTGAAGGAGGACTAATGACTGACAAATATGGAATAGTGCCGCCCCTTGGCACAACTGCAAAAGACTTTAACCGCAAAGAAGATGTATCTATACCTACTTCTTATTCTGCTGGTGGCTGGACTTATGGAAACGAGGGGTTTGCTCAACAAACATTCTTGGGCGCGAGTATAAGAGATTTCACTCTCAATGCAGGGTTTGGTCAGACAAGTTCTAGCCTAAGCCTAAACCTCATAGAAGATGAATATAATGTCTCCGATAAAACTATTATGGGTTATGGGGACGATTACTATCATAACGGTAAAAAAGACATATTCAACCCTCCCACAGTTGGAGCTCCTGTATATTTCAAATTTGGGAAAAATCACGCTAGAGTAGATCAGGTTTGGCAGACTGTCTACAATCAAACCTATATAGATCCGGCGACTGGAAAACATTATGAATTACCAAACGCCCTGCCCTTATCAGAGCTGTTCGATTCTGAAAGCATAGGCTTTGGTGGTGCAGACGGCGTGGAGACCATTGAAAACACCAGCTCCGAAACATATAGACAAAAGGCAGAAACTCCGCCGGAAAAAGAACCTTACGATAAAATAAACAGCATAGGACGAAAATTCTACAGAGGCGTTGAAGGTGCGGTTGGACAAATTTACCCAACCCTGCCCATTTTAACAACTTCAGACCCTACCGCTGATAACGAGTGGATAGACAAAACAAAGTTCTTAGACACTGACCATTGTGGCTCTGGTCACCTTGCGTTTGGAGGAATCCTGCAATCCTTTACGGAAAACAAGGGCTCAAGCGCTGCGCCTGCATATGCTGTGAATGTATCCTGCCCTAAAGAGCTATTAGGTAACGTGCAGCTAATATTGTCAAACTACGCCGGGACAACATTCAACAATGCCAACATGCTTAATATATACGGCTTTTTGGAACACAACCCTAGCGACGCATTGTTTGATGCACTAGAGGCATATTATGACAATGGAGTTATAGGAGGCCTTAAGAACACAACTCCAAGGCTAAACGAGGTCACTAGAAGAATAAAGCCAGTCTTGTTTACAGACCCAAACCCACTAGCCAGTCCTGCAATATATCCTAAAGGCGGAGAGCTATTCAAGGTAGTAAATCCAGCTAATGGAGTAGTTAGTTATGTGGGTGATGATCTATGGTCAAAATCTTATGTCTATCCAACACCTCAAGTAGCAGGTGGCGGCGGTATAGTAGATGCGCTCCCTAGCACAACATTCCCGATTACCGGAACTGGGTTTTCTAGAAGAAACGAAGAAGGAATACCTATTTATAGAGTAGTTCAAGCTATGTCGGCTCTTATGAATTACGACGGGAAACTTCCGCTAGAGTATGTACAAGCTGGATATGGAGGCCCAATAAATTTCCGTGGGTTTAACTATGTCGTAGATCTTACAGGTCTGCCACTTGATATGATATCTCCATTCTACCGTTTAAATTACGAGCAGATGACGCTATTAGATTTTTGCTCAGAAATTTGCGATATTACTAGTCATGAGATGTTTGTAACTCTGATGCCGGTTATAGATCACCCGTCAGTAGAATTTGTTAATGACTATAATAAATGGTTAGCAGGAAATGATCCTGAATGGAAGTCAAAAATAATATCTGGGGTTATAAGAGTACAGGGAATAAACAAGACTGCCAAACCAACCTACGGTACTATTAAAGCTGTTATAGATAGAATAACTAGCAATGATAATAATGTTGTTAATAGTGATTTAGGCTTTGAACTATCAAATGTAGTAACAGACAAATTTATTGTTGGCGCTAATGAAGTCAAGATGCACTACTTCTCTACCAATAAAGATAGAGACACGCTACAGGTTCGTAGGGCCAGAAGTGGCTTTACAAACGCCCTACCTCAAAGTTACCAGCAGTGGTATCACTGGAAATCGCTACAGCAGCAAGTTCTGCCTTTCTATGGTTTTCTAGGCAAAGAGGCGTTGACAATACCTAGAGGCTGGGGAGCTTTTCAGCAAATATTATTAGACAGCAGCTCTTGCGACGCAGTTGGTGTAGACAGCTACTATATAGCTACTGAGCTAGAACTAAGAGCCGCCGCAGTATCTTACGAGAGATGGTCACAATTTTTATTGAGATACAACAACATTTATATGGAATCTATAGAGGCAAACGATGCTCTGGAGAGTGCGCTACTAACAACGACCTTAGCGCCAGATATTGCTAACGGCGAAGCTCCTCTAAATACTTTAAACCCACAGATATCAAACAACTTTGCAGTGAGTGTTCCCCGATCCGTGTTTATATCGGATAAGAACTTTATGGGAAGGGATAACTTGCCAGCGAGCCCCTCTGCTCCACCTTTTGGATATCCCCTGTATTACAAGCGTGCTGAAAAGATAGGAATACCAGAGGCTGGTATTGTTAAGATAGCCGGTGCTATCAACGAGATTATAACAAACTTAGCGACCCTCAAGGATAAGCAAAAGGACGCTCAACAGGCCGAACAGTTGCAGATGATAAAATGGACTTCTGCTAGGGCGGAGTTGATAGCGGACATAAGAAACAAAATGAATAATTCGTTAGGTGTGGCGGCAAAGGAAGGCGCTGACGCATTCATAACAACATTCGTAACAGGCTTAGAAACAGTGAAGCCTTCTAATGCAAATCAAGTACTGGATGAGTTTCTAGCCTCTGAGTCAATAGGTAACTTCCCAAATTTTATAGAGTCTACTCTTCAGGAATTTGACGTACAGAGCGAACAACTCGTTGCTGCCACCAACAAGGGAGATGCGATTACTGACCAAATAGGTTTGCTAAGCGAAAAGCTAACCAATAACCTGTCTTTGATAAGAAACAAGAACAGACTAGCTAAGATGTCTATGGCGAACGCCAGAAAAGTATACAACTTTGTTAAGGGAGTTGCAGACAAACATCTAGGCAAAACCTTCTTAGTAAAAATCCCTAAAGACACAAACGTATTTTATCAAGATGCAATTATTCTAAGACCTGCTGGATCTAAGACCTCTGAAGTCTCGGAAGTTCAATACGGGCCATTTGGATTTAGACCTGAACCTGTTAACTCTGAATATGGATATTACTTTGGTCAAGCGTTCGATACTCAGCTAAACGTATACAGACAAAATGCAGCTAAGATAAACCCTAAAAGAAATACCTTCGACTTTTTGCACGCTTATAATTTTGTGGATAGTATTAATCCTTCTAGGCCAGAGCCTGTATTTAGCGAAGGAGCGTTGAAGTCAAGCTATGATACGATAGAAGAAAAATGGAACTTCAATTATGAGCCCATGGCAGAGGGTGGCTTCCACGACTATTCTCAGATGCCGCAACACTATGGCTACTCTGATCTTAGGAATATTGTTGCTAATCAAGGTGCTACAGCCGCTTACAATATATTCCCCCCATGTACTAGGTTCAATTTGTTCCCCATTGATACCACAAACTTCGTTGACGCAAACGGAAGAATGAAGGCATATGTAAGGTACGATAATAGTCAGTTTTTGAATTTCAAGAGCGTTGCCCCACAAAGAATGACACAACAGGTTATTGAACATGGCGGACAGTGGGTTCCTGACCTAACGCAGGAATTAGACAACATGAAACAAGATAAGTTTGTTTCTTTCCAGTCTAAAGGTCGCCTACTCAATGACAGATATGAAAGAGCGATAGCCTTCGTTCAGGTAGACTTAGACTCCAAGTTATATATGCCGCCAAAATGCGGACAGCATCTGACACACGTTTTTGGTAAAAGAGTAACGGATATTGGAACTCTAGTAAAGCCTCAGATGATCTTTGATAAAGAAACATGTGAATTTAAGCCTAGCTATGGGTATTACAATCCTCACTATGTCCCTTCAGCAAATGGAGGTAGAGGCACAAGCAAGGTTAAAGTTGTTGATTTCTTGCGATATAGGGTAGCGAATAATCATCCTCAACAAGCAGGTACGTTCTTGGATCTTGTAGCCACAGACCCGATAAACCTAGATGGCGACAACGTTTACGCCATGATTACTATCCCCGGAAAAGTAGAGTCTACGATTGACGCTAGGTATCAAGACGGGCCAATGCAAAGCTACAACCCTGTGGACATTAAAAATTTGTTGACTATGGATACCGTGAAAATACCTGAGTTCAGAGCCCCAACTGTTCGCGGCGAGCCAAGCAAAATAGGAAGAGAGTTGTGTGACGCTGGAGCACTTGACCCAGACCAAATCAGCAATGCTATAAAGACCGTATCAGAAGCATTTAAGGCGGTTAGCTTAGCGAGTCCAGAAAGGTCTATGCAGTTTGTTACTAGCTCACCAATATATCCAGATATGATAGCTTTACCTTTACTGTCTAAAGAAAGATGTTACGGGCCTTGGATATCTAATTCATATTCAGATGTATATCAGCAATTTAGAGCAAGATATCTTAATGTTGGCGGAAAAATAGAATATGAAAAGGACGAAGAACTAGCTCCTTGGAACTATGGAGGTTTTGATTTGTTAAACCTAGCTGGATCTACCAAGGCTTCGTTTGCCAATAGTGAGTTGCTTTACTCTGAGAGAGGCGGCATTGTGTTTGCTGGCCCACCAGACGGAAATGTGCTAGGCAAAAATCTAGATGCAGTTGGCCCTCTGGTAACCAGTGTTAATGTTAGCGTTGGCGACAACGGCGTGCAGACAACATACAAGATGGATCTTTACACGCCAAGGTTTGGTAAGCTACAGGAGCAGAGAGAGCAAGCTATTGCTCAGGTAGGAAGAACTAGACAGAAAATGATTGACGAAAGAAACAAAGCTCTTAGAGGTGCAGCTTCTAAGTCTGTCACTTCTTCTAGAAACTTCTCTGCTGAATTTGCAAGATATTCAGATATAGTGGAGGCAGCAAAATCTAGTAGCGAATATCTAAGTGATTTGGAAAAATCCTCTACCTACTCAGACATGATAGTAGCCAGTGTAAATTACAGTAAAACGGAAAGACACGACGGCGCTGGAGGAAAACTAGAGAACGAAAGAGTAGGGTTTGACGTATCAATGCAGCCCACTAAGATATTTAATGAAGCGTTGTCTACATTACCTCAAGATGTAAGAGACAAGAAACTTAAAGATACCGCTGGAGGTCACTTATCTACATTCTTTGCTCCAGCATCAATGGACGTGAGTCATCCTGCCGGCATGCCAGCGGTAGGGTACCATCCAGAAAAAGCAAGACAAGATTTTTACTATGAGATAGATAATTCTGGTGAAGTCAAAACAGTGGTTACGGGACTGCCTACATTTAATCCTAATGCTGTCGGGGGTTCTACCTCTAGCCAGCAGGGTGGATTTGGCATTGGCGGTCAGGGAGAGGCTCCGGGAGCTGGTGGAGGAATTCTAGGAGGTTTTGACCAACCCGATATAGACTCCAGACCAAATCTAGGTGGCTTCAGTGAATTTGGAAGTATTTTTGGGCCCGGCGGCTTATAATAAGGAAGGATAAAAATGTCACAATTTCATGACCCTCTTGAGGGCGCAATTAAAGATTTAGTATCAGAAGAAAAAGACTTTGATTATGTAATCACTACTGATAGTCAGGTGTTTCATAACTTAGGCTTAAGCTCATTTACTAGTGGGCAACTGTTCCAGTTTTTAAGTGCAAATCCATACTCACCAATAGCTATACCTATGTTTCATCCCGGCGGGGATTTTTGCACAGCTACTGGGGGTGGCTCAGCTCAGTCCGGAGGATCTTCCCCAAGTTTCATACAACGGCAGAATGGCGAGACATATGGTGCAGATATAGCTGGAGGCAGTTGTGACGCTGGAGACTTGGGGCCGGTGAATGCTCTTCAATCTCAAGCTAGCGCGGAACAGATTGTTCAATATATACTTAA
>CEUX01028171.1_pt1 | contig 31576 bp, 45 predicted proteins | sample 531361 | NCBI WGS metagenome assembly CEUX01 (sample SAMEA2622736, study PRJEB7988) | marine metagenome | isolation source: saline water (ENVO:00002010), including
GTAATTAGTTTTTTTTGTCATGTTGTTTTTCTCCATTTGTTGTTTAATGACGATTTAAAGCTCATACAAGCTAGTTAAGGGCAGTCTAGGTAGTAAACTGCCCTAATTTCTCTTTATGCAAAGATGACATAAAGAAAATAGATTTCTACAAGTAAACCCAAAAACAAAAGACAATATAAGATTTCTTTTAAGTTTATGAGTTTAGGTTTGTAGCCAGTTTCTGAAGTTTCTTTTATATGGTTTATTATATATTTGTTAATTTTTTGCATTAGCGTTGCTCCTTTACTTCATCCAGATAATAAAAGTTTTTATTCTCTGATGGAATAAAATTGTCTTTTCTAATTTCTTGAAAATTAACTTTTATTTGTTTACTTTTTAAAAGTTTAACTAGCTTGTTGGCGTCGCAATCTTCTTCAAGATATACACAAGCATTATTTGGATTATAAAAACTATAATTTGAAAATTCATTTAATTTAATATTAAACCCTTTTAAGTCATAATAAGATATTTTTATATAACCATGACTAGCGGTAATTATATAGGGTAGAGTTATAGTTTTAATATAATCTATTGTTGTTGTTTGCATTTTATTTGCCTTTCCTATAAATGTTTTTAATTCTTTCTATTTCTTTTGTTAATTCGTCAGCATTAAATAAGGTTTTAACTTGCCATTCATAACCATATTTATTGCTGATATAATTATTAAACTCTTGTTTTTTATCCAATAAAGCAATTTCAAAAAAACTATTTCTCTTATTAGTATTTCTATTATTTTGTTGTATTATTGATAAATATAAATCTTTATTAATTTTAATTATTATGTTTGTATTATTCATAATATACCTCTCTTTGTTGTTATGATTTATTAATAAATAAATCTTGTGTAGCTGGAACAGGTCCAGCTACAATGGTTTTATTTATTTAAGTCTGTTAAGATATACTCACCACTTGCAATCTTCTTTTCTGTTTCTTTTGTGGTTTCATTTAAAAATATATTCCTATAAGTGCTTGTCGTTTTTGAATAGTTCCAGAAGTTTTTATCTAAATAAATTTTTTCTTCATTTTGCATTATTGGAGACCTATTGAAATCGCTTGTAATTTTGTTTACTTTTTTTGCTATCATTGAATCATAAGATTGAAAATATATTTCTGTATGCAAATCTTTTATTTCATTTTCAATAATAAATTGGTTAGCAATTTTATTGCCTTTGTTACTTGTCATGTTTGTTACTTTCATTGTTTCCTCTATTTGTTGTTATGAATTGTGAATAATGGATAATATAAAGTTATTATCGTGAACATGCCAGATGCCATTAAAAGAATGAAGAATAAACCAGGCATGTTTAAAGATAAAAAGTAAAATGATATTGGCAGCAATAAAAAGAATTGAGCCAATGCTATCAGTAATGTTGTTTTATAAGTCATTACATTCTGTCCTTTTCTCTTGTGTTGTTATAATTAATATTAAGCTATACCATTGGTTTAATACTGTCAACTAATATTTATAAAAAAAGTAAAATAAATTTATAAGAGCTGAAAGACTACATATAATAGAAGAAATAAAATACTATATTTTTATATACAGACATGATACAGATAGACACAGCAAAGAAAGAAACATTATAAAAGTTTTTACAATGCAAAGAGAACAGCAATTAATAAATAGAACAGCTACAGCAAATAAAATAATAATAGAACAGCAACGGCAAGGCATAGGGGGCGCAATTTGGAACGGCACACGCCCAGACACACGGAGCCACTTTATATATATATTAACTGACCTATAAACACACAATGACAATTAGCAACTACAAGAAAAACAAGATAGTAAAGGCGATTACAGACGGCTACACGCTTGTTAAGGCATGTGAAGATAACAATGTAAGCAGAGCTACCTTTTACCGCCACATGGACAAAGACAATGATTTATCCGACACAGTTAAGTCTGCACAAAGAAAGTCTGCTGAAAAAGCATTAGAAGATGTAGAAGATATGTATCAAGACAGTTTACATGGCAGAAAGAGATATGACCCTAACCTTTTAAGAGATTATGCTTCTCATGTAAGGTGGAAAGTGCAAAAGGTGTTGCCTGACAGGTTTGGCGAAGCAAAGCAAAGAACAGGTGTTGAGATAAGTGATGGCACTTTAAGAGTAGTTTGGGAAACTGATGGCTCAAGTAAAGATTCCATATAAGCCAAGAGATTTACAGGCGGAGATGCACCAAAGTCTCAAGCGTTGGAATGTGTTGGTAATGCACAGAAGATTTGGTAAAACTGTGTTTGCTGTTAATCACATGATAAAACATGCGTTAACTTGTCCACTCCCAAGACCAAGAGTTGCGTTAGTAGCTCCTACTTTTACCCAGGCAAAAAGAATAAGTTGGGATTATGTAAAATATTATGCAGGTGTTATACCAGGCGTTACCTTTAATGAAACTGAACTGCGTGCTGATTTTCCTAATGGTGGAAGGATTATGCTTTTATCTGGAGAAAACCCTGATGCTTTGAGAGGTATTTATTTAGATTTATGTGTATTTGATGAGTATGGTATGCAAAATCCTAGAGTATGGGGGGAGGTTGTGAGACCAGCACTATCGGACAGAGAGGGTGCGGCTATATTTTTAGGCACACCAGCAGGTCATAATCATTTTTTTGAAATACTGCAACAGGCAAAAGAGCAAAGTGAAGAAGGTTCAGACCAATGGTATTGGCGTATAGCAAAAGCAAGTGATACTGGTTATGTTAAGGAAATGGAGTTAGACGCTGCAAGATTGCAGATGACACCAGAGCAGTTTGAGCAAGAGTATGAATGTAGTTTTACCGCAGCGATTATTGGTGCTTACTATGGGAAGTTATTGGCAGATGCTGAAGATAACGGAAAGATTACAAGGGTGCCGTATGACCCTGCTTTACCAGTTCACACAGCTTGGGATTTAGGAATTAATGATTCAACAGCAATTTGGTTTGCACAAATTTATAGAGGAGGTGCGGTTAATGTTATTGACTATTATGAAAATAGTGGGGTTGGACTTGACCATTATGCAGAAGTATTGCGAAAAAAAGATTATCATTGGGGAGACCATCTGGCACCGCATGATATTGAAGTTAGAGAACTGGGTTCAGGGAAATCAAGATTAGAAACGGCTTTTAGTTTAGGTATTCGTTTTAGGGTTATTCCAAGAATGAAAATAGCAGATGGTATTAACGCCGCAAGAATGATGTTACCTAAATGTTATTTTGATAGAGACAAATGTTCAGAGGGTTTGGAAATGCTACGGCAATACAGACAAGAGTGGGATGAAAGAAAAAAAATATTTAGAGACCAACCAAGACATGATTTCACATCTCACGCTGCGGATGCTTTTCGTTATTTAGCTGTTGGTTTAGAAAACAGAACAACTATGACAAAAGCACCACAAACTGTTGCCGTTAATGAGTATAATCCATTTGCAATGTCATGAAAGATTTGCGTGATGCTTTAAAAATAATGCAGACAAGTGATATTCATAAAACTTGGGGTCCAGAAGAAATAGACAGATGTATTGTAACACCATTAGAATTAAGCCAGTATAGTATTATAACTGAAAACAATGAGCCAGTTGTGTTTGGCACATGGGGATTTCCAACAGAAACACAAATAGAAGAATATTTAAAAACACAAAGGTTTCCGATTGAAGGATATAAAAGTCAAGGAAAAAATGTTTGGATGATTGATTTTATTTCAAAAAAAGATTATACCTTTAAAGGTGTTAAATATTTTAAGTATTTATTAAATAACAAAGGTTATAACAAAGCATTTTGGTTTAGGGTGAATAATTTAAAATTATCTTGGCATAAATGGAAAGGGAAGTAATATGGGTGGTTCTCCAATCAGATTTATAAAACGAGCAGGTAGAGCTGTTCAAAAGACAATAGGCGAGCAGTTTGAAGAATTTATAGAAAAGCCAACAAAAAAAATAGCAAGAGAAACAGTTGATACTGTTACAGGCATGGATAAGTATGACAGAGGTGCTCCTTCTCCAGAGACACCAGAGGTTACACCTGAAGTAACGCCAGAGGTTGTAGAGGATGATGAAACAATTACAACAAGATACGCAACACGAAGAACTAAAAGAACAGGGCAAGCAGGAACCATTATAGAAGGTTATGGTGTCGTACAAAGACCTAAATCAGAAAAAGCTGTTACATAGGAGTTAATAATGTCGTTTTTAAAACCAAAGGTATATGTTCCCCCACCCCCACCTCCTCCGCCAGAGCCGACACAAACGGATTATGAAACAGCTACAGCGTTGGCACAGGAAGCAGAAACGACAGAAAGAAAAAAACGCAAAGGTAGAGGTAGCACTATAGTCGCTGGTAATTTAGATGAAACATCTACTAGCATGAGTAGCACAGGCGGTTCACCAACTTTATTAGGGTAAGAATATGATGGATGTAAAAGATATAGTCGCTAGATTTGAACACATTGAAGGTCAGCGTGATAATTGGAACAACCATTATCAAGAACTTGCAGATTATATGCTACCAAGAAAAGCCGATATAGTTAAAAAAAGAAGTCGTGGCGAAAAGAAAATGGAACTTATCTTTGACGGCACAGCTTTACAATCAGTAGATTTACTTTCCAGTTCATTGCATGGGATGCTTACATCAGGTGCAAGTGCTTGGTTTCATTTAACAATGAAAGATGAAGAACTTGGTAGAGATGAAGAAGTACAAAGATGGTTAGAAGATAGTTCGCAACGAATGATGCGTGCTTTTACAATGTCAAACTTTGAAACTGAAGTGCATGAAATGTATGTAGATTTAGTTGTGTTTGGCACAGGATGTATGTTTGTAGAAATGGAAAACAATACATTAAGGTTTTCAACACGCCATGTATCTGAATTTTATGTAGCAGAAGACCAGTATGGCATTGTAGATACAGTATTTAGAAAATATGAATTATCAGCAAGACAAGCTGTTCAAAGGTTTGGGATAGACAATGTTGGAACATTTATACAAAGAACATTTAAAACAAAACCTGATGAAGAAGTTACAATTTTACATGCGGTAATGCCACGCAAGGACAGAGACCCAAGTAAAAAGGATAATAAAAACATGCCGTTTGCTTCTATGTATATTTGCATGGAAACAAAAATGATAATTGCTGAAAGTGGTTTTCAAGAATTACCTTATGTGGTTCCACGCTTCCTCAAGGCAACAGGGGAAGTCATGGGTAGGTCGCCTGCTATGGTTGCGTTGCCAGATGTAAAAATGTTAAATTTAATGTCTAAAACAATTATTCAAGCTGCACAGAAAATGATAGACCCACCTCTATTAGTTCCTGATGATGGATTCCTCCTCCCTATCAGAACGCAGCCAGGCGGTCTAAACTTTTATAGGTCTGGTTCAAGAGATACAATAACGCCATTAAACACAGGTGCTAACATACCGATTGGGTTGCAGATGGAAGAACAAAGAAGGCAAGCAATTCGTGCTGCATTTTTTGTTGACCAGTTGTTAAGTGGCACAACACCAAACATGACAGCTACAGAAGTTATACAAAGACAAGAAGAAAGAATGAGAGTTATAGGACCTGTTCTTGGTAGATTAATGAATGAAATGTTAAGACCTTTGATAGACAGGGCGTTTGCATTAATGTTACGAGCAGAAATGTTATCAATTCCACCAGAGGTGTTGCAAGGCGTTGATGTGGATATAGAATATGTGTCGCCACTTGCAAGAGCACAAAAATCAAGTTCAGTAAACGGAGTTATTAGAGCATTAGAAATATTAATGCCATTAGCACAAAGTTTACCAGTAGGAGACCATATCAATCCAGATGGGTTAGTAAATTATCTAACTGAATCTTTAGGGGTTCCAAAGAAAGTATTAAAGCCACAATCAGCTATTGATGAAGAAAGAGAAGAAAGAGCAGCAATGCAACAAATGCAAATGGACAGACAGATGGAGCAAGAGGATGTTGCTACTGTTGGTCAGGCAGCACAGGCAGTAAGAATGGTTGGTGCAAATGAGCAATGAGAATATAACACAACTTAAAGTAATGTATAGGGATGTGTTTAAAGACCATGCTGGTAAAAAGGTTTTAGAGGATTTGGAGTTACGCTGTAACTGGCGTGCTTCAAGTTATGTAGCAGGAGATGCCAACGCTACAGCTTTTGAAGAAGGTAAAAGGGCAGTAATCTTACATATTTATAACATGATGAAAGAGGAAGAAAATGTCAGAACAAGTAGCTGAACAGGTAGACCAACCGACCCAGCCATCTGTGTTGGAAACTCCAGCAGAGGTAGCTCAAGGTGGTTCTGGTAACAGTTTTATGGAAATGATACCAGAAGAATTAAGAGAACATCCAAGTTTATCGCCAATAAAAGATGTTGGTAATTTGGCAAGGAGTTATGTAAATGCACAAAAATTAATTGGTGCAGACAAAATTCCACTACCAAAAAATCCAACAGATGAGGAATTAGATAACATTTACAATAAGTTAGGCAGACCAGAGACCGCAAGTGGTTATGATTTGCCTGTTGATGGCAATGTTATTACAGAAGAAATAGCCACACAATATGCAGATATTGCACATACATTGCGATTAACTCCGCAACAAGCACAAGGCGTTTTAGATTATTACAAAAGTTCAGTAGCTCAAACACAGGAAGGATTGCAACAGGAAGCAGAGAAGCAAGCAGAAAAGACTGCATTAGAGTTGCAAAAAGAGTGGGGTAATGAGTTTGAATCTAAAGTAACATTAGCAAAAGATGTTGTAGAGCAGTTTGGTAATACAGAATTATTACAAATGAAGTTAGAAGATGGAACTTTAATAGGTAATCATCCAGCTTTTATAAAAGCATTTGCTGCTATGGGCGATTTTAAAAAAACTGTAACAAGCGAAGATACAGTTTCAGATAGCACAAAGAATGTAAACTTTACACCAGCTATGGCACAACAGGAGATAGATAGTATTATGAATGACAAACAACACGCTTACTGGAATAGGAAAGACCCTATTGGCAGACAGCGTGCTGTCGAACGCATGCAAGAATTAATGGGATTAGTTCATGGTTAATGAAATAAAACCAGAAAAAGAGATTCGTTTAGAATGTTTACGGCTTGCTGTTGAATTTGGAACGCAAAGAGATTTATTGCATCCAGAACGACTTGCTGATATATATTATAAATGGGTAACAGAGGGTAGCTTGGAAACAAGTCCTAAAGACAATCGGATAGACGATAGCTTTAAGACAGCTAAAAAGACTAGGAGTGTCCGTTAAAGGGTAGCACGCTGTAAAATTCAAATGTAACTTTATTAAGGGAGACAATTATGTCAACTTCAGTAACTACAGCATTTGTCCAACAGTATTCTGCGAATGTGCAGATGCTATCTCAACAAATGGGAAGCCGTTTGAGAGATGCAGTTCGTGTAGAAAACATTACTGGGAAAAATGCTTTTTTTGACCAAGTTGGTGTTGCAACAGCACAGTTGCGTACCAGCAGACATGCCGACACTCCACAGATAGATACACCTCACGCAAGGCGTAGAGTAAGTCTAGCTGATTACGAGTATGCGGATTTAATAGACGACCAAGACAAAGTAAAAATGTTAATTGACCCAACATCTAGCTATGCTATGGCTGCGGCTTCAGCAATGGGTAGAGCAATGGATGATGTTATCATTACAGCAGCTCTTGGAACTGCCTTCACAGGCGAAACAGGTTCAACTTCAACATCATTTTCATCTGATAATCAGATTGCAAATGGAAGTGCAGATATGTCAGTCGCTAAACTAATAGAAGCTAAAAAGTTATTAGATTTAGGAGATGTTGACCCATCTATACCAAGATATATTGCAGTTGGTCCTAATCAGATTGAAGCATTACTTAATACTACTTCAGTAACAAGTTCTGATTTCAATACAGTAAAAGCTCTAGTTCAAGGTGAAGTAGACACCTTCATGGGTTTTAAATTTATCGTGTCAAACAGATTGTCAAAGTCAGGCAATATTCGTTCATGTTTTGCATGGGCGGAAGATGGTTTAGCTTTAGGAATTGGTAAAGACATTAATGCAAGAATAGATGAGAGAGCAGACAAAGGTTACTCAACTCAAGTTTATTACTGCATGAGTGTAGGTGCTACTCGTATGGAAGAAGCTAAAGTTATCCAGATTGACTGTGATGAATCAGCGTAAGGGAGAGTGAAATATGACTACTAAAAACTCTACACTTGTATCTAACTTTGAAGCTAGTCCTCAAGTTGCAAGTGATGCTCACGAGTTACATGGCGTATTGCGTGTTGCTCAAGGCACTATAGCTCTAGCAGCTGGTGATAGCACAGATGATGATATTGTCATGCTTGCACCAATACCAAGTAACGCATCTATAACTGCACTACAAATTGCAGCAGATGGGTTAGGCGGAAGTTGCACATTCAACGTAGGTTTGTATCAAACAGACGGAACTGTTGTAGATGAGGATTTATACGCCACATCTGTAGCAGATGGTACAACAGCAGTAGCAGATTTAAGAACTGAAGCAGCTAATATTAACACTATTGGCAATCAGCTTTGGCAAGACGCTGGTGCTTCTACCGACCCAGGTGGCTACTACTATGTTGCAGTAACTTTTAATGCAACAGGTGGAACATTAGGTGATATGTCTTTTATCATACACTATGTTGTAAACTAAAATTAGTTAGGAGCAGTTAATTCTGCTCCTTACTTTCAGGAGTTTTAAATGCCATCAGTTGTAGATATTTGTAACGAAGCAATGGATTTATTAGGTGCAGCAACGATTACAGCACTTACAGAAAATTCAAAAGAAGCACGATTATGTAACAGAAGATTTGAAACAGTTAGAGATGCTGTTTTTAGGGCACACACATGGAACGTATCAATTAAAAGGGCGACACTAGCATTAGACACAGAAACCCCTGCTTTTGGTTTTTCCTATCAATTTAGTTTGCCAACCGACCCTTATTGTTTAAGGGTTATTTCTTTTTGGAACTCAAATGTAAACAATGATGTTGCGGCTTATGATAGCAATGTTATGTTTAAAATAGAGGGTAGAAAAGTTTTATCTAATGAAGGAACCTGTAGTATTATATACATTGCTAGGGTAACAGACACAGAACAATATGACCCTTTGTTAAGCAGCACAATAGCACATAGGTTAGCTTCAGAAACCGCTTATGCTATTACTGGTAGTAATTCATTAGCACAAGCAATGTATTCTTTATATCAAGCAAGATTAAGTGAAGCAAGAAGCATGGATGCTCTAGAGGGTTATCCAGAGCAATTACAGGCGGACACCTACACAAACGCAAGGTTGTAAAGTGGCAAGAGTATCTTCTATAATCACCAATTTTAGAGCAGGTGAAATATCGCCACGATTAGAAGGTAGGGTTGATTTACAAAAATATAACGAAGCCGTCAAAGAATTAGAAAACATGATAGTCTTTCCTCAAGGCGGTATAACGAGGAGACCAGGTACATACTTTTCAGGAACAACGAAAGACAACGGACAAGTAAGATTAATTAACTTTGAGTTTAGTGATACACAGGCGTATGTATTAGAGTTTGGTAATAATTACATACGAATATACAAAGATGGTGGTTTAGTAACAGCAGCAACTACATCTATAAGTGCTATTACAAAAGCAAACCCAGCAGTTGTTACATCTAATTCGCATGGATTAAATAATGGTGATAGGGTATTTATAACTAGCGTTGTAGGAATGACAGAAGTTAATAATTTAGAATTTACTGTTGCTAATAAAACAACTAACACATTTGAATTAAGTGGTATAGATAGCTCTGCATACACAACTTATGGAAGCGGTGGTAATGCTGGAAAAATAATAGAAGTAACAACGACTTACACAACAGCACAATTAGCTAACATTAATTATGCACAATCTGCTGATGTTTTATTTCTTTCACATGAAAGCCATGAACCAGCAAAACTAACAAGAACCAGTCATACATCTTGGACATTGACAGATATAGACTTTACAGATGGACCTTATTTAGATGAAAACATAACAACTACTACATTGTATGCTTCTGCAAACACAGGTTCAGTAACGATTACAGCTTCAGCAAGTTTGTTTGCAAGTACAGATGTAGGAAGATTAATAAGATTTAGAGAAATAGTTGAAGCAGAACATGATGCTTGGGTTGCAAGCACAAGTTATGCACAAAATGATTTAGTAAGATTTAATGGTAATGTGTATAAAAAAACTGATTCAGGAACCGATACAAGTGGTGCAACACCGCCTGTTCATACAAGTGGCTCAAAAGCGTATGGTGATATAACATGGGAGTTTCAACACAATGGGTCTGGCTATGTTAAAATAACAGGTTATACAAGTGCTACAGAAGTAACTGCAACATTTAAAAATAGTGCAGGTGTGTTGCCTGCTAGTGTTGTAGGTAGTGGCAATCCAACAACTTTATGGTCATTAGGTAGTTTTAGTGCCACGACTGGTTTTCCTAGAGCAGTAGCGTTTTATGAAGAAAGATTATATTTTGCAAGCACCACAGACCAACCACAAACAATATTTGGTTCTGTAAGTGCTGATTTTGAAAATCATACACCAGGCACAAATGCAGATGATGCTATCAATGTAACCATAGCTTCAGACCAAGTTAATGTTATCAAACATTTATTACCTGCAAGATTTTTACAATTACTTACAACAAGTGCTGAATTTACTTTATCTGGAGGTTCTGGTTCAGAGCCAGTAACGCCTACTAATGTGAATGTATTAAGAGAAACAACTTTTGGAACTGGTGATGTAAAGCCATTAAGAGCAGGAAACAGTACAATATTAATACAAAAAGGTGCAGAAAAGGTAAAAGAAATAACTTTTGATTTAGATACAGATGGTTTATTGGGCGTTGATTTAACAGTATTAGCAGACCATTTAGCTAGAGGTGGCTTAAGTGATATGGTATGGCAACAGGAGCCAGAGTTATTATTGTGGTTTGTGCATACAGATGGGCGTTTAATTGGATTAACTTATGACAGAGCTAATGCAACTATAGGTTGGCATGAACATAAAATGGGTGGTAGGTCTGGTGCAGCAACAATAACTGTTACAGATTATGCTAATATAGCAACAGGAACGACTATTACTTTAACAAAGTCTGATGGCACAACTGTTACATTTACAAGTGAAGCGGCTGGTTCAAGTAGTCCTTCAAGTTCTTTAGGGTTTAGACCAAACACAAACAACGATACAACAGCAGATAATATTTATACAGCTATTAATGCACATGCGGATTTTACTGTAGCTAACCCTGCTTCTAATGTAGTTACAATAGAAGAAACAACGCCAAGTGCTTATGGATATTTGTCTATAAAAACATCTGATACAACAAGATTAGCCACCACAAATCAGTCAGCACCAGTAGTAGAGAGCATAACAGCTATACCAAGTGGTGCAGAAGACCAAGTCTATGTAAGTGTTAAAAGAACTATTAATGGCACAGAAACTAGGAGTGTTGCTTATATTAAATCTTTATATTTTAATGATTTAGTTGAAGATGCTTTTTTTGTAGATAACGGATTAACTTACGACAGCACAGCTACAACCACTATTAACAGTCTAAATCATTTAGAAGGTGAGACTGTGCAAATTCTAGCTGATGGTTCTGCACATGCAGATAAAACTGTAAGCGGTGGAACCATAACATTAGATAGAAGTGCATCTAAAGTACATATTGGATATAGTTATAATTCATTAGTAGAAACATTAAGAATGGAAGCTGGAGCAGAAGATGGCGTTGCACAAGGTAAAATTAAAAGAATACATGGTGTAACAGCACGATTTTTAAATACAGTTGGTGCAGAACTAGGTCCAGACACAGATAATTTAGACAGATTACCTTTTAGAGACAGTAGTATGGCTATGGATGAAGCTGTACCATTGTTTACAGGAGACAAAGAAATATCGTTTCCATCAGGTTATGAAAATGATGCACAAATAATAATAAGACAAACACAACCCTTGCCAATGACTATATTGGCTATAATGAGAAGGTCTAATACATTTGACGCTTAAATTTAAAAAGTTTGAAAAAGAACATTTAGATATGATAGAAACACAATTTCATTTCCCAGAAAGCTCAAAATTAGCTATGGTAAAAGAAAGTTGTTTAAGTGCTTATACAGCATTGTTAGAAAGTAAAGTTTTAATGATTGGTGGCGTATATGGATTGTGGCAAAATGTTGGCGAAGCATGGTTTCTTATGTCAAGTATGGCTTACAATAAACCTTATGCTGTTGCTAAATATTCTAGTCAGTTGTTACAACATGTGATAGAAGAAAACAAACTAACTAGAGTGCAAGCAAGTGTGCATGTAGATGATAAGCAAGCTGTTAGGTATGTAGAATGGTTAGGGTTTGAGAATGAAGGTCTTATGAAAAAGTTTGGTCCAGATGGTTCTGATTATTATAGATTTGCGAGGGTAATGTAATGGCAACTTCAAATCCTAATTACTCAAATGACGCACAAGCATCACAAAGACAAAGCTCAAGTGGCAATACTGTTGGAGCTGCATCAACTGGAATAACAGCAATTATGGGTTTTAAAGCAAGTCAAGCTGCTGCAAAAACAGCAAAACTAACTGCTGAATATGATGCTAAAGTTAAAGAAAACGAAAGAATACTATTAGAAAGACAAGCAAGAGATGAAGAAAAACAATTAAGACAAAACTCTGAACAGCTTATGTCTGCTCAAAGAGTTGCTATTAGTAAATCAGGCACACAACTAGGTGGCAGTAATTTACTTGCATTAAGGGATGCAGCTATGGGAACGGAATTAGATGCTATAGCAATTAGATATGCAAGTAGTATAGAACAACAAAAGAAAACAGCCGAAGCAGCTATGGCAAGAGCTTCAGGTAGAGCAAGAGCTTCACAAATAAAAACACAAGCATACGCAAACTTAATTGAGAGTGGTGCAAGAGCTGCCACTATGATGGGGTAAATTATGAGAATACCAGTATATCAACAAGGCAAAGGTGTAAGAAAACCAACGACACAGTTGGGTTTAAAAGCAGATACACAGGCATTTGTTGGCTCTTCTTTAGAAACAGTAGATTTTTTTAAAAAAGCGGAAAAAGTGCAGTTTGAGTTTCAAATGGCAGAAAAAAAAGCTCAAACAGAAAGAGCTTATAAAGAGTTAAAAACTCAATATAATGATGGTGCTAATGAGTTAATAAGAAATAGTAAATCCACTACATCTGCTGATTTTCAAAAAGAATTAAATAAATTCAATAATGATTTTAAAAAAAATTATGCAAAATATAATTTAACTCCTAATCAAACTAGAGACATTGAAACAAATCTTCTTGTTTTCAAAGATAGTAAATTGCAAGTTGGCAAACTTAACTCATTTAACAGGGGTAGAGAGCAAGGTTCAATAAGGTCAAATGAATTGATTAACGGCTTTATTGGGGAAATAAAAACTTTAGCTCCTGGCAATCCATTAAGAGAAAAGTTAATAAAAGATATGGAGTTAGAATATGCAAGAGCTTATGATAGTGGTGAAACAGAATTTTTAGATTACAAAAATTTAGCTGCTGCAAAACAAGAAATAAAGTTAAGTGATTACGCATATAAAGCTGAAACAATTAATTCTGTGGAATCTCTTGCGAAAGCAAACAAAGAACTAAATGAAGATTTAACACTTACTACTAGCCAAAGAATAAACATATCTAATGCTTATGAAAGTAAGTATAACGATAACATGGACAAAAATATTGATGGTATAGTAACAAGTTTTATGGAAAATCAATTAACAGCAGATACATTAGAAAATGTAAAAAAACAAGTTTCTAATCCAAAAACAACTATCATAAAAGTTGGTGAGCAAAGTTACAATATAAGTGGTTACGACAAAGACAACAGAATAAAATTATTAAGTGAAATCAATGGTTTGCAATCAGATAATCAAACAGCAGAAACAAAAGACCATGTAAAGGCATTAAGTAAGTTTATAAATAATACTACAAGTTTGTCAAAACTAAAGAACGAAGAAAAAGCAATAGAAACCAAATCTGGTAAATACGCAGGCATTACAGAGCAAACAAGTGTTGCACTACTTAAGAAATTACAAAGCGAAATTACGGAAGCACAAAGAAACGCACAGATAATTGTGAAAAGTAACACAGAACAAATAAAGCAATCTGTTTTAATAAATAACGAAATTACAGAACCCACAAAGAAAAAAATTAAAGAAACAAAAAATTATCTCGGTTTAGTTGATGAAACTGGAACAGCTAGTAAACAATTTGATTCTGTCTTAAAGTCTTTAAATGATTCTTTAGTTATGTATGAAGAATTAAAGTATTCTACAGACGCAGATTTTAAAGCAAAAATAGCAGATTTAAATTTGCAAATATCCAATTCTAAAGGTGATTTGGAAAAACAACTATCTTTGAATGAAACCAAAGAAAGTTTGCAAAAATTACAAATAGCAAGAACGAAACTAATTAATAATGATGCTTATGGTTTTTTTGAAAATGAACTACAAAAAGATGGAAATGTAGACATTACAAGAAGTCAGGTTTTGGCAAAACAACGCAGAGCAGGAGTTAGCACACTTGACTTAAAGTTTTTTACATCAGCACAAGAAGATAACTTTTTAAAAAATTTCAAACTACAAGTAGGAGCACAAGAAAAAGCAACTATGTTTCAAGAGTTTGTAAAAGATTTATCGTTTGAAGAAAGACTTTTGTTTATTAATAATTTGCGTGTTAATAACAAAATACAACTGTCAGACGAAATAATAGTAAATAGCTTGGATGCTAGTGGCAATATAAATTTAGGAGTTATTGATTTAGGTGTAGCAAATAATCCTGAAATAATAGAACAAGCTAAAAAAATAAACAAAAAGTCAAGAGATTTAATAGATACGGAAGTAACTAACCAATTTAAAAATTATGCGTTTAGCGTTCATGGTGAGGTAACGGCTGATTACGAGTTTGCACCTGGTGCTGCTCAAGATAGTAGAGTTATTCATGGAATAGAAATGAAAAACGAGGTTATAAAATTAGCAAATCATTATCACATGCTTGGAGCATCAGAGACCCAAGCAGCAAAAAAGGCGACAAACACTTTGGTGAATAGATTGTATGATTTTAAAACTATAAATGATGGAATAATAAGAATACCTAAAGAAGTTTTAACACAACAATCTACTAGTGAAAATTATAAAGATGTTTTAACAAACCTACTTGGTGCAGGTAACTCACAATTTTACATTGACAATGTAAGTAGTATAGCAGGTGATACTTCTAATGAATATGGAAAAGAAGTAGCAAAAAGAGGTAAATGGATAACCTCAAGCAATAATGAATCAGTATTTTTAATAGATATAACAGGTAACCCAGTTATGTTTGAATCCGAAGATGAAGAAGGTTTGCTTACATTAAGACCTGTAAAGTTAAAATTTAGCGACATTCAAGAAGCTATCCCTGTTTTAAGTGATGGCAATTTTCCATCTGTTCGTGATAAACAAAAGCAAATATTAACAATACTTAAGGAAAAATATTTTAATGACTAATGTTTATATTCCTGAAGTTCAATACAACCCTAGAAGGCACGCAGAGTATTTTAATACTACAAAAGTAGGAACTTTAGATGTATTAGGTGCTACATTACAAGAAACATTATATTACAACCCTACAAACGCATTAGATAGATTTTTAAATATGCAATTTGGGCGTGGTACTCAAGGCGATATAATGACACCTGATGAGTATAAAGATAGCGTATATTATAGAGATGGATTAACGGCTCCTGAAAACGGAATAAAAGAAGGTTATGCACAATTATTAGCAGAAAACTATGATAAAAGAGCTGCTATAAAACAAACTTTGTCCAGAAGTAAAGGCGGTTTTGCGTTAGGCGCGGCACAATTTGGAACTATGTTGGCTGGTTCTGTTTTAGACCCACTAAATGTAGCAAGTGCTTTTATACCAGTATTCCCAGCCGCAAGATACGCACATTTAGTAACTAGATTTGGCAAAACAAGAGCAAGAGCAATTAGAGGTGTTGTTGAAGGTTCTGTAGGTGCAACTGTTGTAGAGCCGATAGTAGTCGGTCAAGCGTATTTAGAACAAGATGCAGATTATAACTTAATGGATAGTTTTTTAAATGTTACATTTGGGGGTTTATTAGGTGGTGGGTTGCATGTTGGCTTTGGTAAAATAGCTGATATTATAGAACGAAGAAGTCCTGCTGCAAAGGATAGAGCATTAAAAACAGCTATAACACAAAGTTTAAATGACCAGCCAGTTGAGGTAGCTGGTATAATAAATTCTGATATACAAAAAAATTCTAATAAAAATCTAAAAACACAAAGAGACAATGTAAAGTTTCTTGATAAAGCGGCAAAAGTTGAAGCTCAAAAAGTAAAACCAAAGACTATAGACCAAGTAACTAGAACTGGTAAAACTAAATTACCTCCAATGTTAAATGTTAAAAAACCTCAAACACTTAAAGATTTTATTAAAAAAAATGGTGGCATAAATTCTAAAGACCCATTAGTAGCGGATATTAAAACTATAATGGACAAATCAACATTTACATTGTTAAAAAAAGACGGCATGGATATTGATACTATGGCTACACTTGTTCAAGAAGCTGGTTTTTTTCACAATAAATTTGATACAGATTACGGCATAGACGGAGCTACGCCTAGAGATTTGTTAGATTTGCTTGATGCGGAACAAAAAGGGGAGCTTGTTTTTAGTAGAAACGAAATGGAATTAGCAGACCAATATACATTTGCACAACAAAAACAAGAAGAATTAGACCAATTAGGAATTGATTATACAAAAAGAACAGACGAAGAAGTTGCAGAAATAGAATCTATTTTACAAAACGCTGCTTCAGATGAAAATGTTAGATTCCAGTCAGAAAATATGGAAAGTTTTGATGTTACATCAAGAACTGTAGATGACAGCATAGACGAAGCAAACATGAAACTTGCAGAAGAAAGATATAATATTGGCGATTTAGAAGAATACGAAGCACAAGTCAGAGAAAATGCAGGTATAGACGATACTTTTGACATTAATGTTAGAGAATTAGAATTAGATAAAGAAATAGAATCATTAACATTAGAAAATGAGCAAACACCAGCAGAGTTTCAATCAACAGAAATCAATAATCTTATTAAAGAAGCAGACGAATTGATTGCAAGAGCAGAACAAAGTTACGACATAGCAACAGATTCAGCTAGAGCTTGTGTATTAAGGAATGTAAAATGAGTATAAAAGTATGTTCAGCAGAAGTTATAGCTGCTGTAAAAAGGAAACAAGGAGCCGATATATCTTTAGAAGAAGCAGAAACTATTGTAGAAACTTTAAATGATTGGTTAAAAAAACACAAAGGTTCTGTTGGCGAAGATACCATTGCTAAACTTGCTTTACGAGCAAAAGAATTGGCAATAAATGCTAAAATTGCTGCAAAAATTGAAAAAAGAAATGCTTTGTTAAACGCCAGAATTTATGGAAAATTACTAACAAAGTTAAAAGAAAATCCAAAAAATCCTCAAGCTGTATTGTCTGGCATTTTAGTTGGAGATGCTAAAAATAGATTAAGTAGTGTTGATGCTATGGGTCATGCAATTATGGTAGATTATGCTGGTAATTTAGCTGCTTCTTTGCAAAAGCAAAATTTAGTAAAAATATTTACTAGCGGTGCGATTGATGAAAAAATATATGCAGAGTTGTTTGATGGCTTGGGTTCTTCTGGTGATGCCAACGCAAAAAACATAGCAATGATAATTAGAAAGCAACAAAAAAGTATATTAGATAGGAAAAACAGAGCTGGTGCAAACATAAATGAAATTGAAAATTATGTAATTAGACAGATGCACGATAGTTTGCTCATGATTGGAAACATAAAAAACATAAAACAATCAAAAGCAGAATGGATTACTTTTACAAAAGATTTACTTGATATTGAAAAAAGCACAATTAACAAGCCAGTTAGTGAAGATTTAGACACTTATCTTGGAAAAATTTATGACAATTTAGTATCAGGTAATCATACAAAAACAACTAATTTAGATTCTATAGAGGGTTTAAATTATTTAAAACAAGGTTTTAAAGGTCCTAGAAATCTAGCAAAATCTTTAAGTGGTGCAAGAGTGCTTCACTTTAAAAATGGTGCTTCATCTTTTAAATACGCAAAAAAATACAGTAGAATGACATTAGCTGAAGGTGTTTTAAGTGGCTTTACACATGATGCACAAAGCATAGCATTGTTAGAAACTTTTGGCACAAACCCAAAAAATATGTTTGAAAAGATATTAGATGATGTAAGAAATACTAAAGACATAACTGTGTTGCAAAAATTTAACGAAGGTGTTTTAAAAAACCAATTTGCAGAGCTAGATGGTACAACAAGACAAAAGGGGATAGCTAAAAACTTTTTAGGTTTTGATGTAAGTTTTGCAGGGATTGCTGCTGGTGTTAGAATGATACAAAACATGGCAAAGTTAGGTTTTGCAACAATTAGTTCATTTTCAGATATATCTACTAAAGCAGCTTACATAAACGCAAATACAGAAAGAGGTGTGTTTGCTTCTTATGGCAGAGCTTTTATGGATGTATTAGAGGGATTTCAAGGAGCCGAAAGAAAAGAATTGGGTTATTTATTGTTAGTTGGTGTAGAAAATTTTTTAAATGATGTGCATGCAAGGTTTGGTGCTAACGATAGTGGACCAGGAAAAATAGCTAAAGCACATAATCTTTATTTTAGATTAAATGGTATGCAATGGTGGAACAATGCACAAAAAACTGGTTTAGCAAGAATGTTAGCTGCTGATTTAGCTAATTATTCTAGTAAAAGTTTTGATAAAATACCAGAAGAAACACAAAGATTGTTAAAATTGTATGATGTAACAGAAAGAGAATGGAGTTTATTTAAAAATATAACTGGCAAAGCAGCAGATAATAGAAACTATGTAATACCTACAATGGTAGATGATTTAACAAGTGATTTAATAGACCCTATTATTAGGGATGCAGAAGGCAAATTAGACATAACTGATAAAATGAGACAAAAATTTAAAGATGATTTAAGAACAAAAGTTGCTATGTATTATGCAGATTCAGCAGATGCAGCAATACCTACACCTGGTGCTAGAGAAAGAGCAATTATGAATTTAGGTACAAAGAGAGGAACAGTTTTAGGTGAAGCATTAAGAGCTATTATGCAATTAAAAGGTTTTCCAATTACTTATGTAACAAAAGGTTTAGGCAGACAAAAAGCAGCAGCAGGCATGTATGGCGTTACAAAAATGATGGTTGGGTCTACAGTTATGGGTTATTTGTCTATTACATTAAAAGACATATTAAAAGGCAAAGAACCAAGAGATGTTTTCCTTGGTGATGGAGATTTTAATACAAAATTGTTACAACAAGCATTTTTACAAGGTGGTGGTGCAGGCATTTATGGAGATTTTTTATTTAATGAATACAACAGATATGGGCGTAGTTTTATGGAAACATTAGGAGGACCTAACGCTGCAGCAATAAACGACATAGCTGTTATGATGTCTCAAGCTGTTAGAGGTGATGTGCCTACACAAAGAGCTTTAAGGTTTGCAATACAAAACACACCATATTTAAATTTATTTTATACAAAATTAGCTTTAGATTATTTGTTTATAAATGATTTACAAGAATTAGCTAAACCTGGCTTTTTAAGAGATATGCAATATAAATTGCAAAAAGATTTTGAACAAGAGTATTATATTCCACCAAGTCAAACCAGTAGGATTGTTAGATAAATGTTGTCTAAAAGAACAAAAGAATGTATAAACAAAAAATGAGGTAGCCATGACAGTAAGTAGCACAACCACAAGAAACAGTTATTCAGGAAATGGAAGCACAACTGTTTTTGCTTATGGATTTAAAATATTTGATGATGATGATATAACTGTAATTATAAGAACAGACTCTACTGGAGCAGAGGTTACTAAAACAAAAACAACACATTATACAGTATCTAATGTAGGAAATGCAAGCGGAGGTAATGTTACATTTACAACTGGCAACACACCTGCAAGTGGCGAAACAGTTGTATTATTAAGGTCAACCGCAAGAACTCAACTTACTGATTATGTTGCTAATGACCCATTTCCAGCAGCTACACACGAAGATGCTTTAGATAAATTAACTTTTATATCACAGGAAATTGAAGAAGAATTAGCAAGGTCTATTAAAGTATCTAAAACAAATACAATATCTTCATCAGAATTTACAACTTCAGCGACTGCAAGAGCAAACAAATTATTAAGTTTTGATGGTGATGGAGATTTAACTGTTACAGAAGGTAAAGTAGATACTGTAACAGCATCCGTTTCAGCCGTATCTGCTGGTGGCACTCCAACGGCTTCTGCAACATACACAGCATCATCTGGTGCTCTTGCTTTAGCATTTGGTTTAGTAACAGGAAATACTGGTGCAACAGGTAATTCTGCTGGGTTACAGATGACATTTAATAACAGCACATCAGACGCAGACCCAGGTGCAGGAAAACTAGCATTAAATCATGGCACATTAGGTTCTGTTTCAGTTATGTTTTTTGATGACGCAGACGACAATGGTGCTGATATTTCAACATTTGTGCAAACTTTTGATGATATAAGCAATGCAACAGCAAGAGGAACAATACATATAGAAAAAGAAGGTACAGCTTCAACATTTGCTTTGTATAAGGTTACTGGTGCAATTACAGACGCTTCTGGTTATACAAAGGTTCCTGTTTCGCATTTAGCATCTAATGGAACTTTTAGTAACACAGATGGAATTAGAGTAGATTTTTCATATTCTGGTGCAGATGGTGCTGGTAGTTTAACGAATCTTGTTGAAGACACTACGCCTCAACTAGGTGGCAATCTTGATATGAATGGTCAAGATATAGTAACAACCTCTAATGCAGATTTAGAGTTAGCACCTAATGGTACTGGTCATGTAACAATTAAAGGTAATGACAATTCTGGTGCTATACAATTTAATTGTGAAAGCAACTCACATGGACAAATAGTTAAAGCACAACCTCATAGTGCAGGAGTTACTAACGAACTTACTTTACCTGCAGGTGGTAATCAAGAACTTGTTGGTGCATCTGCAACCCAGACTTTAACAAATAAAACGATAGGTGTTTCACAATTATCAGGTCAAGTTGCAATATCAAAAGGTGGTACTGGTGCTACAAGTTTAGCAGGTGCAAATATTGTTACAACTAATACACAAAATACTTTTACGAAAGCACAATTACCTAGCACATATACTGCCGCTTTATCAGCAACAAGTGGTGTGCTTGACTATGACACATACCAAAACTTTATTATTACATTAGCTAGTGGTTCAAATACTTTAGCAGCACCTACAACTGAAGCATCACAAGTAGGTCAAACTGGCTTTATAGTTTTTATTCAACCAAGCAGTAGTAGTGCTGGAACAGTTAGTTTACATGGTGACTATGAAACTGCTGGAGCAGCAGGTCTTACATTATCTTCAGCCAATAATGATTATGATGTTGTTCCTTATTTAGTTAAGGCAGACAACAGTATTCTTCTAGGTGCTGCTCAACTTAACTTTGGGTAACTAAATGTTTAGTTCAGAAAAATGGTTAGCAAAAACTGGTAGTAGTTTTTACAATGGTGTGGCTACACAGTCATTAAGGTTTAATGATGGTGATTCTGCTCATTTAACTTTTACTCCTAGTTCTGCATCATCTTCTACGGACAGAAGAAAAATAACGCATTCAGTATGGATTAAAAGAGCTACTTTGGGTGCGGACCAAACTATATATAGTGCAAACAAAAGTGGTGGGGGAGATTATTATTTATGGAGGTTTTCTAGTGATGATAAAATGACTCTAATTTTAGATGTAGATGACAGCAACTTTGGTTATGATACATCAGCAGTTTTTAGAGATACGAATTGGTATCATTTTGTTTTAATAATAGATACTACACAATCAACAGATACCGATAGAGTTAAACTTTATGCAAATGGTGTTTTGCAAACTATATCTACAAAATATTCAGGGGGTCATGTTTCTCAAAACTTTGAAACATATGTAATGGACGGTGATGAAGATGAGATAGGTAGATTTGCTTTTACAGATGGTTCGCCTTTTGATGGTTATATGTCTGAAGTTATAACAACTATTGGTCAAGATAATACCATTAGCCAATTTGGAGAATTTAAAGAAGGTTGTTGGATTCCTATTAAATATTCAGGAAGTTTTGGTGGAAACGGATTTAGACTAGAGTTTAAACAAACTGGAACTGGAACTGCATCAACATCAACAATAGGTGCAGACACAAGTGGTAACACAAATCATTGGACATCTGCTAATTTAGTGGCATCGGATTCAAATATACCAGACAGTCCAGAAAATAATTTTGCAACATTAGGTGGTTTAGAAAAACTTCAAGATTTTACTTTAAGTGAGGGCAATTTAAAATATACAACAAGTACAAACCAAAGAGGATTGATAGCTTCGACTGCCATACCTAATACTGGCAAACATTATTTTGAATGTCGTGTATTAAGTGTTGGTACTGGAACAAGTAATGCTGATGATGTTTATATAGGGGTATGTGAACCTGATGAAATGAGGTCTAATTTAACTGGAAATAGAGGTGGTGCTACAGTAAGTGGTGCTGGTGGATATACCTATAATTTTTATAATGGATATGCAGTTTTAGACGGAACTGCACAAAGCGCAGACTCTATAGGGTATAAAAGAAATTTTCCACAAATTATTGGAGTGGCAGTAGATAGAGATAATAACAACATTAAATTTACTTGGGACGGAAGTAGTTATAGTTCTACTTATTCTATACCAGCAGATGTACCTTTATATGTATATGTAGGAAGTGGAGGAGGTACTTCTACTGCTCAAGGTGTATTTAATTTTGGACAAGACTCAACATTTCTCGGAGCTATAAGTGCTGGAGGAAATGCAGACGGAAATTCAAAAGGAGATTTTAGTTTAGCAGTACCCTCTGGTTATTTAGCTCTTTGTACTTCTAATTTACCAGAGCCAACGATAGGTCCTAATTCAACAACACAAGCTAGTGACCATTTTGATGCAGTTTTATATACTTCTAATAATATTGGTGCAGGTGGAACACAAAATGTAACAGGAGTTGGGTTTCAACCAGATTTAGTATGGGTTAAAAACAGAACTAATGGCAGTTCAGCACATTGTCTATTTGATTCTACTCGTGGAACTGGAAGGCATGTTGAGAGTGATTCTACTAATGCAGAAATAGGTCCAAATTCACAATATGGTTATTTATCAGCATTTAATTCAAATGGTTTTACTTTAACTGGTGGTTCTACAAGTGCTAACTATGTAAATCAAGGCACAGATAATTATGTAACTTGGAACTGGAAAGCAAATGGTGGCACAACGACTACAAATGATGCAAGTTCAACTGGTGTAGGTGATATAGATTCTGTATATCAGGCAGATGCAGGGTTTAGTATTGTTACATATACTGGAGAAGGTTCTAATAATACAGATATAGAAATTGCACATGGATTAGGAGTACAACCAAAAGTAGTTATTGTAAAAAACAGAACAGATAATACAAGATGGCAAGTTTATCACGAAGATTTAAGTGCAGATGGTAGTTATACTAAAAAAAATATTTTATTAGATACAGATGGTGCTGAAAGTGGTTACTCAAGTCAAATAAAAGCAGTATCATCAACAACATTTACAGTAAGAGATGCAGATGCCAATGGTAATGCTAATGTAAACAAAAGTAGTAGTAACTATGTTGCATATTGTTTTGCAGAAATTGAGGGTTATTCAAGGCATGGAATTTATGAGGGGAATGGGAGTACAGATGGCTCATATATTTATACTGGATTTACACCTAGATGGATAATGACAAAAAGAATAGACGCATCAGATAACTGGGCGATATATGATAGTGCAAGAGATACATTTAATGTTAGAGATAGTTATTTACTTGCTGATACAACAAATGCAGAAGCAACTTATTCAACAGCAATAGTCGATTTTTTAAGTAATGGTTTTAAGTGGAGAGGTGCTGTTAACTTTGGCAATAACAGTAGTGGTACATACATCTACATGGCTTTTGCCAGTTTGCCTTTCAAATATAGTAATGCAATCTAGGAGAGAAAAATGGTTTGGAAACATAACGGAAATGTAATTAATGTTGGCAGTTCATGGACAGATAAGAATGGATTTAAACATCCTTATAACTGGGCAACAGCTTGGTCTGATAAGAATAAAAAAGATTGGGATGTAACATGGACAGATGACCCAGATACTAAATTTGATAAAAGATTTTACTGGTCAAAAGGGGTTGAAAGAAAGTTAGCTGATGAAGATGCTACTGATGCAAAAGGCAATAAACTTAAAGATGTTGACGGGAACCAAATTATTAATGAAGGATTAAAAACAATTTGGGTTAGAAAAACTAAAGATACTGCTAACTCAATGTTAACGAAAACAGATTGGTATGTAGTTAGAAAAGCAGAGGGTGGGTCTGATGTTCCCTCCTCCGTTACAACATCAAGAACAAACATTCGTAATGCTTGTAAGACAATAGAAGATAAAATTAATGCTTGTTCCAAGCTATCAGAATTTATGGCTTTGTTTGATACACCAGTAGATAAAGACGGAAACCCTACTGGCAATCCCCCTATTTCTGATTTTCCAAAGGAGAATTAATGACTAAATTAAAAATACAAGAAATTAACTTAACTCTTGAAAGACACATAGCTGTGTCTAACATGAAGTTTACAGAAATAATGCAAAGAGTAACCAGGATAGAAAGAATACTAATTGCAACTTCTGGAACTGCTATAGTAATGTTGGTTGGTTTATTAGTTAGATAAATGAAAGATTATTTACATGGACCCAGTAACAATTACAGCAGCAGTAGGAATTGCCACTAAAGCATTTAATACAATTAAAGCTGGGTTTCAGTTAGGTCGTGATTTAGAAAGTATGACTGGCGACATTGGGCGTTGGATGGGTGCTGTATCAGATGTAGATAATGCTGAAAAACAAGCTAAAAATCCTCCGTTATTTAAGAAACTTATGTATGCAAGTTCAATAGAGCAACAAGCATTAGAAGCATACGCTGCAAAAAAGAAACTTCAACAACAAAGACAAGAACTTAAAACATTTTTAAATTTTACATTTGGTCCAAATTCATACAATGAGTTGCTTCAAATGGAAGGCAAGATAAGAAAAGACAGGCAAAAAATGATATATGAAAGACAACAATTAAAGGAACAAATTATTAGTGTGGTAGGTATAATTATACTTTGCACAACAATTATTGGTTTTATTATATTTGTTTTACTAATGTTAAAAAATAAATATGGGTGGTAGTTATATTATTGCATTTTTACTTATGTTATATCCAACCACACTTAATTCTGGCGGAAAAGAATACAAATACAAAGGTCAACCAAAGTGGTCGTGGCAACAAAAACAATACAGGAAAAACAAAAAAGTGTATGTAACTTGTAGATTAAAACATCAAAAAACATATAAAGGCAAGTTAGCTTGCATATATCAAGGAGCAAATAAAACTTATGAACTGGAGTTTACAGATACTTTTATTGGGTGTCCTCGTCAGTACAAGTGCTTGCACAATCCAAATTCAAAAGAACCAACTATTGATGATGTTTTAGATAGTTTAAGGCAGAGTGTAAAATGAAACCAGCTTTTCTTCTTATGTGTTATTTAGCAGGTGCTCCAGCAGGACAAACTCATTTTGCCAATGTGAACAACTGTGATTATTTTAAAAAATTTCTTGACAATCAAACAATTAAAGTTGGTGAAGATGAAAAAAACTATGATTGTTTTTGTAAATTGGTTAATGTAAATGAAAATATGAGGTTATATTGATGACAGATGACAAGAAAAAACCCATTGATTTAAAAGTAGGAGAGAATAGCTTTGAACTCATACTACGAATACTTGGCAATGAATTTGTGGCTATACGCATAGGTTCAACAAACTTTTCTGGTAAACTTATAGCAGGTGGCGTGTTGTTATTGTTTCTTACTTTTATGTTACTAGAGGTTTTTGGATTGAATGAGATTTTAAGATGAATGTTGAAACATTTTTGAAATGGAAAATTCTACCACGCTGCATGATGTTAGCAAGTACGATAATGTCTTGGAGATGTGCTGAATGGTTCATGGATTTAACAGACCCAACTGCAAGCCAATCAGCTTTTGTTTCCGTTGTTATGGGAGTGATGACTGGAGTATTTGGAATTTGGATGGGTCATGAACATAAGGGAGATAATAATGCTAACAGCACTAATAGGTCCAGTAAGTAAACTTGTTGGTAAGTTTATTGAGGACAAAGATGTCAAAAATAAATTGGCACATGACTTGGCGACTATGGCAGAAAAACATGCACAGGAATTAGCTAAAGGTCAAATTGAAATTAACAAAGCAGAAGCACAACATAAGTCTATATTTGTTGCTGGGTGGAGACCCTTTATCGGCTGGACATGCGGCATTGCTTTATGTTGGCATTTCGTACTGGCACCTGTTACTATATTTGTGTGTGCATATTTAAAAATACAAATACCAGAGTTACCAGTTTTTGATATGGGTAGTCTGATGACTGTTCTTATGGGTATGCTTGGATTGGGTGGACTTCGTACTTTTGAAAAATATAAGAAGATAACAAAATGAGTAATTTTTATTTGAGTTTATCAAAATTTTTTAATAAAATAGGTAATTATTTTTATATGAAACATTGTGAGATGTTAGGCGTTGCAAGAAAAAAAAGATAAAATGTGTCCATTGTGTATTTCTTACACATTGCAAAAGCAACCAGACGGCACCTATGTTTGCTTTAGGTGCAAAGGTGTAATAGAATACGATAATTAAGGAGAAGAAAATGAAAAAGAAAAAGGGATTATACGCCAATATTCATGCTAAAAGAAAAAGAATAAAAGCAGGAAGCGGAGAAAAAATGCGAAAACCTGGTAGTAAAGGTGCTCCAACAGCTAAAGCATTTAAACAATCTGCTAAAACTGCAAAAAAAAGAAAATGAATTTAGAAGCATTAAAAGAAGAAATAAAAGCAGATGAAGGTTATAAGAATGAAATCTATTTAGACCACTTATCTTTAAAAACTTTGGGTGTGGGACATTTGGTAAAAGAAACAGACCCAGAGTATAATTTAGAAGTTGGAACTTATATAGATGATGAAAGAGTTAATGAATTATTTGAAGAAGATATAAATACAACAATACAAGAATGTACTTATCTTTATGATGATTTTTATGATTTACCAGAAGAAGCACAAATGATTATATGCAATATGATGTTTAATCTCGGTAGACCTCGTTTGAGCAGATTTTTGAAAATGAAAAAACATATTGATAATAGAGATTTCAAATCTGCAAGTTTAGAGATGAAAAATTCTAAATGGTATCGGCAAGTTCCCAATCGTGCAGAAAGATTATGTAAAAGAATGAGGAATGTAAGTAGTGGCTAAAACTCCAGCATGGCAAAGAAAAGAAGGCAAGAATCCTAAAGGTGGACTCAATGCTAAAGGTCGTGCTAGTTATAAAGGTGGTACATTAAAAGCTCCTGTTAAAAAGGGAGATAATCCAAGACGAGCAAGTTTTCTCGCAAGAATGGGAGGTATGCGTGGACCTGAAAAAAAGAATGGGAAACCTACAAGATTACTTTTGTCGCTTCGTGCATGGGGTGCAAGTAGTAAAGCAGATGCTAGGGCGAAAGCTAGAGCAATTAGTAAACGGAATAAAAACAAGAAGTCTAAAGGGTAAACTTAATCAACTAGAAAGGGAGAGAGCTATGCCAATGGGTACAGGAACATACGGAAGTAAAAAAGGCAGACCACCAAAGTCTACCTCTTTTAAAAAATCTAAAAAGAAATCTAAAAAGAAGTCTAAAAAGTAGTCTTAAAAAGGAATTTCATCTCCATCTAATTTCTTTTCTTCTTCATAACTTTCTTTGCAGTTGTAGAGTTTCTAAGTTTCTTAAAATCTGCACCAGTAATTTTGTTTCTTGGTGGCGCAACTCTTGCTATTTTCTTTTGTTTAGTTGTTAATGGCATCACTTACCTACCTTCCTCATTGTCTGTTTGTGTGCTTCAGTAAAAGTTAATGGATTTCTTTTCCTAGTCATAAGTTGTGTCATCATATCCATGTGCTTTTTTGTATGATGTTTCTTATGTCTTTTCATAGTATCTTGTTGTCTTTTTGTAAGAGCCATTATGCTTTCCTCCTTTTTTTAACTGTCTTCTTTCTTTTGCTCAACTTGATTTGATACCATAACTTCAGCTATGGATTTCATACCTGGTTGCGATACTGCTTCAGATATAGAATCCATCTCGCCTTCGTATGTGTTTATTACTTCAGATAAAGAAAAATCAAGTCCACCTTTATCATTTTTAAATAAACTTGCAGAATACCTTTTGCCTTGTTTCAAAACAATATCTGCTTTTTCTCCTCCAACCATAGGAACCCAATTACTGTTGCTATGTGTTCTGTTAGATATAATCCTGTCGTTTTCAAATAACTTACAGGTAAATACTTTCTTATATTGATTAGCCATTTTATCTCCTTATCTGTGATTTTAATTGATTTTCGGCATCAGTAAATAATTTTAATATTTTTTGTTGGATTTCTTTCGGTAGTTTCATTATTACACCTTCATAATCTTTTTGAAATCTCTCTTGTAATAACCTTAACTGACCTGCTTCTCTGTTCTCTACAAACCTAGCTTGCTTAATACGATTAATTATTTTTTCGTAATCCTCAACCGCATCTTTTGGTTGAGATGGTGGAGTTTTTTCATCTGGGGTTTGCTCCACCACCTCATTCTTTACCTCTGGTGTAGAGGTGTCCGTTTTATTTCTTTGTGCTTGTTTTGCTAATTGACTTTGCACTTCCTCGTCAACTTCTGCATCTGAATACACATCTCCATGAAACCCAAGCAACTTTAATATAACCCTATCTTTTGCTCTTTTTTCTGCCATTGCAAAAGGATAAGCATTTTTATTATTCTGCGGTGTAGCTTCTCCGTATGACCATTCTGATACATCATTGCAATGTCCTGTTACTAACAATATAGTTTGATTTTTGTTCACATCAAAGTAAATCATTTCTGGTTTATCAAAAGTTACCTTTTTATGTGCAGCCAATTTCTCTAATGCCTTGTGTAACATAACCCAAGTGCCATGACAATTCCACATAGCTTGTTCTTGTGTTAAATCAACCTCACTTAACATATCTAATATTTTCTTTGGCACCATTGTTTTAGTCATTACTTTCTCCTGTAAACTTTTCTAACAAAATGTTACAATGCTTTAAACTCTGCAAAAGTGTTTCTTTTTCTTTCTGAATAGACTTTAATTCTTCTTTTATCTTGTCTAACTTTATTTGCAATAGGTCTAACCTTTGCTCTCTTTCATTATAATCCATTTTATACCCCTAACATTCCTTGTAATTTTTCTTCTTCTGTTAAATCCTCATCTAAATCGTAATATCTTTTAGACATCATATAACGCTGACTACGACCAGAATCACCTTTTTTGGTGGTGTTACACCTAACAATCAAGTTCTTCTCCTCTAGCGCCTTAAAACGAGCAGTAACAGACGAATATCTAAATTGAGGTAGCTTTTTTAATACATCATCCTGTATGCACCCAGATTGTCCGTAACTATCTATGACTTCATAGACAATTTTCTCCATTTTTGACACATCAATGCTTTCAACTGCTTCAATGCTAGTTTTATCAGCATCATTTCTGTAAAGTTTATATAGTTCTGTCATTTAATACTCCCAAAGTTGTTTTGCGATTTGAACAAACTCTGGTCCATGTAACCTAGCTATCTCATTCATGTCTGGTTGAATAAGACTACATAAAGTTTTCCATGAACCATTGCTTGCTTTTAGTAAATTCTGGGTAACTTCCCAAGATTTTACCATTTCATTATAAGCTATTTCAAGGTTATCTTCTTGTAATAACTCACAATTCGTTTCATCTATGATGTTATAATCTGATGCAGTAACAGAAAGTAAAGCTGGTTTTTGTCCTGTTGCTTTCCAATAAACTGCCTGTTGCTTAACCCAATTATCTGATGGCTCTGTCTTTGGTTTAGGAACTCTCCAGGTTCTTGTGCCATCTTTCTTTGGTGGATTTCGTAATGGTAAATGACATTTTAAATCTATCTGTTTACCACCGCCTGAATAATCCTGATATAATAATATAGGAACATCTATTTTTGGCTCTTTGTATTCTTTGCCATACTCTCCGTCAATAGTGTTGACATTCTGGAAATATTCATTCAATCCCTCAACGGCTACCTTTATCATATCTGGTATGTATTCTTGAAAAGTTTCTAACTCCTCTTTGTCTTTGCCGTCATCAAAGGTGCGAGGGTTGTATAGTTGATAATCTGTCAATGCATGTCTTATTGCTTCATTTATCTCAACACCTTCTTGTTGTCCTTGAATTGGACTAAAATCTATTAAACCTTTATGGTGGTCTACGCCTAATTGAACTATTCTACCAGACATCATTCGTGCTGCATCTGGAAAAGAAACTTTAAGCTGTGAACGGCAATATAACTTCAATGCCATTTGGTCTTTAGGCATATTACCATTACTTGCTGATTCGTGGTAACTGCCTAACTTTTCTCTGTATTGTGGTAATGTCATTCAAACCCCTTTCATAACATCTTATAAATATAAATATATTATACTTGCTTTATTGTCAACTATATATTAATAATAATTTATGTATTTAAAAGATTACTTAAAACAAAAGGGTATTTCTCAATATAAGTTTGCTAAATTATGCGACTTAAAGAGAAGCACTATTTGTCGGATATTAAAATGTGAGAGGTTTCCCAGACCAGAGTCTTTAAATAAGATAGAGATGGCAACACAAGGTCAGGTAAAGGCAAATGACTTTATGAAAGAACATCAGGAGAAGATGATTGGCAAACAGCAGGGATAAAGGTGCAGCTTTTGAGAGAAAGATTTGCTCTCTCATTAAAGATTCTTTGGGTTATGAAGCCAAGAGAAACCTAGACCAGTATCAAGTTGGTGGTGCTGATATAGAAATACCTGGTTGGAGTATTGAATGTAAAGCATATCAAAAGTCTGGCTCTAATAGTTATAAAGAAAGTTGGTGGCAGCAAACTATAAGTAATTGCGGAGATAAGGAGCCAGTTCTTATTTATAAATATAATAATTGTCCTATTAAATGTGTGTTACGATTAAATGTTTTTAAACATAATTTCTCTGGTGCAAAAGACCTCGTTTGTGAGGTTGATATTGACACTTGGTTTTTTATTGTGAGGGAGAAAATCAAATGACATGGAATACAGCACATCTTTATAAAGATTGGTATGTTACTACAGGAATATATTTTCCAAAAGAATATTGCGAATTTGTAAAAGAGAATTGGAACAAGTCAAAAGATGATAAACCAAAAGAAAAAGAATACAGAAAAAAACTAAAAGAAATTATAGAAAGCTATGACAAA
>CEUX01061823.1_pt1 | contig 31450 bp, 19 predicted proteins | sample 531361 | NCBI WGS metagenome assembly CEUX01 (sample SAMEA2622736, study PRJEB7988) | marine metagenome | isolation source: saline water (ENVO:00002010), including
AGTCTGGTGCTTTTCTACATAGATTTTATTGGCTTCCTGATGAGTCAATTGGAGATCTTCCTATTGAATGGAATTGGCTAGAAGGCGAATATGAAAAACCAGAAACATTGCCAGCAGCCATTCACTTTACAAACGGCGGGCCTTGGTTTGAGGGCTGTCAAGATGTTGATTATGCTGATTTATGGAGAAGTTACCTATGAGCATTCTTTATGTTACCTCATTCAACAATAAGCTGTTTCACGCAACAGGCAAAAATCTAATAGAGTCTTTTGTCCACCATAAGACGGAAGGAAATTTACTAATAACCCATGAAGATGACATAGATAACGAAATCCCAAAACATTGGAAATTTCTTTTTTACAACTTAGATAAAGATGATTATTTGCAGAACTGGTTGGATAAAAATATAGATATCATTCCAAAAGATTTGGGCGGAACACATAATGGTAATTTTGATAATAAATTTCACAGAAGGACATCTCAGTGGTTTAGAAAAATTGCAGCTCTACATCACGCTGTAAGTTACAACTTCGACAAGCTTATATTTGTCGATTCGGATGTATATTTTAAGAAGAAGTTAAAGCAATCAAAAATAGAAGAAGTGTTTGATGGACATTCTGTCTTTTATCATTGCGGCCCTCATAGAATGAAGAAAAATTCAGGAGCTGAGACAGGCATAGTTGGATATGATCTTAAAAAAGATGGAAAAGAATTTTTGGATAAAGTTTTTGAAAAGTATGAAGATGGAAGTTTCAAAGAATACTTAAGATGGGACGATGCTTGGATGGTAACAGCAGCAATACAAGAAAATCCTCATATTAGGTGCAGAGACATATGCCCAAATGCGGATGCAGGCCATGTTGTCAAAGACGGGCTTCTTGCAGAATATTTACAACACGACAAGGGAACTCACTGGCGTAATCATGGAGTTGTTTTTTAATGGTCTGCGTAGGAATTTGTTATACAAAGAATACTGATGTTGGTCTTCTTTACGCTGAGTCTTTTAAAAAATCTGTTATTGATGAAGGAGATACGTTTAAAGAAGTCCGCAGTGTACGAGACCTCCATGTATTGAATTCTTGCGATATATCTTTTCAGGTTTGTGATCAACATTTTACTAATAGGTGTCATTACGACGGCCTTCCTGCATTTAAAGAAAACCTAAGAGGGGTTAAAAATCTTAGGGCTGGAATAAAAAAAGTAAGCAAACAGCCTAGAATAATTGTTGATGCTGGTTTCATAAAACACAATAAACAGATAGACAAAATGGGCGCCTACATATCATTATGTTTGAATGAAATCAAAAGAAATGGAATACAATATGCCAAAGAAAGTAATTCTACAAGATGGGAAAAGTTAAATTTGTCCATGCCAAAATGGAGAAAATCTGGAGGACATATACTTTTAATAGGGCAGAATGAAGAGGGTATAGGAACTACGAATATAAGAAAAAGCGGTATTAGTTTTTATGATTGGTCTCGTCATACTCTAGAAGTCATAAGAAAATATACGGACAGAAAAATAATTTACAAACCGCACCCTCATCAAGAATATCTGCCAGACCCAGTGTCAAATTGTGAAATCGTAGACTCAACAAGCACCCATAAGATTTCAGATTTTTTTGAAGATTGCTGGTGTGCAGTTGGATCTGCTAGCAATGCTACTGTAGATTGTGTAATGGCGGGTATTCCTGTCATCACTGAAGATAAAATGTCAGTTGCTTATGATGTGGCAGAACATAGCGTTCTTAACATAGAAAACCCTAGAATGCCAGATATTACTCAATGGCTATATAATATATGTTACGCTCAATGGAACATTGATGAATTGGGAAATGGAGAAGCATGGAAATACATAAAGAAAAATATCCTAAACCTGATGTAGTTTCCCCTATGATTCATAGGGGTCGGAGAGTAGCCGAAGCTTTCGCTCATGGTTGTGGCGCTAATTTATATGACAATACTCATAGGGGCAAATATATAGCGACCTATGGTATAAAATATACTACAGACGAAGCTATAAAATTATCAGAAAACTTTTGGTATATGGATAACGGGTATTATGGAGATACTAGAGAGTATTTTAGAATATGTTACAATAAGTTTATAGACGATGGTTTGAGGGAGTATCCTAAAGATAGATTTGAAAAGTTTAATATAACTTTTAAAGATTGGCGTCAAAAAGGAGACCATATAGTTATATCTCCTCCTTCGCCAGTGCTGCAAAGATTTTTTGGCATTGGAAATGACAATGATCCGGGCGAATGGGTAAAAAATCTAATAAAAGAAATAAGGCAGTACACAGATAGAAAAATTATTGTTTCTACTAAATATGGTGATGGCATATCTGTTTTCACAAAAACACCTTCCAAGCATCCATTTGAGGAAGCCATAAAAAATGCTTGGGCTTTAGTAACCTATAACTCAAATGTCATGACAAAATCTCTTGCAGAAGGAATCCCTGTGATTTCTCTTACAGAAGACAGAAAAATAGGATCAATATCTGAAATAGAAACACCTGTTATGAACAGAGACTTTTTAAGCAATTTAGCATACCGTCAATGGAACTTAGATGAAATAAGGTCGGGACAAGCTTGGAGAGAATTAAATGAGATATGATATCACCTTTTTTGCTTACAAGAAAAATAAAGTTTGCAATCAAATATTTGAAGCGTTAAATAAAAAATTAAACTCCATAGGCATAAAATCTCAAATATTAGACATGCTTAAAAGCGACAAAGATGTAGACTCTAAAGTCACAGTAGCTTTAGGTGGCAAAAAAAGGTCAAGAAAAGGTAGGCAAATTTCTAGAATAATGGAGCTACAAAAATCTAAAGGCGACAAGCATATAGTCGTTGATAGCGGGTACATACATGAAAGACCAAAATTTTGGTCAGTTGGGTGGGATGACCTTAATGGTCGTGCAGATTTTAGAAATAAAAACTCAGACTCTCAGAGAATAGATCGATGGGGCGTGACACTTGAACCTTGGTTAAAGAATAAAGATGGTCATGTCTTATTTTGCCTGCAACTACCTTGGGACGCGGCGGTCATAAATACTGATTATGTTCAATACATACTAGATACAACAGAAAAACTACTAAAAAATACTAACAGAAAAATAGTCGTAAGAGAGCATCCGTTAGTAACTGAAATCCCCCTCAAGATTGAAGAAACATTAAATCATACTATAACTCACGATATTAAAAAGCCAGCTTTTAATAAATCAAAAAAAGCAATTTTTAAAAAAAAATACAAAGATGCAATAGAACATATAACTAGCCTACAGAGAGTTTCTGTTTCAACCGAAAAAGAATTGTTGTCTGATTTAAAAACTCCTTTTTGCGTTGTTTCATATAATTCAAATTCTACTGTAGAAGCTACGATCAATGGTATACCATCTTTTGTGCATGACGAAGGCTCCATGACGTGGAATATAAGCTCTCATGGGTTTGATGTGGAGAATGTAGTATTTAAAGATAGGTCGCAGTGGCTTAATGATATATCATACTCACAATGGTACGACAGTGAGATAATAGATACTTCAGCATTTGAACATTTAGGCGTAATAGAATATATAAAGAAGGAAAAATAATGGGTCATAAAACTTTAACAGGAGCCATACAAGGCAAATTTTGGGGAACAACACGTTGTTTTTTTGAAAATTCAAGTAGTGAAGTTCATTATATAGAAGCTATAAAAGGCGGCTATTGTTCACGCCATCATCATGAAAACAAATGGAATAGATTCATAGTGCTGGAGGGGCAACTTAAGATTACAATATACAAAGGGGATAGAAGTGATGAGACAGTTTTAACTGAAGGTATGTTTTCAGACGTGCCTCCAGAAATAGATCATCGCTTTGAAGCTCTTGAAGATACTAAGGCTCTTGAGGTTTATTGGGTTGATGGGCTAGACCCCACAGATATAGTAAGGAAAGATTCCGGTGGCATTAACAGGGAAACCTAGTCTGTCTAATTTTCCATTAGAAGACTTAGAAATTGATAAACCTGTATTGTTAGCAGGCTCTGGGAAATCGATAGAACTATTCAAGGAATACGGCGATTTCTTTACTCTATGTAGCGGAAAGTCTCTTTATGCCATTGATAAGGTTAATATAGTTACTTCGTTAGACTTAATCAGGATCATACACAATATATCGAATTTCAGGAAACGGTGGGATTACTACTTAGTTCCATCAATGATAACAAACCAACTTTCATACGGAACTCAAACAGGTATATTAAAAAATCACAATATTAAAGATACGATAAAAGCGGTAACCTATTCACTAGGAGCTATCGCAAATACCAGAAGACCATCTGATGATGACGAGCATAATGTGAATGCCTATCTTTACGTCAAAAACCCAGTTTATTCTAGAATGTATTTTAAGCTAGAAGACTTTGACACTATGACGTGCCATCCTACGCATACATCAAATGAAGTTAAGTTTCCTTTTGTTTATTATGAACAAGCAGATAGAAAAATAGACTTTTCCAAGTACAACGTTGTTAGATTTCAAAGAGAAGACATAGACTCAATCGAAAGAATGAAAGTTAAAGATGGTGTTCTTAGAAACATCGCCAGCAGCTTACATTTCCTAATAAATTGGCTATGGCTAAAAGGTGTAAAAGAAATAAATACTATAGGCATAACCAAGGAGCATCATACTTGGGAAAACACACGATTGCTTTTTGATTTGTATGGTATGAAGTATAAAAGGTTAGAAGATGATATTAATATCACATAGAGGCAATATATACGGCCCAGAGCCTAGACTCGAAAACAATCCTATCTATATAAATTCGGCTTTGGAAGAAAACTATCAAGTCGAAATAGATGTGTGGAAGATAAAAGACTTTTGGCTTTTAGGACATGATGGCCCTCAGTATGAGATTGAAGAAAGCTTTCTTAAACAAAAAGGCCTGCTGGCCCACGCTAAGAATCTGGACGCTTTAAAAGGACTTCTTGAATTAGATGTTCACTGCTTTTGGCATCAAGAAGATCACTATACTATTACTAGCAGAGGGATGATAATAAGTTATCCCGGATATGCTTCTGGACAAGGTGTTATATGCATGAAGCCTGAATTGTGTTCTATGGATACAATTATGGATTGTGACGCAATATGTTCAGATTATGTTCACCTGTACAAATCTAATAATAAGCCGACCAACGATGGAGCGAGTTTTAGTGATACGCGATAACATAACTTTAGTAATACAAGGACCTATGAATACTCATATGGGTTCTCTCAGAAGAGGAATTTTAAATATACCTTACTACTCAAAATTTGTAAAAAATATAGTCGTTTCTTCTTGGAAGCAAAATTCTAAAGACGTAAAAATGTCAAAAAGATTTATGCGAGAACACTCAGTCAAACATGTAGACGATGAAGAAAAAAACTATGAGGGACATTTAAATCAAGGCAATGTGTCTTTGCAAGTGGCGACGACTTTGAATGGTCTCAAGCTTGTAGAAACCGAATACGTAATAAAAGTTAGATGTGACGAGTACTACGAAAATCTTGACAAGGTTATTGAAACATTGGAAAACAATCCAGACCAACTTATAACTTCAGAGCCTTTCTATAGAACAAATCAAGTTGACCGATATGCAATATCAGATCATGTTATGGCGGCACGAACGGTCAAGATGAGGAACATGCTTGAGAAAGCACAGTATTTCTGCAAGAATGCTTGTGACGAAATACGAGAAACAGATATGGCTCCAGAAGAAATCATGAGACAGTTTTTTGATGGACAAAATACAAGAGTATCAATGGAACACTTTGGTAAGTTTTTCTTCAATATTTCAGGAAGAACTCTTACACAAAAAAATTATGCTGAATACAGAAAACAACATAACAAAGTAGTAAAGTCACTAGCAGAGGTTTAAGATGACAAAAATCCTAGTAACAGGAGGAGGTGGGTATGTAGGTAATGTCCTATGCCGCCATCTACTTGATAACGGTTACAGAGTTAAATGTGTAGACAATTTTCATAAGGGTCAATGCGATGCGATCATTCCCTTAGTAACAAATCCTAACTTTGAGTTTGAATATGGAGACGTTACTGTATTAGAACAAATGAAGGAGGCTGTTCATGGGTGTGACGCTATTATTCATCTCGCTGCTATTGTTGGGTTTCCTGCATGCAAATCCCAACCTGCTCTTGCGACGGCGGTGAATGTAGAAGGCACTAGAAATATGCTTTTTGCAAGAGAGGCTTACAACCCAAAAATACCTTTCGTTTATGCGTCCACAGGAAGCGTTTACGGCAAAGTAGAAGGGACATGCACAGAAGAGTCTCCGTTAAACGCTGTGTCTCTCTATGGCGTTAATAAGCGCGTTGCAGAGGAAATGGTAGCCACTCAAGACAATACCGTATCTTTTCGCTTCGCTACCGGCTTTGGTGTTAGCCCATGTATGCGGGTGAACTTGCTTGTAAACGATTTTGTTTATCAGGCTATCGCAAATAACATACTAACTATTTTTCAAGCAGACTTTCGTCGTACTTTTATCCATGTTAGAGATATGGCTAAGGCCTTTACTATGGGGTTTGAGAATATGGGCAATTGGAAACACAAGGTTTACAACTGTGGAGCCAACCATTTAAATTGGACTAAGAGAGAGCTTGCAGAGTATGTTAAAGAGAATACAGGTTGCTTTGTTCATTATGAAGAAATAGGAACTGACGCAGATCAAAGGGACTATGAAGTTAGTTATAGTCGTTTAGAGGATGAAGGGTTTTCTTGTGATGTAGATATGAAAACCGGAATACAAGAGCTTATTAAAGTCGCACCTTTACTACAGATAAGGCATCAATACGCATGATAGATCTAAGCGGTTCAAAAGTTTTAGTCACTGGTGGAAATGGTTTTTTTGGCAAGGCTATATGCAAAGCAGTAGAAAGTAGAGGAGCTACTGCCATATCATTTTCTAGTGAGCAATGTAATATTCTGGATCTTTATGGGTTAATTCAATTTATGGAAGATACACGGCCAGACTACTGCATACACGCAGCTGGCTACAATGGAGGTATTGAGTTCAATAGGATGTATCCTGCGGACATTCTATACTCAAACACGGTAATGGCATTGAACATACATCATGCCTGCGAGTATTTAGGAGTTAAAAAACTCATATCTATAACAACGTCTTGTGCATATCCTGACACGGGTATGGAGCTTTTAAAAGAAGAGGACTTTTGGAATGGTCAGCCTAATTCAACTATCAGACCTCATGGCATAGCTAAAAGAGTTCTACAAACAGCGTCAGAAGCATATAGAGAACAATACGATTTTAATTCAGCAGCCGTATGTGTAACCAATCTGTATGGACCATATGACACTTTTGATCTGGTTAGAACTAAGGTTGTAGGAGCGTTAATAAGAAAATTTGTTGAGGCAAAGCTTGACGAAGATAATTCTGTTGAATGCTGGGGTACAGGCGCTCCAATGAGAGAGTTCATGTATGTCGATGATGCAGCTGAAGCTGTTGTTCAGGCTTTAGAAAAATACGAGGATAGCTCTAAGGTTTTGAATATAGGAACCGGAAAAGATATCACAATTAAAGAACTCGTTGATGACATCGTAGAGATAGTAGGATATGAAGGTGATGTTGATTGGAACACGGACAAGCCTGATGGACAAATGAAAAAACTTCTAGACACAACTAGAATGAAGGAGTTTGTTAACCTATCTCCAATTAATGTAAAAGAAGGTCTAGAAAAAACAATAAAATGGTATCAAGCAAACAAAGAGTTAGCAGATGCAAAAGCATAAAAAGATAGCAGTATTACTAGAGTCTCTGACTTCTAGCCAACTTTCATACTGCGCAATAAAAAATATAAACGAGCATTTAGAAAAAGGTGATAGTGATTTTGTTGCTCTCTTTGAGAACGGAGGGCCAACAATCATTCAGCCTCAATTTGCTGTTATGCCAGTTAATGAGCTTTGGAGTTTTGATGGTGTAGCCATAGCAACTAATGTCTCGACTGCGATGTCTCTTTCTAAATCATTCTCCCCAATCAAAAAGTTATTTTATGTTTGGGATTTAGAGTGGACTAGAGTTACAGGCAGAGATTATGAAAATATAGTAAAACCTTTTTTAGATAAGAATTTGATACTAATTGCAAGAAGCGAAGATCACGCAAAAGCAATTGAAAACTATTGCAACAGGAAGGTAGACCATATAGTAGAAGATTTCAACATAGAACAACTAATTAAGGTAATAGAAAAATGACAAGCCCATTTGTAGAAAAAAATAAAGACTTTATAATCAAAGAGTATACTAAGAACAATAAGAGTACTTACGAAATTGCTCAGTCTCTTAATACATACCCAAACAAGATTAGAAGAACTCTTATCATACTTGGTGTCGATCTTAGAGATAGAAGTTCTGCTCAGACAAACGCTATCAAATCAGGACGGCATGAGCATCCAACTAGGGGCAAAAAGAGAACTGACGCTGAAAAAGTAGCCATTAGCGACGGAATGGCTAATTTCTGGGAAAACATGGAGGAGAATGAGCGTAAGAGGCGCTCAGACCTCTCTAAAAAGCAATGGCAGGAGATGTCTGACGAAGACAAGGCTAACCTCAGAAGGCTCGCTGCTGAGGCTGTGAGGAAGGCTAGTAAAGAAGGCTCAAAAATAGAAAAATTTGTAAAAGAGGGATTGACCTTAGCTGGATACGATGTTATCTTTCACAAGAAGGGTTTGGTTGCAAACAACAAATTAGAAGTGGATTTATTCATCCCTTCTCTTAAAACGGCAATAGAAATCGACGGCCCTGCTCACTTCCTTCCTATTTGGGGAGAAGAAAGTTTACAAAAGAACATTAGAGCAGATTCAGAAAAAGCTGGTTTGTTGATTAGCGGAGGATTTGTTGTTTTAAGAATTAAAAATATTACCAGAAATGTATCTTCCAAAAACATGAGAGATAGTTTAAATTTGATTATCTCAGAACTAAAGAAGATTGATAAAAAGTTTCCGCCTAAAACAAAGAGGCTGATAGAAGTAGAAGTTTAGTTGAGGTGATTTATGGCTAAAGACGTTATTGAAGAAGAATTATTTGAAGAAGAGGTTGAGGAGTCTGTTAAAGATATTGACAGCCGCCCATCCATGATGGATGATGAATGGAGTGACTATGTTATGAGTCATTTCAAATCCAATGAATTAATTGATGGTAATCCTATTTGCGCTGGACTGAGAAGGGTGGCAGAGTTACTTTTAGGTGACATCGTCGAATCTGGCCCTGTAGAAGTATATCCAGCTATGGACACTAACGGACCGGGAAGAGCAACTGTAGTTTTTAAAGTTGTATTTAACTGGTTCAACTCAGATACTTATCGTACATATAAAGAAGTAGCTGATGTATGGCATGGTAACACTGATGATTTATTTTGCGCTCATCCTGTCGCTACTGCTAGCACAAGGGCTGAGGGTAGGGCTTTGAGAAAGGCTCTGAAATTAAGATGTCTTGCAGCAGAAGAACTTGCTAAGAAAGACATTGTTGACATTGTTAAAAAGACTGTTGCTGTATCGACTGATGATACATATAACCCAACTGAAAGTATAACTTCTCAGCAGGTGCAGTTTATAGACAAAAGATGCGCGGGCTTAGATATTAACGTAATCAAATTCATCAATATTGGTGAACACGATTACGCTGATATAAAAGATATAAGTAGAGATACTGCTAAGGATATGATAAAATATTTAAATCAGTATCAAAACGAAGATGTTAAAATTCCAAGTACTATAACCGGTTATGATAAGAATTGGAGAAATTGATGAAAGTAACTTATACTGGAACTAACGGCAGACTGAAGGTTGAATTAGAAGCGGAATCACAGGTTGATTTATTTCAACAACTAAGTGAATTCCAAGAAATTTTTGATGAAACCGAATGTGGTAAATGTCAAAGTGAAAACCTAAGATTTGTTGTGCGTAACGTAGATGACAACCTCTACTACGAACTGAAATGTTTGGATTGTGGAGCTAGATTGTCATTTGGCACAATGAAGAAAGGCGGGAGATTATTCCCACGCCGAAAGAACAAGGATGGCGAATGGCTACCTGATCGTGGATGGGTTAAATGGAACCCTGATACGAAAAAGGAAGAATAGTCAAAGGATTGAAAAGAAAAGCCCGACTCATAAGAGACGGGCTTTTTTTATTTGTAACGTGAGTTCTGTTTACAGATATTCTAGTTCGACATATAGCCCATACTGAGTTTTACTTCCAATGCTGTCTGGAGAAGCTGTGATAGCAAGATACCAGTCATGTTGAGTGTATTGACCAGTATTGGTATTGCCTCCACCAGCAAATTGACCACTTGGTCCGGGAGACTGAGACAAAGGAACTATGATTCCACTACCACCAACAGTGTTAGTACCAGTAGGTAATCTGTCACTAGCATTTGGGGATCCTAACATTCCAGAAAATACATCTGTACCATCGTGAGTAGGATCTCCCCACCATTTAGCATCCCCAGAGCCTTCAATAAGCCCGTAGGTCAATCTAGGGTTAAGAAGTTCAGCTACTCTGGTAGTAACACCACTAGCTGCGTAATCCTTGTTATTTCTGTCAAATATTCTTAAACGAACATTTTGAGTTTTGACAGCTGAGTTGTTGGTAAATCGTATATTACAGGTAGCGTTCTTATTAGGAATATACTTTAAACCAGTTGGTGGAACAATGTTGGGAGCATATCCCTGCGTAGCATTGTAATACTTAATATTGTTAGCACTACCGGCATTATTTGAGCCAGTGCCATCGGTTATAAAGGTAGTATCTTGCCATTTATTAAGTTCAACAGACTGGCCAAAAGAGCCGCCAAAAAAGCCTAATCCAGAGCCTGTTAAGTTATTTATGGCTGTACTACCAGCATAAAAGGATATAGTAGCCATTTATTTCTCCAATTAAATCTATATTATTATACACCATTACTCGAAAAAGCCTTTAGTTTTCTTCTTCTTGTATGGAAAAATCTTATTAAGCTTATCCTGACGTTCTGAGCATCCACAATCCTCTCCAACGACCTTCTTAACTATCTTCTTAATACCGGTAGCCTTAGTAAACTTAGCAAAAGTATCCCCAAAACCTCTTGATTCAACTGGTATTTCTTTATCACCCATAAAAAATTCTTCTTCTGGAGTAGGGTCTTCTGATACAAAAAAGCCAGTTCCTGCGGAATTATCTTGTTGAGGTAGCGGTTCAGGCTCTCTTATATTTTGCATAGGTCCTTCACCCTTTTCCCATGCGTCAAAATGATGTTGACTATATTTGCACAAATTTCTTAAGTGTGGAGACTTTATACATTTATGCCTGTCACAAAAAAGTGTAGTTGTACCACTAGAGCATTCACAGGGTGTAATTACATCTTCTTCAGTCAAAACAGCAAAATTATTGTTTTCATGTTTTATCTGGTCTTCTTCTACAGGAAAAAACCCAGTTTCTTTGTCTTTACTTTTTCCACACTTATTACAAGCCATTATTTTTTCCTTTATATTTGATCAAATGCTTGTCTACGCTCACCAGAAGAATCAGTTACAAATGGATTATAGTCTACAGCTTTATCTCTAGTAACCTTAAAATGCATTCTCATTGCTTCACGATAGCTATCATCAATGTCTGGATCTGGATTTCTGGCAGGACTACCCAATATGCCATAACAGTTCTTTTTGCCTGTATAATAGGTTAGAGGAGAAATCTTTCCGCAACAAAATGCACTTCCCGTTCCAAAGAAATCAAATGATAAGTCAGCCTCTGAGTCATTACCTACACCATAAGCGGGAGTATATTCACCGATGTTAATGTTGAAGGACCCACCATGTCTTGACCAATTGCCTTTTATCTCTCTATTTGGTACAAACTCTCCTTCATCATTTACTCCCCAAGCTTTTCCATAATTAGCTGCGTTACCAATAGCATCAGCAATTTGCATATTAGGATCTAGTCCCCAAGTTACTCCTTTGTATACATTCTTGGCTTTTCCTAGTCCTACCTCATGACCAAACTTCATCTGAACTTCAGTCGGTCTTTCTTGGGTGGGTATTGATCTTCCTTTGCAGCTTGGTCTATCTATTCCACTATAAGGTCCGGCTTCCCATATACAACTTTGAGAAACTCTACATTCTCTACCAAAGTATGGATGTTTATCAAGAAAATCCTCAGTAGTGTTATTATCAAGATCTTGGCTTATATATTCATCTAGTCTTGCTTTGTAGAATTTATCCATAGCCTCACAGTCATGTATATGTTCATACACTTCTTTTGTGGTGCTGTCTTTTTCTCCTTGTGGATACATCTTAAGGCAATTTGGATTTGTTTTTGCTTCATCTGCTGTACAGTTTACGTCAATCTTGCTCACAGTTGTTGGATCTAAGGTTTCAACGTTAAGCCCGTGAGAACTACCAATATTAGTGGTGCTAAACTTAGAGTTTGTTTCTACCCATTCGTTGCCAGCTTTTTCGCAGTCAGTTTTATTTTCATATTGCCAATCTACATTTTCTTCATCATCAACACAGCGGTTGACTTTTGTTTCATCTACTTCACATGATTTAGAATCTTCATTAAATCTGCATGGATAAAAAGCATTACAATCTGTTTCTGTTTTATAAGACTCACATTCAGTTTTTAATAGTAAGCCGTTATGAGAATCATGAACTGTTCCGCCATAATATCTCCTGTCACTGTCAGCAACAGCGGAGACGTGAAGCTCTTCATGAAGCGCAAAGCTCGTTTCATCAATAACCCTTATAACATGACCACCATCCACAGGAGACTTTGCGCATCTCCATTTAGGGTCTGGATTAGCACTATTTGGGTTAGACATATCCTCACACTGACCATGAAATGTTTTGCACATGTCAGCACACATCCATTTTGGATGTCTAGCGTTTGGCCCTTGATCAGGTCTCCAAGCATCTAAGTCGCAGTTTAAAGTTCCAACATTAGGAATGAAATCATTTCCGCATATGTCATTGTTTGGATTTCCTTCTGCACTTTCAAATCCATCATGAGGTTCTGTGACAGCCCAATAACCTTCCCAGACACGTTCACAATCAAACTTATCAATTTGGTCTTGTTTGTCATACCAATAATTAGGCATGAGATCAGGAAAACTCCAAGTCCAGACCCCGCCTGAGTCTTCACATTCAATCTTGTTTTTAGCATCGAAGGGTTGGTCATCCTGAGTAGCACCATTGCAAGAACCTTGATCATTTCTTGCTTTGAGACACCTGCTTTTATAAGTCACAAGACCACTTAGTAGTATCTTTTCTCCCGTTATTAGGTCATGACGATAATCTGTAGTAACTTTTGTATACTCAAACCTTCCGTGTTCATTCCAAGTATTAGATTCTGTTTCGCACGATAATTTGTCTAAATGGCCGCTATCTTCTCCTCTGCTATTTTCGCACCAAGGAGATACCGTATATACATTTTCAACATTACTTATTGTAAGTCTTTTTCTATATTCTTCTTTGAAGTCATCCCAATTTGCGCCATGTGTATGTTTAGCGTTAGCTCTTTCCCAAACACTATTTACATGAGCTTCAGTTAGTTTATGCCCCATTCTTCCTGCCGCAATACCGTAAGTGTCATCTAAACTTTCTAACTCTATAGCACTTGCGTTCTGATGGTGGACTGGAAATATACCTTCGCCGTAAGGCTGTGCAGCTATAACCACTCTTTTGTATGCATCTCCAACATACAAGAATCTATCACGATCTTGCAGTCCATCTCCTTGGGTTGTCCATTCCCCATTGTGATCGGTTGTTCCCAACCTTTCTATACGTTCACGGTCATCCCTAAAAGCATCATACTTAACATCGCTTTTTTTGTATGTCATAGGGGTTATAATGTTATAAAGGTTTCTGTCATAACCACTGTTTTTAGAAGATAATGCCCAGCCTTTATTGACTTTTATTCTTAGTATTCCATGATCTGGCCGTTTTTCTCCCTTTGGAATATCATAGGCTAGCTTAGACACATGACTAGCTAATTGGTAACATCCACTAAAATCATTGAATGCGCAGTCACTTCTTCTGTGGCAATCCACATCTCTTAAGGTCTCACATTGAGGTAGGTCGCTCTCATACTCAGCATTTAAGTTGATGCCAAAGTTAGGTAACTGAGGGTTTTTACTCAAGTTGTCTCTACTGTAACCAGTTTTGCTTCCAGTTTCAGCTTCTAACCTGTCTTGAGTTCCTACACTAACCACATGAGGGTTGTGATACACCGTATGTTCTTCACTAAATTTTATTTTATTGTGTATGCCGGGATGGTGTATTGGACCACCAATATTACAAACTTTATCTGGATCATTGACAGCTCTGCCAGATATAGATCTAACAATTAAAGTATCATACTTTCCGGTGTGTTCATAAGGGTGGTCATAGTGAACCCCGTCTTCTTCTGGATAGTCATCGTATTCCCAACCAAGAACTTGAAACTGCTCATCGGTTTTCTTGCGTGGCAATCTATTAGTTGCTCCTGTGCATGATCCAACCTTATGACCACAAGCAACAAGACCATTCCTTACTTGGAAAGAACAGCATCCATTACAAGGAGACTCTCCTCCGCATTGAGTAGAAGGTATTCCCTGACAGCCATTCATACAGTCTCCACCGAAGCTTCCATCAGTGCCATAAGGAACCCAACCTTTGCACCAACCGGGCAATAACGGACTTACAGTAGAACATCGAGGATCGCCTCCATTAAATGCAGCACAATCAATCGCGTGACCGTTACCTTGAGCATATTCCACAATTTCGAGTTGTCTTCCACGATTTGGATTTGCCACGCCGTCTATGACATCTCTTACATCAATACATACACCATAGGTTTCAAGGGTTTGCTTTGATCCCCATTGCTGATTGAATGCACAGGCAGGCCACCACCCATGAAGAGCAATATGAGGACCTCCTAGATTGTAATCTGGATGGCTAACTGGAGAGAGAAATGTATCGTTTTCACTACCATGCATCGACCCCGGAATAACATTAGCCCTACCAAAGGAGGACTCATGTCTTTCATATTTAAGCTGATCTTTAACAGCTTGATGACCCCTAAAGTCTCCACTTATAGGAGTACCATCATTTAAATATCCTGACCAAAAATCATATTGATATTTTGATATATTGTTTGTGTGTCTCTGTTTAGCATTCGCAATAGGCTTTGCTTGTTCAAGAGCAAAGTAACTCTTGCAATTAACACAATTATCTTGCATAGGCAGAGGGCAAGGAGGTTTATAATCAAGATGTGGTAATGATAATGGAGAAGCGTTAGCGCCTACACCAGCACAATTTGGTTGAGTACAGGTTACTGTCTCCCATAACAAATTCATTTCTGAAGTAGGTTTTCCGTCATCATCGTAACCATAAGTTCCCCCAGAACCTAAACAGGTTCCTAAGTTTCCTATTGATGGCTGGCCTGTAATATCGTACTTGTTTTTGTAGCACCCCATTGTTACGCGCATATAATACGCATCTGTTCTCTCAACAGGAATTGGAGGTTTTTTCCAGAAGTCTCTCCATTGCTGCATTCCACAATCGCTACATCCGGCTTTTGTCATACCTGCCCATGTACCAAATACAGCTCTAGTTTGAGAGCCATCACAATGACCTGAGCAAGCTCTTATTCTGGTAACTTCTCTTTGTGCGCCAGCACAGCAGGGGTGGGTTGGGTTAGTTTGAGTGCAATATTTATTTTCTTCTCCATTTAAAAGTGTTCTGCCGCAGTTTTCACGAGTACACTCATGTCTCATACGTCCAGATGTTTTGTTTAATGAGTGATTAAAAATAGGGTCAACACATATGAATGTCCGGTCGTTAACACTTGTATCGAATGAATTGGAGTTACAACCTTCTCCCCACTCATGATGGCTGCAATTGTAATTTGCGGATAACCCTTCTGTAGTTTCAGATGCTTTCTCATCTGCATAAATAGTTCCTGCTATATCTATTCTTGTAGGCTCAACAGAATAATCTATCTCATCAGTTGGATTGCCTTCTTCATCAACGATTTTAGGGTAAACAGCGTCAACTATTGGGAACCATTCTGTAGCCCAATGGTCGCCATTGAAGTGCATAGGGATATTTTTATCAAACCCCATTCCCGGACATCCAGAAACCTCTCCATAAACAGGACCCCAACAAGACCTTATAAAGTCGTCGGCTTGACCGTCAACACTAAAACTAGCTGAATTGCCACTTATCTTTACACAACCAGCTCCTCCGGGATTGACTCTACCTCTTTCTGAACCATCTGGAGTACCTCCTGCGTTTCTACAAGAACCTTCTGTTACATGGCATGTAGAAGTAAATTTGCCATTCACTGTACAAGGAATACAGTCGCAGCATGAGACGATACCTTGCTCGTCCATTTCTGTCACTTCCGGTACAAACCTTGGCAAGCATTTATCAGGTATATTTCCCGGCCACCCACTGCATATATTGTTACCAGCGGCAGTATAACAGCATATGGTTGTATTGAAACTATTGTCTTGCACACAGTTTGGTAAAATAGTCTCACCAGATTTACACTGACCATTGCTGAAAATGGCGAAGTCGCATTCTTCGTCAGAGAAATTGTCTTCATCAATACCACATGTACCCGGCGGCGTGAATACACAGTATGGATCTGCGTTACAATTTGTTTCATTTTGGTGCTGTCGGCAATCATTGTCTACCTCATTTCTAGTCCGTAATTGCTTACACTTAGTTGATGCGCCTCCTACAGTTACTTTCTTTTGAATTAAAGGACTAGGGGTATCACTATCTACAGGTATATTCCTTGATTGCCCAACATCCAAATCTTCACAAGGGTAACATTTTTCGATCTGTGATTTAGTTGGAAGATGAAGTTTATTACAGTTTTGTATCGGTTTCCAAGGTTCACAATCATCATCGCAACAGGTATTTTTGAAAGTTGTACCAGAAGGACAATTCCATTCACCATCATCTGCCGGGCTTGGCATGTGATACTTAAATCCATCCCAACATTTGCTGTATCCAACGATACCTACTTTAGCGTCCGTGCAGCCATATTTTTGAGCGCAGGCTGCTTGCGTAGTGCCTTCAGCTAAACATGAATCATAACCTTCTTTTAGCTTTTGCCAATTAGCAGGTCTATTGCCAAATTTGAAATCTTCATCCCAAGGGCATTCGCAAAAGCCGCCATTTTTTGCTCTATGAGCTTCATCACACTCGTCCCATCCTCCGCAATTAAATATATCAGACTCAATTCCGGTTGGTTCTTTTCTGTGTAGGAAAAGTGTGTGAGGAACTTTATTTGTACCTGTTTTATTATCACCAAAGTAGGTTTCATGATTGTCATCATATGGATCTGACAGCCTCTTCGGTAAGTTTCCAAGATAAAGTTCTTCATTATCAGTGGAGTAAGAAGGTTCTAATATATTGTGATCTGCACATGTAGGGCAATGTTCTTTTTGTTCTATTTGCATGTACCAACCCTGAGCATCAGATCCGTCAGATCTTCTAGCAAGACCATCCCAACTAAATTTATAATCTGAAGGTTTTGCTTGAACAGATAGGTCAGCTCCTACCAACTCCATAGCATTTGAATCGTATCTCCTCCAAACTCCGGTATTGGGACATGTTTTCCAAGAGTCTACATTAGTTACTTTTATTCGTTCTGTATCATAGAGACTCTGGAAGAACTTAACTGGATGGAAGTCTAGTTGAATCCAACAGTCACCAGCATCAACACATGGATGTTTATTATTTTCAGTTGCGGCTTCTTGTTCATCATAATTTTTCCAATCTCGTGATGCGTCCTGACATTCAGTTTCTGTGAGAACTGCTTTGGCATCTGTATTCATTGGGTCTTGTATCACTCTACAAAAACCATAATTAGTACAGCTACCAGTATCTTGTGGCTCTAAAGCAACTTGCGTACCTAAAGGAAGGAGTTGTTTATAAGTTTGACTTGTTTCTTCATTGTCATACTGATGAGTAACAAATTCAAAACGTGCAGTGTTTGGAAGTCCAGCTGTTAAACCACATTGCATTCCGCCTATACCGCTTGAATCACAATCTGGATCTTTATAATCTACACCACCGTCAGTAGGTGTTTTGCCGTCACAACCCCATAATGAAAAGTTATTGTCATCTATTACTTTTACAAGCCACCAATCTGCATATATCGGATTTGCAGGAGTTCCTTTTGCGTGACATTTTACATACTTTGTACATTGTCCATCATTATCAAAAAGACATTCCACTTTTGGATGTAGTTGGTTTTCACCATCTTCATCATCGCCACCAGCTTTTCCAACCTTTTGTTCCCAGTGAACCTGATCCCACTCGGATTTAGTAAACTTACTCCAAGCTTTGAAGTTTCCGTTAACACCTCTAACCATGACAGTATCGTTGTCTTTAAGTCCATGATTTTTCGATGTTATGACAATGGGTGAGGTATTACTGGCAAACTCAATATAATTGAATTTTTCTATACCGAATGAATGATCTACTGTATAGCTAGGTTCTTCATATCTTGGATAAAGCCCTGTATTTCTCCAGTAGTTTAACGAGTCTGGATCATAAGCTGGCACCTTTCCAAGAGGTACACTTCTTTTTGCTCCTCCAACATTAACATTGGTAGTTTCTGATCCATAAGCTTCTTGATTGTCGAACTCTCCATTCGCGGCTTTCGCATTAAAAGTAAACTCAGCTAATGAGCTTCTTGATTTTACTAACCCTCCCCTATACATGTTTTGATACCAAACATCAGGGAATGAGCCGCAAGCTGAACAGTCACGAGATTCATCGCCTTTCTTAATACCGCCATATAATACCACACCATCTTCAGAACGTATTTCCGGTGTGTCGCTACGGTATCCACAATAAACCCTAGCCTGCATAGAAGTGCATTTCCCGCCGCAAGATCCGTAGTGTGTAATTCTACAAGACCTTCCAGCGACTCCTCCAGTAGTACTAGCCACGAAAGGTTTATCAGGATCGCAAAGAGGCCACGAACTATCAAGACTCTCCATTGCCTCCGCGCAAGTTCTTGGGCTTCCAACAAAGTCATGCCTAAACCAGAAATCTAAACCATGATCTAAATCGTACTTACACTCAGCATCAATTCCAGTAGGCTTAGTTATACTTCCTAAAGAGCAGAAATCATATACGCTCATGGCTCTAATTTTATCTTGGCAGTCTTGATTACTAATGGGATTTCCGTTATTATCGGTGCAAGCGGTACTACCTTCTGTGGTTCCTTTGCAAACCCATTCACCAGATGCTGGCGCGTCCTCCTCCGTACAATCTAACCAACTTGTATTCTTACAACGGACAAAGTTTATACCACTTCTTATACAGCTAGTATGCTTGTTCCAATCGAGTAAAGCCTGCGTATAAGTTTTTTCTAAGTTTTGTCTAGCTTCAGAGGCCTTAAAAGGTTGCGGTTGCAAATTTAAGTATCTCAACTTTGCATGACCTAAAGGATTTGCAATTCTAGACAGACTTATATCAAAATCAGCCCATTCATTTAAATGCTCTAGTTTTGTCCCAGTACCATCAATGTGAGAGCCAGCAGCAGATGTAGAAAACCCTTGCTGTTTTATTTCTCTATATATATAAACAGGTGTTTGCTCTTTGTTGTCATGAAATATTGAAGCAGGATTGTCAGTAGGAAACTGATCAATCATATTTGTCTTTGTAGAATTAGAAGTTTTTGGTAGCCCGTATTTTGTTCTATAGTCTGCTACACTATCGACCATAGGGTCTGCAAGATTTTGATTTCCTGTTGCTAATACTGCCCAGTCAACTCCTCTAAAACCGCCTTCCCATGCTCCGGGACCGGTTCTCATTCCTCCATTAGGACAGCCAGTTGGATTGCCTTGACCATGTTGATCTTGATTTGTATAAAACTTTTCTCGTTTATAGTCGTGGCAAAGCTCAAGAGTGTCAGGCCAAGGAGATCCCGGATAGTAGCCATGAGGATTGCTTCCTAAATCGCCAAAACCATCCTGCCATTTAGGTGAGCCAACATGATGCGCTTGTCGTCCACTATAACGTGACCAAGTGATTGGAGGATTGGAAAAGTCGAGGTCGCTGTCAGATAAATTAGGCGCTCCGAAAGTACAATCAGACCAATTCAACTGTTTAGGAGGAGTTTCCCAGTTGTATTTGGTGTTGATTCCACCATCAAACTCGCCAGTTGCCTCGTTAAATACTCCTTGGTGTTCTTCTACTGTGTAATTTCCTGAGTCTATTTCGCCCGTAGGAGTGTACATATAAGGAAAAACTTTAGTTTTGCTTTCTTGGCAATTTCCGTCTCCATCGGAAGAAAATTTATCGCCAAGTAAGGGGTCTGATCTAAGCGTCAGATCAAAATTAGAGCAATTCAAAAATTGATGGGCTGGAAACTTTAATACATACTCCTTTGACATCGTTGTTAATTGATGAGTGCTGGGGAATAGTTCTTTAAATGTATCCCCTAGATCATCGACAAAATGTCTGTCATCGTTAGTTTTCTTTTCTAGCTTATTGTCTAGTTCTCTGAATCTTTTTGAAAGACTTACTATTGGCCCTCTTATATCAGAGCCAACCCAACTAGGTCTCAATATAGCCGTCCAGTAATTTCCAACTGCATTGTCTTGGAAGGTAGGGGGCGTATATATACTAGATCTATCTACCTGATTTTTTATATTAGATGAATTATTAGGTATTAATACTAATTCTCTTTGTGGTGTAATGCAGGTATACTGTTCTCTGTATTTTGTATTTATAGTCTGAGGAAATACTTCTGCATCATAAGGTCCTATTGTTCCTTTTTTAGATATGCGTGGTGTGTGTGTTTGAGATGTGTCTCTTACAACATGGCCTCCGCAGCACCTAGACTCGTCATGCTCTCCTTCTTCCCATACGACAGGGGTGCTTGTGTATCCCCAAGTACCTCCAATAGAACGGCAGTTATATTCATCAGTGATAGGGTCTCCCGGATAAAGAGAATCTATTTCATCACCATTTAATGAAGTTATCTTATCAGGGACTTCAGCTATTTTATCGCCTTGAGAATCAAAACAAGCTCTATTGTCACCAGCTTCATTTATGATTGCTCTTTGTAAAGCTACGCATTCTTGTTCATCAAAAAGTTCATGTGCTTCAACAACTTGACCATAGTTACCAGCAACTTTATAACATTGTTCTTCTAAAGCGTCTACCTCTGCTTGTTCTGAAGGCTTTATTCTTTTGCCTTCAGCGTCTTCTGTAGTCTCAACTTCATCAACTATATCAACTCTATCTTCAAACCTAGCTTCTGATACATTCCACTTTTTGTGTTGGAATAAATCAACTACAGGATCAGTATCTCTCAAGAATTCGTTGGTAAAACCGGGCTGGCCTGCAAATCCGGTTATCATATTAAAACTATCGACAACTACAGTTTCTTCGGTAAGAGATATCCTATTCATTTCCCCGTGAAGGTCCCCGTATTCATCAGATCTAGGATCATTGCCACCGTATGTCCCAATCGTATCATGAAATGAGAGATGGCTCTCTTGATAGGGGGCTAATCTTTGGCATCTAGAAATTTTCTTGGCTAGGATGAACTTTTCGCCATCTTTTGTATAACTACATGTTCCTGCTTTTCTTGGGGGAACATTTCCATCTTCAATACAACCCTCATAATTAGGGTTCCTCTCTTCATAAGATTGGTTTCCTTTGTAAAGATTTACCCTTCTTTGATTAAACTTGCTTGGTTTATTTACTACAGTCCATTTCCCACAAACACCTCCTGTTGATATGTCAGCAAATTCAAGAGTTTCATTTAATGTAGGTGTAATCCATGTGCCGTCTGTAAATTGTTCGCATTCATCCTTGTCTTTCGGCAAGAGAAAGTTTATTTCTGTATCAAGTACGGTTTCCCCTTCATCCCCTTCTCCTTTATACCGAAAAGGATCATCTAACCCTCTACCCCTCAAAAAGTTTTTTTGACTAAGTGTAACGTTTTCAAAGCCGTAATCTGCTGATGCTTCACGCCATTTTTGATTATCTGACCACTCACTGTTAAAAGAAGTAAATGTTTCTGGTTGTGGGGCCTCATCCTTACTATTCCAGATATCACTTATATCTCTTATCCATCGAGGTAAATTAAAGTATTCAATCCCATCATAATTGTCTACTACGTGCGACTCTCTTCTTTCGCATATTGGTCTTCCGGTCTGAGGATTTAATGCAATTTCGCCATCTTCAGTTAAGCACTGATTCTGCATATTACCTTCATCGTCGTAGTCTTTGTCTGTATTAGGATACAGAAGAAAGTTGAGTGCGCCTATAGCCTTTAATCTCTTTGGTATAGCCGTTCGGCCATTTTGAAGAAAGTGAGATAACTTAATTGTTATTAATTCTGGTGTTCCTCTTCCTGCGGAAAACTTTGTTTTGTATAGCTCGTCTTTTTGTGGCATACCAAATATAGGATGCCAATATCTGTAATTTTCGTGGAAAAACTTATATGCGCCATTTTCTCCTCTAAACATTTTTGAGGAGCCTGCTCTACCAGAGTAAGAACATTGGCTTTTTCTCTGTTGAAATACACCAAGATAACTTGGTTCTTCTTCAGAAGAATCAGGATCTTTCACCCATTGGAATGTATGTATTGTAGATGCTTCACACTCTGATTCATAAGGCATTTTAAAGGACGTAGCGCCTCTTCCATCTATGAATGGAAAGTCGCTATCAACAGCTCCCAGTCTACCTTCTATAAACTTTTGGGAATAATCATCTTCTGTGAATGTCTTGTTAGAGTAACGATAAAGATTTCCCTCAAGACCATGTTTAATTTCAGGAGAATTGAACTCATCATAATAATTCCATTTGTCAAATCTAAGATCTTCAAATACATTTCTTATATCAGGAGTCGCACGCTCTCTTGGTCCAGAGTAAGATTCATCAGGACTAAGATTAAATAACCTCATCTGATTTTCAGGATCACTGCCCCCATAAACCCAAGGACTCTTAACACCTCTCCATGCACCGTTTTCCCATGTTAAGTGCCAAACGTCTGATAAACCGGCGGCGATAGCTTTTCTTGCATCGTTTCGATTTGTGTCTGAAATGTAACCGGCTGGTGTCCAGTCTCCACCTAAAGATAAACATTCTTCGGGAGAGTTTATATGTTTGTTTTGTAGAGAGCATACTCCTTCATAAAAAGGAGCAAGAGGATCTCTATATAAAGAAATTACAAGTTCTCTAGGTAGAACGCATGAATCACCTTCTTCATCTTTAGTTCCAACAGAGATACAACCACAGCCTCTTGTGCAAGGATGCCCTCCATTATATGTAGCAGTATACTGGTCAGCGAAAGCTTCATTAGAAGCTAGATGGGGCATTCCCGGAATTTCATGACTGACTCGACTGGTATTATAATAAGTATCCCAGCTTCCATAATGTCTAGAGCCATGAAGAGCTTTTCCACTTTTAGGCCAGATGTTTCCGACCTCAGTACCTGAAATATGGTTTACAATACCTCTAGCAGAAGCTTTCCTCGCCCCATAAGGAACTTTTGGCCCTTGCCATCCGGTACTGAAATTATCGCCTATAGTCATTTATTACCTTACAACAGTAAGAGGGTAATCATCATCAGGACCACAATCTTCCATTGTGGACATGCCTTGAGCAAATATTTTCTTCGTGCAAGAAGTTATCTCTCCTTGCTCGCAACCGGATTTCGTAACAAGTTCTAAACCATAGAACTCAGCTTGTAATATGACATGCACGGGTATTATTTCTTTAACTGTGATTGGGGTTCCGTTACTTACGCTTGAGCATGAAGGTTTATCAGTTCTTGTATAGGTAAATACAACTTTTCTTCCAGTATCGTAACTCAAGAAACTATCTCCTAACATCAATCCTTGATTAAGAGGGTTCTCAATAAATACTTTTTGGTAAAGCGTTGACTTTGCGCTTTCACTATACTCTAAAGTTCTTCCAACTCTTTCATTTACATTTTCGTTAAAAGTCTGATATGTTGATCCCCAACCATGACAGGGATTTCCTGCTCTTCTTGCTAAGGGGTTTGAGCCTGACTTGTAGAACTTGTCTCCACAATCGCTTCTCGCCCCTCCAGCAACTCTATGAGCAACCGACCTTAATATGACCGCGTCATAAAAAGGTACACACCTTTCACTCATATCAGAACACTCTACACGAACGGTAGTTATTTTTGTGTCAACATTTTCTTCAGCTTTTACTTCACATCCACCACACCAATTATAATCTTCTGGATCATATATTTCTATGTCACTGTATAAGATAGATTTAGGAAAGTACATATTGGGAGAGCATGACCTTTCAGGGCATGGGTTTCTATATAATCTTCCCGGACTATTTATAGAAGCTCCAGAACTAAAATCAAAAGAGTTCTTACCATCAGGTCCAGCTTTTGGCAATATACATCTAGTTGCTTTACATAAATACACATTTTCGTGACTAGGTGCTGCTTGCCATACTTTTCTGTCTCTATTCCATCTTAAATCTACAGGCCCTGTTTTCCACTCATCAAGCTTTTTCATAAAACCTTTTTTAAAGTGGAGGTGTGGTTTATCATGTGAGTTTTCTTCTCTCGGAGGTCTGCCAAAAGCACTTTGCTTCCAATCGTCCTCTTTAGATGAAGCGTCTAACTTTGCATTAGGCACAGGTAGTCCCATAGGGTCATAGCCCCAACCAGAAAGAACAAGAGGGCCTCTAAGACCAAGAGGTCTCGAAGTACCTCCTCCAACTGTGCTTGCTCCTCCTAAAGCTGGTGTCTCTTCTGCATAGCCAGCGCCTGCCACAGAAGGATTGGTTGTAGTATTGTTTCTAGCCAACATTGCAACATGATGGCCTCGCGCAAATGGATTTAAGGTAGCAGAAGTTACTTCTCCAGAACCAATATGCCAGTAAGGGCTTACAACAACTTTTTTTAGTTCTTCATTACCAGTGTCTGGATTTCTTCTCATAGCCATCTTACTATGAGGCAATTCAAACGTAGAAATAGTTTCGGGACTGTTGAGATCTGCCGATTGCCCAAATTCAGAATCAACGGAAAACTGAGTCGATATTGGTATAAGCAAACCATCCATACTCATCATGGCAGTATTTCTCCATGAAGTGTCGTCGTAGTTTGCTACGTTTTGAGCTTTCTTGGTAGCAACAACCGCAGTTTGCATCTTGGAACTTCTAATCCCAACATCTCCAGTGCCGGTTGATTCTTGTCTAGTTCTTCGATTAGCGTCTCTTACTAAACCTCCAGTAAATACCAGATGAGAAGTCTCTTGAGTTCTGCTGCCAGCATCTCCTTCTTTTCTTGTTTCATTAGCCATGTTTAGCTCCCCTTATCAAATTCTTTAGGATCTGGCAGTTGTCTATACCTAATTTGCGACTTCATGTCTTTTCTTAATTCTAACATTTTCTTTTGACTATTTCTTAGCCTTCTATCATAGACTTCATTAAGCTCACCAAATCTTCTTTCCATTTTCATACTGTAGGTAGTTTGTATTCCTCCATCTGTTATATCTACAGACATGTCAGTTATATATGGACCAAGATCTGGTTCAGTGGGATTGTTTGGATTATTTATTTCAAATTGTGTTCCCGGACCGTATGCAGGCGCTCCTGTTAAAGTTACACTACCTGTTTCTATAGTAACTGTTTCTGGCCTTGTTTCAGATTTTAATTTAGCAATCGCTGAAGCGTTCATATAAGTCTCATTACCAAAGGTTGCGGGATGATAGTCTCCATCAACTTTAAATTCAACTCTTCCATATCCTATACCATGCGCCCATGGACCCCAAGAGTACCTGTTGCTTCTTTGAGGTACTGCTCCAGCCCAAGGTTTATAAGCAGCATCTACCATTGTGTATTCGCCGGTATCATTTACTATTGACATCGCCAAAGAGTAATTGAATTTATTATCAATTGCTATTTCTGGGAAAAATTGTCCAGCAATGTTCCTAGTCATATCTCTTATGGTATGTCTACTAGTGTCTGTTTTGACTAAAGGTATACATATCTTATTTGGAACCATAACCCATCTTCCACCAAACTCTTCACAGGTTTTTGGATCTTCGTTTTCAGGCCCTTGTTGGTCGTTCTTGACTTCTTTTTTCTCCCATTCGCAAGAACGAGTTGAGCCTCCAGTCGCATCAAGATACTTTTCCTGAACCCTAGTTATACAATCATGCTCATTCTTGGCTTCCTCTATTATTACTTTTGGATTTGCATTGGGATTTGTATAATCAGTGCAAGTACATACGCCCCCTTTTACATTTTGAGGTTTATTTGCTTCAACAAAATCTCCGGGACTTTCAAATGGAGTTTCATCATCACCACCACCAGACACGAATTCTCCCAAACCTTTAGACGGATTATTACCAGCAAGGCATTTAGGGGTATAGCCTGCTATATATGAATCCGGTTTTGAATATCTTACAGCATTATCAGCTCTTAGTATTGCAAAAGGCCTTATACCTGTAGGAGATGCTCCTTTATGTATATCAGTAGTAGTTTTGTCCCATAGAAAATGAGTCTTTGAATCTACGCTTGCTTTTACATAACTTTTGCCATAACTATTACCACCAAGCCATCTATTTGCTTGATTTGTAACATGGTGTGTACCTTCAGGGCTTATATCTCTATAGTTTAATACTTGGTTTTCCTCGCTTAGCCTGAGTTGCTCTGCATATGGATAGACAAGAAATGCTTGCAAATTTCCATCATCACTAAAGAAGTTTTGATTTTGTGGATGTCTAGTGTTCATTGTATCGTTATTAAAGATAGTGTCACCGGGCCATCCTTCATTAGCTATATCCCATTTATTTTCATACTGATAACTTGCTATCCTATAGTTAGAATTATACATGAAAATATCATCATTTTTGATCCTAGTAAGGTCGTCTAACTGGACAGGAAACTCTGTAGCCGTAGGTGTTGTGGGTGGCAAAGTTTTGATCTGTCTGTAAGGCAGAGGCATTGCATAAACCTTGCCATAAAACTCAGTAGCAACTTTATTTATTTCTTTCCAGATAAGTTGCTTTTGCATAGCTTGAAGCTCTTCTCTAGAAATATTCATAAGCTCAGACTCTGCGCGACACTGATTGGCTATGAAGTTTTGAGCAAGAACTCCGTTTGGTATGTTTCCAAAATCGGCCAAACCCAAAAGCGCTTGTAATCCTCCTGTTTGCCATCCAGCAATTAAAGGACATTCTTCCCAACCCATATGACATAGCAACCAAGGGTCTCTATCTTTGAGCCATCCATACCAGCTATCTAAACTACTAGCGGCGTGCCTCAACTCAGTTACGCTTGCATAATAGAAGTTAGGATAATTTTGCCTCACGCCTCCTTGGAATCCTAAAGTAGACAGGTCAATTGGTATATCAGCAGTATTAAAACGTTTGAAAGATGTGTTTCCAAGCCAATATCCACCCGCTTTTCTGCATTCAGCCATGTCTTTTTGAGCATGTTCGACAAATTGCGTTTCTTTGAAGGAGTTTGGAAACGTTCCCCTCCCTGCTTCTATCCCACTCTTTCCCAAACATTCTGATTTTATAGTAGTTTTCGTACCGCCCACCAGAACATCATCTACACGGGTCCAATCGTCTGAAATTAGTACTCTGTTACCTTTATCATCTATTGCATAGCAATCACCAGTCTTACCCCTCATAAATCCAGTGCATCTACCAACCTTGTCGTCATAACCTTCGTGACTGTTTGATTCACTTGTATTTCCAAATTGGTCAAATTTTCTACCGTCATGATCAAACCTTGAATCCATCTGTACTGTCTTTGTACTTTTAGGAAGTGTTTGCGGGTGTGTACCAATACATGTCTTTCGATATACGTTATAAGTACACTTAGGGTCAGCATTGCAAGAAAAAGGATCACCATCATGATTGATGGTACAATCTTTGTCAACAACTTCATATGTTTGATCAACTTTTAACTTTGTAGGATCTTTATATTTTGGGCATTCAGTGTTATGGGCAGATATTCCAAAAGATTTTTCGCATGGGTAAGTTATTACATCCATCCATCCTCCAAGAATCTTGCCATTTAAATTTTGAAGGCAGTAGTCATGGAAAGTAACCGATTGTCCTCCACCTACCTGAACGTTTCCGCCACCTGTGGTCACTTGTTTATGCCAATCATCGAATCCTGATTTGGGACCTGTCGTTGTCTTGGTCTTGTTTTCTTCGTCATCGTGGTAACGACATTCAGTAAGAGCTTCACATTGTGCTTGGCTTACAGGCCTAGCCGCACTGTCTAATGTCGGTATTACTCTATCGGGCCACTGGTCTACATAGGTTCCAAAATACTCTATGTCTTCGGGTTTAACAATTACACCTTCGGCAGGATCTCCGGCTTCGCCATTTAGCATCTCCCAGTAAGACGCTCTATGCGCGGCGTTTTTAAGACATCTCTTCTCAATTTTCGGATGTCTGTTATTAACAAAAGTAACGATAGATAGAAAACCATCATTCCAATCAAAGTCTCTATATGGATCATCACTATTGATGCTTCCTATAATTGGACTACCCTCAATTTCAACCTGCACATTAGAGGCTTGAGCTGCGGCACTACCAGCAGCGGCGATAGCCCTTTTGTGATATCCCCAGACGGGATAAAGGTCTATCATGCCGCTTTCGTCACTATGAGTATCAGGGTCAGTGTAAGAACCTGCTGACCCTGTTGGATTAACAGTGTTTAGGTTTTGCAGTTTTTGCTTTACTGTTAAAGATTTATATGTCCCATTCCTGTTAAAACCAGTCCACCAAGGATAAAACTGGTCAGCCATACTTCCAAAGTTGGATTGGTCATCGCTAGGGTCTGCTGGCAATCCCCACAAAGTTACTCCGTCCATCTCTGTACTAGGAGCATTCTCAGTTAAAAAGTCTGTTGGGTCACTAGGATTTTTAAACTCATCACTTCTGTCTTTGAAGTAGCCCATCGGTGTAACGCCAACGACTCTCGTTCTTGGAGCGCCAAGCATCATTACGCCATTAACTCTATCGTTAAACTCGTAACCAACATCTGTAGAAACAATTCTATTAGCCCAATCTCCTTCTGGAGCAGGTAGGCCGTTATCATCTGTTTTTAACGCCTTGTCAATAGTATTTTTTATTACATTTTGCGTTAGTTTGAAATCTCTGCCTATAACACGAACTCTAATGACTCCAGAATATGGACCCTTTTGGTAGTAGAAGTCTGTGTTTTTATACTGAGGATCTGCTGGGTTAACTAAGTCAACTATAAAATCTGCACCAGCGGCTTCGCATATTTGTTGTATTAAAGAAAGCAAAGTTGTATCTTCACCGGAAAGTCTAAAATCGTCTGGTAACGAACCTACGCTTTCTGGATGGTCTTTATGCAATTTATATAAAGATGTTATGTCAACTACATATCTATGGGGAGATAGTCTATCACCATTAGGATCTTTAATGGTAGCAGGAGATTTTTGCTCTAATCTATAATCACCGTTGTAGTATATAGGACCGCCAAAAGGTTCAAGCAAGTCTATATAATTTCCCGGCACTACTCCTTCAGGATTACTCTGAGAATCAACTAAGGCAGGATCATATTTGGTATTGTAACCTCTTAGCATATGGTCTAATGCTGGAACTATACCCTTAAAATGAGTATCACCATATATATCTATGCCCTTACTTCGGTTATACCAGCTCATGCCAGCATCATTACTTTCGGAAAGTCCAAACTGAACATTCTCGTAGTAACCAAAAGGATTTAAAACATTGTAGAAGCCAACCCAGCCATCCTTAAGAAGTCGCTGTTTCTTTGTATCTATAACATCGTTATTAAGATAAGAGCCGTCTGCTGGTGCGGTAGTTCCTACAAACCCGCTAAGTACTACGTTAGTACCCTCTAGTATCATAGTCGGGTCTTCAATGCTAACCGAGTAAGACTCTCCTTGAGTTCCTTGGTCTCTTTGATAGCTTTTTATTATTCCGTTGAATTCAAAGACTTTATAGTTGTCTGATTTTTTAGTTTGAAGGCCACGTTTACCATTAGCATTCGTATTGAGATTTGTAGTAGACCAAGTGTTTGGACTAACACAGTCTGTAGCTACGAATATATCTGGAAGCTCTGCTCCGCTCTGATCTGTACATATTCCTTCTGGCTGAGTGTCATAAGTGTAGTACTTGAAGTAGGCTGGCGAGCCGGGAGGAGGCCCGAAAAATGCGTCACCCCTATTCTTGTAATAGTCTCCATCTATACCATCTGGGAAACCGTGATAGTTAGAAGTGGTCTCTTGCCATAGGTGATAGCCTTCATCTACAGCACTACCATCTCTCTTATTAAGATCGTCATTAATAAGATTAACACTTAAAGTTGATGGATTACTATTCCAACCAACACTAATGCTAAAGTTAGTTATGGAAGAACCTAAAAAGGTTTGCTGAAATAGTTCGTATTCTCCGGTTCTCTCTGCCATTACCAAGCTTCTCCCGGTACGTGTTTATTTTCTGCTGTGCCTGCATTAAAGTCTTTACCTGACGGCCTTTCTCCAGAACCATCTTCAACTAGCCATCTACTTGGGTATTGGCCGTAACTATAATTATTTATACTGTGAGACTCAAATTTTTTGTCATCCATTTCATATGTCCAGCTTATGCTATAACTCCAAGATCCAGTTCTAGGATTCCAATTTTCTGTAGGAGGAGAGTCTACAAACCATTTAGTTACAGAAGTCTGTCCTTTTGGACTGAATCTATCTATAACAGCTTTTATTGCAATCATAGAATCTCTAACATTGCTAGGCTTAGCCTTCATAGCATCACCGTAGTATGTTGTTCCATCTTTTGGAGTAACTCTATTTTTATTATACACTCCGTCTACAATGGTTCTGTTTATGTCTACATTGCACTCTATGCTTAAGCTTCTTTTCCATTCAGTTTGAGTGTTTATGTTTTGCAGTACAGGTCCAAGTTTTCTCCCTATAACAGCGGTTGAAGCAAACACTCTTCCGGGATAGGTATCATTTACTTGAACAGACTCTGTCTTACATCCCGGAATTGTAAACAGAGGTGTCTGACTAAAGGAGTAGTTATAAGTAATGATTCCAGTATTAGGATTCATGCCTACAGTTTTTGATGTAGGCTCTTTGTTCAGATTTATATTCCCGTAAGAAGATGGGCTATAATCAGCAAGTTCTTGCACTATAGAAGTAGCAGTGAGATGTAACTCTGACTGTATCTCATCATAGTATTTTCTAGCCTGTTCAAACTTAGAGTCAATAGAAGATGTTTCCAGATTAAAGCCAATGTCAATATCGGCTTCTGGATCTTCAACAGCAGGATACCAAACATTTCCTGCTACAGACTCGCAGGTTGTTTGAGTTTCGTGCGAAGTGGTTGCGCCACTAGAGTCTTTACAATGGGCTGCTACGGAAACGGCAGACATCGAAGGAGGGTCTAC
>CEUX01054478.1_pt1 | contig 30881 bp, 36 predicted proteins | sample 531361 | NCBI WGS metagenome assembly CEUX01 (sample SAMEA2622736, study PRJEB7988) | marine metagenome | isolation source: saline water (ENVO:00002010), including
TGGTTGATAGCGAGAGTAGTCATAGTATATGCCTTCCTTCTCTTGGAAGTCCCTTCTTCCATCCATATGACCTATCTCTTTTATGTCCTGTGCAGACAACCATTCCTGAATGGGGCCTCTAGAAAGAAATTCCCTGACATCAAAATCATTTACAACTTTGCCATGAACTTTCCAAGCATCTGTTTTAGGATTACCACAATCAAACTCATGATATATTGCATGACTACCAAACTTATCCAATATATCAGAATACATTGCCTGTTTGCCTGGTCCAGAAACTATAATGATTGCGTCATAGTTCAATGACTCTTTTCTCACAACCCCTTGCCAGCAGAACAATTCCCAACCGAATTCACCTATCCACGGCCCTGCTATTAATGCTCTCTTGCTCACAGTAGGTTAACTCCTTCTGCTTGTGCCAAGACTTCTATGTCCTTCGGATTATATTCGTCGTTCGCATCGAATACCTCTCCGATAAATCGAACCTTGCCATTGTAGTCTCGTTCCACGGGAAATGGTTTCTTCTCGAAGAAGGGGTCATGAACAAAAACAGAATCCTGTACCTGTGCGTATACATGCTCCCTTAAGAAATTTTGGTCAACTTGCCAGAAGTCTCCCTTATCATATTCGTCCACCATCTCTTTCATATTTGAAAGAAGACCATTTTTAACTCCCCACATTCCACCCATAATTTCTGTGGCGTGGTATGGGTGGTCACGAATGATATGGAAATCTTTATCCGACTCCATCCACTCATTCACTGCGGCCGCCTCTCTAGCACATAACCTACAATCAGTGTCGCGTGAAAGCATAGCATGAACATCGGGGTCACTAGCGGCCAAAAAACGCCAGAACATACCTGTTCGGTCACAGGGTTCTGACATCCTAATAATTTCTGTATTGCTTCTTTTCTCTATCTGTGCGAGGATGTGTTGCGGGACATCTTCCCCGACATAAAAACGACAAACCCACTTGGGAAAATACTTAACTGCCAAATCACAGTTCTTCACTGCGCCTATGGTATATTTTGGGTTATCGCCCCATAAACAAAAAGAAATCACATTTTTCACTCTAAACTCCTGACGGATTATTTTGATATTGAATCGATTCAGATTCCTCATCATTATACTGGTAATAATGAAGTATGTCAAATAATTTAACTTGTCTTTTAACTTTAGGAATCATTCTAGAACACCAGTCCCAGTCTTCCCCATAAGAACTACTTTGGAACGGTGTTTCCTTTGCAATCTTACTATTCCACACGCACATGTGCCAAGGAAGTCTCTTCATATCCTTAAGACTACCGTCTTCATTTCTTCCTAGTGGTTCATTACCTTCGTGTCTCATATCAAACGATACCATGCACTCCTGTCCATTTATACTACAATGTTGCTCAAAACAAAGAACATCAACTTCATCGGAAAGGTTATCGCAAATCTTTTCAATATAGTCATCCGAGATGGTATCATCGTCGTCTAGACAGGCAACAAACTTACCACGGGCAGATTGGAGAACCATGTTTCTTTTTTCTCCAATTGTCATTGACTTGTTGTCAACCAAAGTGAGAATTTCTACATCCGTTCTGTCACCAATTTGGTCTTCAAGACGAGCGTACAATTCTTTCAGTTTATCCAAACGGGAAGGGATTGATAGAATCATAACGGTAAAAAGTACATTATCTGCGGTTACTGCCATATCAAACTCCTAGTGGGTCTTTGGGCCACTGATAATCTATGCCCATCGCATCCATGTCGAATCTATTTTGCATTCTTCGACGATACACTTCACCGTCCTTATGATACATTGCCTGGTTTTCGTTTCTACCATGAAGTTCATCAAATGCTTGACTCGTCCACTGGTGCTTACAGATAATAATATCGCTCACCGCAAGTCGGCCTGAATAATGACAAACCGCAGTCTGTTCTGTGTCGGGGTATACTGATGTGTAGTCGGGATGATAAATGTATCCAAATCTTTCATACAGTTTCCAACCCATAACAGCAAGTGTCATCAAGATATCAGTTCTCAAACCATCATTGAATTTAATTGCACCATCGCCGTCAGGAAAACATTCTTTCATTCCATCCAGAATGACTCTATTGTATCCCCTAATCTGTGGCCACATATCGTCAGATGCCAACATAAGGACATCTGCCGACTCACCTTCTAAGTTTGCATTACATGCTTGAATTTTAGTTTTGGAGTTTCCGTAATGATAAATTAAAGAATGGCCACGACTCTCTAGGTTAATCTGCTGTCGTTTAAACCAATCAATCATTTCTGGATTGTTCATGCTCTCGTCATCAGAATCACAAGTAATGACAAAACGAGTCTCATAGTTATCATCCAGATACTTAGAGTACACTCCAAAAATTTCTTTAAATTTATCGGGACGGTTCCTCGTAGGGAACTTCACAAGTAGTTTATTCATAACAAAAAAATCCTCAGTTTCCTATATGATATTTAGGTACTAATTCCCATTCATCCTTTTCCCTATACGGGAGAATTTTAATTTGTGCAAGAGAAACCTGCGGAGACTCTGCTTTTGGGGGATTGACAATCTTGACCAGTCCCCATTCCTCCAGAAGACTGACAATCGTATTTCTTCGAGCAATGTCATTCTCAGATATATTGGTAGGCAGTCCATCCAAAGAAAATAATTCCTTGAAATGCACAATATAATACTTACCCTTCTTATGAAGGATATGGCAAGATTGATATAACTTTTTTTCTTTCTTAGAAGAAACGCCTATTCTAGTCAAAGTTTCTTTGACCTTAAGAAAGTCATCATCTTCATTCAAGCGAATCTCTACAAAATCTTCCACGCTCAGTTTTAAATGTTCCATATATGTATTCCCATACTCTCAACGCACTGCGCCCGGTATATTTATATATTTGGGGTTTTAGAGCGTCAATTTCCGCCTTTACTGAGCGTCTCACGCATTTCATCAAGTTGCTCATCAGATAAAATCTTGAGTGCCTCTTCGGCACGACGATTTGAGTAATTAAAATACTCTTTGACCAACTCGATATTTTCATACTTGTTCTTTTTCTCCCACTTGCTGAATCTCTTTCTTGTTCTAATAATGCCAGAAAGAAAATGAAATTGCATCTTCTTATCCGTCAATGGTTTTACATTCATCTCATTGACTGCGTATATTGTATCGGGAAAATAGGAAAGACAACGATTGACCACGAAGGGTACATATTCCTTCTCGACCAACTCGTCTTCCGTGTCAAACAAATCTTTCTTTGTGTGATTTATTGCATTTAGATAATCTGTCAGTTTCATTCAACCACTGTATCCTTATCCAGAACGGCCATCACCGACTTCTGGTGAAATAGCATGAATTCACCAAAAGAATCGTATCCATCTTTCCGTGTAACTAGAACTCTTGTCCCAACTGGAATATCAAAGGGAATTTCTAGACCGTTGTCTTGTACTACAAGATGACCCACGGCCGCCACAATTCCTGTGACCCAATCTGGATTCTCTTTGGGTGTATAGATTACCCCAGCAGAAGTCTTGTCGTCAAGACTATCTTTCTTCAATGCAAACTTGCCGCGTCCCGGCGTAAACTTTTTGTTTTCACTCATTTGAATTCACATCCCATCATAATTTCTGTAAGACATGCTGTCATGTTGATTTCAATATCTGCAACAAAGGCAGACTTGTACTGATAATCCGCAATAATCAAAACCGCCTGTGGAATAGAATGTGGTGAAAAGTATTCATACAGTCCATCATACAAAGAACGGAATAATTGGGTTGGGTCATTGTCGATATGATTAACCACCCATTTACGAACACTTGTAAACTCTTTCTTCTTCATGGCAGAAATCAAATCTTTAACCTTGATATCGCCAATCTGGGCAAGAATTCCCACATCGATAGAACCACCAACTCCATATCTTTGTAGTTCGTTCAACACTCTACGAAAATCAGGAAAGTGCTTCATGATGAGTTCGGCAAGAACCTTGTCATCATACGAAACACCTTCTTCGTCAAGAATAAACTTTACCCGTTCCATAAACTGTTGGGCAAGTTCCGGTTTACTCTTACTTGGAATCTTGAACTCAATACATGTGCATCGAGAATGAAGAGGTTGGATAATCCGATTCTTGTAATTACAAGTTAGAATAAATCTACAGTTCTTGCTGAATTCTTCGATGAACCCACGAAGTGCCGGTTGTGTTGACTGGGCGTTTGAATAGTCAAACTCATCAAGGATAACCACTTTCTTTTGTCCAGACAACGACACAGTACTGGCAAAACTTCGAATTTTGGTTCGAAGTGTATCGATATTACCATCCTCAGAACAGTTGATGATGATGTAATCGGTATCAAGTTCATTACACAATGCCCTTGCGACCGTAGTCTTACCACATCCTGCTCCGCCAGACAGAAGCAAGTTCTGGGACTCTCCTCGGTCAATCATTTGCTTAAAAGTTTCTTTGATTGACTTGGGAAGTATACACGAATCGATATCCTGTGGACGATACTTTTCGACCCACAGGTAATCTTTAACCATAGTCATCTAATCAACCTCCGTACTTAGAATCTGATTCCAATGCAATCCAATACCGAAGGTCAGTGCTGGTGTTTTCAAACTTAGCAACAACACTTTCGGTAAGGTGAACATCGTAATCGCCCGGAAGCATCTTTAGATTTTCTGCCTTAAAGTAAAATACAAAGTCCTCGCCGCTGGTATTTTCACCAACATTGATTGCATAATTGTTACTCGTCGTTTCGCTTTTGTTCAGGGCAACCATTTCAATATCACTACCGTTACTGCGGACTGCGATATCGGAAAGTTGAAGAACTGAAGCGGCGCGTTGAATATCCGCAAACGACTTTTCAGTCAGGGTAAACGACACGACAACATCGGGCATTTGAATTTCCTTGTTGACCGTCGTTAGAAGTTTTGGTTCGCAGTAGAAGTACTTGACAGATGCTCCATTGTTACCTGAGATTGTCATGTACTTCTCATTGAAGTCAAATTCTGGATTGTCGAACAACGACATAGTTCCCAGAAAACGAGACAAGTCCCAAATACCAAATTCACAGTCAAAGGTTTCATCAACCTCTGCCTCTGCCATAATATTCTTGACACCAGAGATTGTAGTAATCTTGTTGCCGGGGCGAATCAAAATGTTTGAATTGATTGTAGAAAAGTTCTTAAGTAGTTCAAGAGTTTTCTTTGAAATCGAAAGTTGTGTTTCAGTTGTAGTCATAATATAGTTTCCTTTCAATACTGCCTGTCGTTCCAATCTTGGAACATATCAGGGTCAACTTGTCCATCCATCATATCACGAACAATGTTTTTGTCAACCCTTCTTTTACTCTTTCGTTTATTCTTTTTCATGCCTCGATTGGGATTAACACCATCATCCCAATCGTCCCAAGTTTGTTGGGACTTATTTCGTCGAGTATTTTTGTTTTTGCCATTCCTGGCCATGTTGTCCTCCTATTTTAGAAATCGTCAATGTTGGGTAATAGTTTTCCTAAACTATTTTCAACGCAATAAGGGTAAATTTTAGACCTAGAACCGACTGGTTCCGTGTTATATTCGTTGAGGATAGAATCCTCTAGGTCATCTGGTATCTTTGTGAGGTCTACTAGAGTTTCATTTCGTTCCCAATTTCGCTGGAGATTGTGGTCAAACATCTCTCCTTCGAGGTAGGTGGCACGAAGTCCCTCAATCTTTTTCTTTCCGCATGGTTTCTGCCTTTTATCTTGGCAGACAAAGGTATCATCATCTGATAGAATATTTGGAATGCCATCCGAACTGTCACCTTTGATGATGTGGTCAAGCAAAAATTTCTTTGGGTCTTCACACTTCAAGAATGACTTCTTTGTGGGGGCATACTGATGAACATTTGGAAAAACCTGCAATTGCTGGAAGTCCTTGTCACCAGACAGGATTAGAATCTTTTCCTGCTGATGATAATGCTTGGTAATAACTGCAATAATATCATCCGCCTCCGCACAATCTACTTTAAGATTTTTGTATGGGAAGGTTTCCTTGAATTCTCTGCGTAGTTGAGATGTCATATCATAGATGATGTCCCAATCCATATCAGACTGCTCCTGTGCGACTCTACGACTTGCCTTGTAATAAGGAAAGTGTTGTTTACGCCAAACATTACCAGAGTCATGACAGATTACGAGTTCACCATATTCCTTACCAAACTTACTTCGGTACATTCTGTATGTGTTTAAAATTAGATGGCGAAGCAGGTCGATGTTATCCACCCTGTTATGCTTAACCATTTGGAATATGTTTGCGAATACGATTTGGTTATTGTCTACTAAAATCATGTATATGCTTTCATAATAATTGTATTGTCATTCAGTCTACCCGAGGGGGTCTTTGCTTTCGTTTTAATATCCTTCCAAAACTTATTGAAGGAACGAATGCCTTGAATGGATGACAATGTTTCAGGTTTTCTCACTGTTTTCGTTTCAGAGTTTGATGGGTCAAAATTCTGTAGGGTTGTGCCTTTCATGCCAAACCCCGTAACATCCGAAGACCTGTAAACAGTCAACTGGCGATATTTGGTATTGAACACCAGCAAGGTTGTAGCACCAATTATATTGGATGGTTCTATGCTCTTCAACTTAAATTCATCAGAATCTTTTTGATACTTAACTTTAGACACCAACTGCGCCGCTGTCTTGACCTTCTTCTTCCTTGGTTTTCTATTTGTCTTTACAGACATGGCATGGTCTTCGCATGATATAATCAGAGAAGAAAGAATTCTTGCCCATTTCTTTAGCATCGGTTTAGTTAAGAAATCATAACCCTCAACCAATTGTGGGTCTTTTCCTTCCAACGCCTCTAGAATTTCGTTTAGTGTTGGTCGAAGATACTCTGCAATTTGCCTTGCTTGAACAGACTTGACCTTGTGTGTGGCCAACCAATTGTTCATGTTAAATGTAACAGACTTTCTGGTGGAAATTTGGTCAAGAATTCTATCTGTGACTTCACATATCATGCCACAGTACTCATCAATTTGCTCTTGGATTCTTTCCTGAATAGTCTTCTTTGGTTTTTGGTTCTTAAGTGCGTCTACACCAAGTTCCTTCAACTTACAAAGTTCATCATTGATTGTGGACTTTTCTGATGCTGTTAGGGACAACCCTTGAGCATTACATCTACACAAGAAAGCAACAGTTTCGCTGAACATCTTAATAGATACAGCAGAAACACATTTTCTCAGTTCTTCGTTGTTGAGAGTCTTGACATAATCAAGAATCCATCTTTTCTTGTCTCGACTGGTAGTCCGCTCTCTGTACCAATTCTTGGCACGCCATACTTTTTCTGAACGCTGTTCGTCTGACTCAAACTCTACATTATGCCAAACTGGTTCAGTTCCGTATGCCTTTTCGATTAACGCTTGTTGTTTCTTCTTGCGATTCATGTCTTCATTATACCATTATTTCCTAAGCAGTCAACTGCCTTTGTATCTATAATTTTGGTTTATAGAACACGAAAACTGGTTCATATTTAGAATATTTGCCATTTACTAGGCAATAGTTTTTACACTTCGGTATACCATTCTCGTCTAGTCTATTCTGGCCAGGCATATTCTCTAATGCCATCTTGAGGACATACTTATACTCCATGCCCATATCTTTCAGGATATTCTTCGAATCTTCTTCTAGGGGAAGATATTCGCCTTTAATTAACAGGTCGGCAATATTCCATAAAAGATACCTATCTGGTCGCAACCACTCAACACATGTCTCTAGTGTTGGTCTGAGGAATCCTTCTCTCCAAGATTCATACGAGTCCCCGTATTTCTTATATGACTGATTTTCATCCTCACTATACGCCTCTCTGTTGAAGTAAGGCGGTGAGGTGAAGATGAGGTCAACTTTGCCCTTGTAGTCTTGGAAGTAGGGGTCGTGTTGGATTTCTTCCGAACCCAATTGGAATATCTTGTAAGTGTTTGTTTCGGAAAAGAAAGGATTTCCACGATAAGTTTTGGTGTTGTAGAAATCAGCAATGTCAGCGTACTTAGAACCATTACCATCAGCATAGTGGTTATCAGGATTGGGGTCAGTGCCAACATAATGAATGTTGCGGTCGTCGCGGCAAGACATAGCACCGAGTATGCGACCACCCCATCCCGACGAGGGGTCATAAATGACAACTTGTTCTTGAGTTTTGCAATGTTCTGTAAAACGCTCATACAAGTATTTAGCAGTCATTGGTGGATAGTTTACAGCAACTTGAATATATCCAATCCGAAAGGCAGGGAATCCTTGTGGGAACACTTTCTCTCCCTGTTTGTATATGCGAATGCTATACACTCTATCTTCAGGCATATCATCAATATCAAAAGTTGAGTGGTGTCTATATTCCAACACACCTTCATCTTTATACTTCTTTACTTGTTCTGCCGTCAGTTGTAGGATATCTGACTGACTTACTTGAAAATATCCTGTGTTCATGCCTTCACGAATCTTAACTTGTTCAAGCATAAAATCATATCCCTTGAAGATACGATTGCGGTTCTTCTGAAATGCATCTATCCAATCTTCTGCACTATCAACTTTTACCAACGCAGGTTTTAAATTGTTCTTGAAACAAGACAAGGCGTGAATGTAAAAAGAATCTCTTCTAAAATGACGAAGACATCCCTTTACCATTCGAGGCAAAAACTTATCATTGGCAAACAAATCATAAATCGAATGACCGTCATCCTTGTCAGAATAATTAATTCGAGTCTTCATCATATTCTGAAAGAATTGGTCAACCTCAACACCGAGGCGACATTTGTTTACGATAACATCGTCACCAACATCAGACAACTCATCACTATGTGTAAACTGATGAACAGGAAATTCTGCCATTTTGTTCCATTGGGTGATTATGTCCTGTTCATTTTTTCCCGTTCTTGGTGGGTTACCATGAGTATCCCATGATTCAACAATCGCCTTTCGCATGGCGACAACCCATTCTTCAAACTTCTCTGGAGTCATATCCAGTAGTTCTTCGAAATTAATATTGACCTCATGGTTTAGAATAAAGTCATTTCTTTCATAAAATGGTTTCATCAAACAACCTTGTAATCGACCTCTATAATTTTCCGTTCACATTTTGTGGTGCATTGAACCAAACTACCAACTGCCCTATATGGGTCGATATTAGATGCAGGGCGGCGGTCTTCTAGGTAACCTTTACCTGTCGCAACAGTAACATAAGGAATTCTAATAGAACATCCTCGGTCGGAAACACCATAACTATAATCATTGATGTGGGCAGTTTCATGCTTACCCGTAAGTCTCAAATCATTATGTTCTCCATATGACTCCACCATTTCTTTAGAATATTCACCAAAAACCTCACAGAACTTATGGAAGTCAGGCAGTTCCCAAGACTCTCGCATACCAAGAGTTGAGAAGTTTATATGGGCGCCTGAACCGTTCCAGTCTCCCTGAACTGGTTTGGGGTGAAACTCGGGGTACATTCCAAATCTAGAAGCAACTTTGTAAAGCATAAACCTAGAAATCCAAAGTTCATCACATATGTCGATGGCATCCCGTGTTCCTAACTGATACTCCCACTGACCCAACATAACTTCGGCATTAATACCATGAAGACTTATGTCCATGTCAACCAAGACCTTTGCATGTTGGTTTACAATATCCTCGTAACTGTTTGCGTTTGCACCAACACCGCAATAATATTCTCCCTGTGGTCTGGGATATGTGTTAGAATCTGATGGCCATCCTGCTACCCTACCACTCACAGAGTCAACAAAAACATACTCTTGTTCAATCCCAAATAACATATCATACTGTTCAGTTTCCTGTAGAATATTCTGTAACTTTCTTCTGAAGTTACTTTCATGTGGTGTTCCATCAACATTATCAACCTCACATAAAACAATATAACTTTCCGAATGATACTCTTCTATTGGATTGTTGTATAGACGAACTGGTCTTAGAACACAATCACTGTCTGAACCAATTGCTTGTTCTGTACTTGAACCATCAAATCCCCAACAAGGGATATCTTCAATCTCTCTTATTGGGTGAGAGAAAAATCTAGACTTGCTCCGTAAGTTGGGAGTGCTGTGTCCATCTAACCAAACATATTCTACTTTTACTGACATATTAACTTCCTACATTCCAAAATAATGAATTGGGCGATGCGTGTTCTCTAACGAACTTCCACGCCTTTGCATCATAAGTGGGTGCGGAAGGGAAAGGTGGATTATCGCATAGTTTAACTGGTTTGTCAAACTTTAAATCTGATTTATATAACTTGGCATTTCCATAGTCACCTTTGTGTCCCACCATAACACAATGAAACTCTGCATCCGGCCATGCCTGTTGTAGACCTCTGGTTAAGGTTCCACTAGAACCAACAGTCCAAACCTCTTTAGGTTTTACATCCATATTGCCAGCAACCCTAGCGACGGAAGCAATAACAGTAGGGTGGTCAAACCCAATAGGCAACAGTCTACGACTGTTTGTATCTTCTGCAACATAATCTCTTGCTCTTTTCTCTGTCACGGACAACATACCATTAGGAACAAACTTCATGTCTGCCCCTAATGAAATTGCCTTCACTTGTAAATTTGTCAACTTATCCCAAGCACGGTCTGCCATAAAGACCACTGCTTTTTTCTTATACCTTTTACACACGGCGGCAAGAGCGACTTGTGCATATCCAGTTGCGGGGGAACTACCATAGACCCACTCTTCAACCTCTGGGTCGTTTAGTAAAAAATCAGTAAACCTTTGCTTAGAACCACCCTCAAGTAAATCATCACGAACAACATTTATGCCTTCGTGTTTTTCAATTACAGGGGCAGGATATGGGTCAACCCAATCACCTAAGAGGTCTTCAGTACTCCACAAACTCGGCATGACCATGCTCCACTAGGACTTCTGATAAGTCCAAACCATTACAATAAATTCTTCCAATGTATCTGCCGTACTTTCCTTTGTCCTTGCCTGTCTTGACAATAACTTTAGTTCCGACTGACATCATACTTTCAACAAACTCTTTTGCCTTGAGTCCTTTTTCTCGCTCTTCGCCTCTAACTTCCCAAGCGTCAATACCAGCAACTCTAATTCGTTGTGTCATCTTTATATTAAATCCACAATCAATTACTAAATCGAGTGTGTCGGCATCTACGATTTTCTGTACTGTGGCGTGATAACAATATTCTGGTTTCATTATACTATCCTTGAGAAATTATTCTTCTTCTCAAATCCAAGACTCGCGTCGAACTTATCGACAAGTTGGTCTGCCTTGTGACTGATGACGAAGATGTGTGTATTAGAAGACGCACTATGTAGTAACTTTAGGAACTCATCCGTTCCAACAGCATCGAGTGACGAATCGAAGACTTCATCAAGAATAAGAAGATTTGTATTTGCTGAATTCTTTAACCTAGCAATCTCTCTCCATGCCATCAATAACGCCAAGTCAATACGCAACTTCTCGCCTTCAGAAAACGACATATAAGAAAATGTATCTCTGTGTCTACTCTTGATTGTTTCATTGAATTCTTCATCCAATGTAAAGTTGGCAAAGAAATCCATAGAGGTCAAGAACTTGTTAATCAACTTGTTCATGATTGGCAAGTAGTGTTTAATAATCTTTGCCTTGATACCACTGTCTTTTAGTAGAGAAGAAGCAATATCATAAAGATGCATATCCCCGATATACTCTTTTCTTTCTTCGGTGAGGTTTGAGCAATCACCTTCATACTTCTGTAATTTTTCATTGTCTGCCTCAATAGCACTAGACTTAATTTCCTTAGTCTCTTCAATGAGTTTTTTCATATAACTCTGACTACCCTTGATGGTGGAATTTTTCTCTACCATATCATCGGCAAGTTTTGAAATATCTTCGACGATGGCCTGTCTACTCTTCAACTCTTCCATCAATTCTTCAACTTGATTTCCAACTTGGTCGAGTGCGTTGGCAATTTCATCTACCTTGTTGTGTTTCTCCTCAAGGTGCTTAGATATTGCCTCTCCTTCTTTATCAATTTTCTGAAGGCATGTTGGACACTCATCATGGTCATCAAAGAAACTAATATCTTTCATTACTTTCTTCTGTTGATTCGCTAATTGTGTCTGTAAAGATTCTAGTTTTGTTAGTTTCTTTTTACTGGCATCAACATCACCGAGTTCTGATTTCTTATCATCCATCTGTAATTTAATTTTTTCAATCTCTTCTTGGATACCTTCAACAATAGAAGCAGTCCTCTCAATCTCTTCCATGTTCCTTTGGAGGGTTGCATCTGACTTGTCTTTGATTGTTTGAATGTATTCTTTCTGCACCTCAATCTTTTCTTTAAGCAAATCAATCTTATAGTCCAAGTCTCTTATAGACTCTTTGGTTGCGGCGATGTGTCCGCGAAGTAATTGATTCATGACTGAAAATACATTGATATCCAAGATGTCTTCGATAACTGCTCGACGGTCAGAAGCACTGAGTTGCATAAAGGGCACAAATGAAGATGAACCGAGAATCACTACCTGAGTAAATGACTTATAGTTCATCTTTAGAATTTGCTCTTCAAGAAACTTCTGGTAATCTTTTGCCTTTGCATTTTGATTTAGTAGTTCTTTGTTTTTGTATATTTCAAACAACTTTGGTTTTATACCACGGACTACTTTATATTCATCTGTGCCGATAGAAAATTCAACCTCAACCAAACAACCCTTTTCATTGATTGTATTTACCAGTTGTGGTATGTTAATCTTTCTGAATGGTTTTCCGAATAGACCAAAGGTAACGGAGTCTAACAAAGCGAAAGACTTACCGTTACCGTTGGAACCAGATACCAATGTTGTTCTGTTTCTATCTAACTCAATTTCAGTAAAGTAGTTCCCAAAGGAACCAAAGTTCTTGAACCTTACCGATTTAAATATTATCATCTGTGTATAGTCCCGCGTTATCCCATTCAGACCATTCTTTTTGCCGGCCCGAAACACTCTCATCCTTTGCATACCACTCAGCAAAGATGATTTCCCATTCTTTATTATTCTCTAGTTCACCTGTAGAATAAGCGTTTTGAATCATCTGATATCCTCTCTCAGAAATCCAAGCATCAAATTCACTCGTCCAATATGCCGTAGTATTGCATGAAATGTTTTCACCTGTAATAAAACAAGTTTGAGTTCCATCTCTATCGACATTCACTGGGTTATTACCTTCCCAGTAATAGTATGAACCGCCTGTAGTCATTGACTTAATGCCTCCATATACAAGTCTCTAATAATTTGTTTAAGTTTGCCTGGATTCTCTACATCCTCCATAGCATCGATTTCATTACCTATTAGTGTAACAGTATCTTGTGCCATGTCAAGAACATCTTCGTCATTTAAGTCACCAATATGGTCTACCTCTTCTACAAGAGTGACATTGGCAACACTGGCATCATATAGTTTATCTAAGAATCTATCGAAGGTGTACGGTTTTGTTTTGTTCTTGACATAAACCTTTATGTACGAATTTTCATAATTGGATACATCCATATGAAGTAATTCGTCGGTGAGGGTAGAGTCTTTATCATCATAATTCAAGGCATAAAACATCTTCCTTGGGTTTTCCACATATTCCAAAGTTCGGGTATCCGTATCGAATACATGAAACCCCTTTTTCTGATGTAGGTCACTAAAGGTAATTTGATATTGTGTGCCTAAGTATGTAACATTGTCGCCCACATACTTGGTATGGAAATGCCCAGAGAGAACAAGTTCGAATCCTTTCAGGATATTGTCGCTCATGCCACCATCAAATTTCATACCAGGCATAACCTCATATCCATTCAACTCAAAGTGACCACAAACCATATTGGCAGAACTATCCTCTAAGAACTTAAAAGTGTCCTCTTTATTCTCTTTGTTAATCCAAGGAATCATGGCAACTTTATAATCACCAAACTCTATTTCAACTGGTTTTTCGTGAACCTTAAAGTTTGTATATCGGTCACCAAACAACTCACGAAGTGAATTAATGGCGTTTGTGTTTCTAAAATATGTGTCATGGTTTCCAAGAAGGCAATCAACCTGAATGTTCTCTTGATAAAGAACCTCCATCAGTCTTTCTCTTGTTTGATTTAGGGTTTGAAAGTTTACAAACTTTCGCCTATCCATAAAATCGCCAAGATGAAGAACTCTCGTTATCCCATTCTCTTTTAGATAAGGAATGAACTGTTCTTCAAAAAACTCAAGAAAGTAATCTAAAAATATTTGACTGTCGGCACGGGCGCCAAAATGCGTATCATTAATGATTGCAAACTTCATTAATCATCTCCAAGTAACTTATCTAATGTGGCCCCAGCAGTCTTTTTCTTCTTCTTTTTCTTAGGTTCAAATTTTTCTATATCAGTATCACTCAAATTGAAGTGATTCTTTAGCAGTGCATCGGAATCCATGTTGGTATCGATGTTCTCCATATCGTGTGCCTTATCTCTCAGAAGAGACTTGAAATTACCATCTATATCATGTAATTCTGTCATCTTATATTTGATATATGTTTGTTTCTTTTCCTTTTGAATTCTTCTAAGAAAGGCATAATATATGATTTGTGTGAAGTAAGAAAATGGATTCTTTGATTTCTCTGGGTCGAAATTAGAACAATACATTAGACAATTTTCTATTCCATCGCCAATCATTTCATCCCTGAATGGATAATTGATAAAATTGGGTCTATAGGAAAGATGGGTGGCAATTTTCAAGAAACACTCCCCAATATAAGAGGTAACGGGAGGTTTTTCTTCTCCAGACTCTTCTGCCTCTACCACTATTTTTTTCCACTCGACCATCGCCGCATAGAACTCTTTATTGTCTATGTAATGATTTGATGTCTCGTCTTTCTTTGTCATGATGTTGTTCCTCACGCTTTATGTACAATATACATCGATATGGAAATATATCAACAATTTTATTCCTTTTTTCTTGACTATTATTTCAACCGTTATACAATTCGAGTGTCAACGAGCAAAAGGGGAATATTAAGATCACATATAGTCCTCGGGTAAGTCGGGCCAATCTTCGAAACGATTTCCAAAATCAGGGTTTTCTGTGGGGAGTGGGCCCTCTTCGACTTCTCTTTCAATTTCACGCAACTCTTCGTCAGTTGGTTCCATTTCACGCTCCAATTCTCTCATATCTTCAATTTCTTCTCCACCCAAAAGTCCTTGTGCTACCATATGAAGGAAAATAGCAGGAGGGATTGCGAGAGTAACAAAAATACTGCCTGGTTCAATATTGTCACTCATCTGAGGTGTGGGTGATTTTTTCTTTTGCATCATATCTTGCATTTGCTGAAACATTTTCATTGAATTGTTTTCTAAAGGCGGATTACAATCCTCCTTTTCCATCTCTTGTTCGTATAGTTTAACAACATCGGCGGATGGTGTCAAGTAAGAAGCAACATGGTCTTCTGGAATTTTGGCAGAAGTATGAACCGTTTCCTTTAACCAATTTCTGAACAAAACAACCTCTTGTTTTTCTGAGGTTCTCTCATTGAAAAGCATTGATACTTTCATCTGCATGGGGCGGTGAACTATTAGTTTACCTTTCGCCTTTCCCGTAATTTGGCCTATGATGTCTTCTCCACTTCGTAACCTCAAGATACGGTATTTGCTTTTTGACATAGGAATCCCCTTTATATGTTAACTGATACAATGTCATAATCAAAATTTTCCGACTTATAAATCTTCACCCTCTCTTCGAAGTGTTTTAGGGTGTGATTCTTGTAGGCCTTCCACGACAAATCATCTCCGATATCGTACAACTTGGCGATATCTTTGTGTTCTGATTTTCTGAGTTGTCTTCCGATACTCTGAAGAACTCTAATTCTACTTTTAGATGGCGAGGCAAAAATGATGTTATGTAATTTCCTGATTGATATTCCCGTGGAGAAAGTACCATACGATGCAACAATAATTGCATTGGATTCTTTTTCTGTGATGTGTCTTACTTTCTCTCTCATCTCCACATCCGTGCCTCCATAGATGAAGAAGATTGGTCGATTTTTTTCGGCCGCATCTTCTACTATACTATGTAGGTGTTTACCATGCTTCTCTACAAACTGAAACAGCACTAGCGTGTTGCCCTTGAGGGACAATGCCATGTTTTTAATAAAATCATTTCTTTTTTCATTACGAACTATCCAGTCAATTTCGTCCTGATACTTAGCACGCTTCATATGTTCTCTGATTTCACTGGGATACTTGAGAAGAATGCTTTCGATTTTGAGGGCAGAGAGTAACTCTTTATCCATTAGATTTTTTGTGGATGTAACATTAAATACAGGACCAAACAAACCTTCAATGACAAGTTTATGTGTCATCGTTCCATCCAGTGTACCCGTAGTTCCCACCCTATACGGACATTGTGTTAGTTTAGTCATGAGGGTTGTTAATGACTTTGATTTAAACAAATGACACTCATCGCCAATGACACAACTATATTGGTCAAAATATTTCTGAGGTAATTTGTAGATGGACTGCCAGGTTGATATCACAACTCTCTTATCTGTTTGCTTTTCTCTTCCGGCAAATATAGTATGACAGTTTTCTTCTACATCCCAATCAGAAGTAGAAGAGTAATCTTTGAAGTCACTGTACATCTGAGAAACCAGAGATGTAGTTGGAACAATGATTAATATCTTTTTATCCTTGGCAATCTTGTCCAGATAGTATCTGATTAAGGTATAGATAATCAAACTTTTACCAGAACCCGTTGGTGAAAGTAGAAGACATCTATCTCTGTTTATTGCGTGTGTTGCCGCTACAACTTGATGGTCATGTGCCTTAATTAAAGAACCGGACGCATGTGGTTGTAGGTAATCGTCGATGAATCTTTTCATATGTTCCTGAGTAATCCATTTTTTCTTGGACTCCTCTGGCACAGTTATTGAATATTTTCTATCGCGTGCAAATTTTTCAACATACTCAATCAAACCTGCATATAAAGTTTGCTTGTATATGTTGTATAGTTTAATTTGACCGTCCCATATCTTATTACGATATGCGGGCATATATTGGTGGCCTGGAACTTTGAATGTGAAAAAGTCTGATAACTCTTTTGCTATACTTCTATCACATTGTATTCGTATGTCCACCGAATCTAAATGTTCTACGACAATATCACTCATAGAATTATTTATGGCGAGAAACTTTGTCCATCGAAGGTTATGTGAAAGTCATCCTTTTCTGTGAACACTTTACCTTCCCATAACAGGACATAAACCCCCGCTTCCTTCAATATGGAAATACCTGTTTGACATTTTTCTTGCCATCGTTTAGGTATCTTTTCCATTATATCTAAGTGACCAACCACTTTGGTTATACCAGAAGAAACAATCGCTTTGGCGCAATTGGGACATGATATAAAGGGACAGTACAGGTGCATGTTGCTCACATTCACCCCTCTTGATGCCGCCTTGTATATTACATTTCTTTCTGCACAATTAATGTAATCGTACTTCATGGGTCTTTCGAGTCTTTCAGACTTGACTGAAATGTTGGGAGGAAATCCATTTGCCGCACCAACTACAGGACCATGCACGGGATGAACCAATAAGGCCCCGTTTTGTGTGTTTGGGTCGTCACTCTCTTGTCTGGCGTAAACATACGCTTTGGTGAGATAGACATGGTTCATCACATCAAGTGATGGTTCATAACTCTCTTCATTCATACTTATTGCCCGCTTGTAAATTTACGCCACTCTATGGCGTTTCTTATAATCCAATTTCTATTGTTAAGGGACTTCAAAACGGACTCAAGATACTCAATCTTTTCTTTTTGGTATGCAACCTTATTCTTCAACCTCACAAGAAGTTCATCTGAATCTAGGTAGATAGACAAGTCTGGTTTTAGAATCTTAAGTTCAAATGGTTCCCACCCATATTCATCTAGGTCTTCCTTTGACATTTTACCAGAATAATACTCCCATCTAACTCGAAGCATTGATTTATATTCTGCCTCTGTACGGAGAAGTATCAACTTTTCATCGTGGAAGATGTTTAAGTATTTATTATGCAGTTGGGGTATCTTAATTGATTCAACATCCAATTCGGCGTCGTCAATTATAGAATCGTCTGCCACAAGTTTTCTAATTTCAGATAGTTCCATAAACAAATTATATCACAAAAATAAGGCGTGTCAAATATTTTCTATATCATATGCAGTATAGGCAAAGGAAGCGGTGCATATGATTGGTTCTGGTTCGCTGATTGCTGAATTGAAATCAATGCCTGATAATGATACTGGGAAGCATTGTTTGAAGTTCACAACAAAGTTGGGGTTTTTGGCACTGTTTAGAATATGAAGAGTTGCATCACAGAAGTTATCTCTGCCCACTTCTACAGGTCTGGGGTCTTCAATGGCAACTAGAGACTTCATCCAGTTATAGATTTCCATAAATGTTTCCATGTCCTCATCGACAATGAAGGATAATTCGAAATTTGGAAATGTGAAAGTATTGCCGGGATGTTTTACATCAACAAATCTAGTTGGTTGTCTTATTTCAGAGTACTCTAATGCCGGTAAATTAACGGACTGTACAAAGTAATTCATCTTTGGAATTCTTTGCATATGAAATTTAAACCCATCAGGTAACAGAAAGTTAACCGTCTCTGGTTGATTGTCTATAGATGATTGTCTGGCGTTACCAAGTCCAGCAATACCATATCTGTTTACTTCTTTGGCCATAAAAACCTCCAGTGTATAATATGTATAAAAAGAAAAGGGGGTGTCCGAAGACACCCCCTCAACTTAGCCGGGTAATTTACTGTTACTCAGTATCAACCATCGATACCGTGAAGTTCATCGATACGGAAGATTCTGTAGTACTGGTTCGCTCTCTGAGCGGCAGTAGCACTTGGGTCTGAGTTCGAAACGAATGGGTTGTTTACCATACCGTAACGAGTCTTGAATCCAATCTTCGGCTGGAAGGTGTTCTCACCAACTGCACGCACCATCTGGAGCGGAACATATGGGCAGTAGAACATACCAGCATCGTATGGGGAAGTACCCTTATAACCGACACAAACATAATCCTTAGCGGTGCTGGAGATACCAGGACCGGAGTATGGGTCGATGTAAACCTTCATCTTACCGTTTAGTACACCAGCGAAGGTGTTACCAGTGTCATCAACATTAAGGTTAGTGTTGAGGGCAGGTGAGAGGTTAAGGAATCCAGACATAGCGAGGGCAGAAGCAACATCTGCGGAGCAGATGATGAAGTTACCCTTACCGCGTCGAGTTTCCTTAGCGATGATGTTTGCTTCTCTCTCGATTTGGAAGAGAAGACCACGGAAGCGTTCTGCTGACCATCTACCGTCTGAATCTCTGTTCAAGTTGTAGATACCACCTGCGGGGTTGGCCTGTGTACCGGAGATACCAGTGACACCAGATCCCATGTGGTAAAGGTCAGTGTGCTGTGCGCCGAGTTTGGCACCAACATAGATGTTACGAATGACTTCGCGGTTAATCTCAGCAAGAATTTCAGTGCTGAGGATGTTAGCGAGTTCAGTCTCAGCATCAAGTCCGTGAACGGCCTTGAGGTCTTGAGCGAGTTCTGTGGTGTACTCTGCTTTGAGGGCGCGAGTCTTTGCTTCCACAGCGGTACGCTCGATGCTGAATGCCATCTGGTTGAATGCACCACCATCACCGAGTGCTTCTGCGGCAGTTCTGTCCATACCACCACGGGCGCGGTATTGGTCAGCGGCGGCAGTACCAGCGGTGTGACCACCGAAGAGTGGGTCACCAGTTCTTGCACCAGGACCGACAACATCAGAGAAGGTCTGAGCGGCAGTCTTGTCACCAGACAGACCAGCGAAACCTTCGTGTGCTTCGTCGAATAGTGCTTCAGTGCCACCCTGTGACTTGTACTTGCTCTTCATTGCGAAGATAAGACCAGTAGGGCCAGACATGGGTTGAACACCACAAACATCGTATGCCATTAGGTTAGGCATTGCTCGACGAACGAGCGAGATGAGGATGGGGTCATAACCCTGCATGTTATCGTTTGAGTTGGCGGTAGCAAGACCTAAACCTCTACCTGCTTGGTTAGCAGGAGTTGCTTCGAGTAGTGCTTTTTCTTGGTTTTCAAGAAGAACAGCAGTTACATTCTTCTTATAATTGTCTTCGATTGAAGGTAGGTCAGTGTGTTCAAGCACTGGTGCCCACTTCTCTGCTAAGACATCAGCAGTCTGTGTGTTGTTGCTAGGATCCATTTGTTATCTCCTTTGTAATACCTTTACAGTAAACACCCTTATTTATAAAATCTCTACTTTTGAGATTTACTTCTTGTTGTTAATCTTTGAAAGCGATTGCATATAAAGTCCCATGACTCCATCATGCTTCTGAGGTTCATCATTGTTAATTACAGGTTCACTTGACTCATCAGCAGTAGACTCATTGAAGTAGTTCTCCTTGAGGAGATTTAACTTCTCTTCATACTGTTCTACATTTTCAAACTCAAGACCCTCTGAAAGAGAACGGAGTTTTTCAGCATCAGTGTCAACCAAACCATCAACTACATTGTTGAATACACGGGTGCAGTTTGCTTCGAGTAGTTCCTTGCGGAGTTCAATACCCTTTGCCATCTCTGCGTTAAGTGATTCTTCAAGTGAGTTTACTTTATCTGCATAGTCAGTTAGAACATCGTACTTCTCATTAGGAACATCGATGTAGCAAGACTCGAATAGTGACTTAAGACCATTGATGAAGTTCTCAGCAATCTCGTTACGAAGACCGTTTTCAATTGCTACTTCATTTTCCTTCATCCACTCTTCGACAACATAACCGAGATAGTCATCTAACTTCTCAGTAAGTTCGTTCTTGACGGAAGTGATTCCTTCCTCTAACTTTTCGTTGTACTGTGAAACGAGTTCCTCTTCGATAGCAGTGATTCTCTCGCTAACAGCGGCCTCGAAGATGGTAGTTGCCTTATCTCTGAACTCTTCGGTGAGTTCTTCACCATTAAAGAGGGCATCGATATGCTCCTTGACCTTTGCTGAGGGGTTAACATGGTCGCCCATGTTTGCAGGAATGACTTCAGGAACTCCGCCCTTGCCCTTCTTACCTTTACCTTTACGGTCAGCATCTTTCATACGACCCTTACCGGCGGCGGGTTTGGTTGCCTTCTTACCTTCTGCATCCATGTTGTCATCAACATCTAGGATAACAGCGGCCTCGTCAACCTCTTTCTCGTCGTCGTCATCGTCGTCGTCGTCGCTATCATCGTCCTTCTTCTTCATGTTCTTTGCGAACTGAGGAGGAACTTTGCCTTCTTCGACTTCTTCTTCATCATCGTCGTCTTCGTCGTCCTTGGCCTCTTCGACTTCTTCCTCATCATCCTTCTTCTTGGATGACATGACTTTGCCGTAACCCTCTTCGACTTCAGTCTCCTCAACTGAGTCTTCGATGACTTCTTCTACTTCTTCGTTGCATTCGACACAATCCTCTGTGTCGGTAGATGTATTCTCGGAGATTGTTCTCTCTAGAATCTCTCTTGCAGTTTCAATTGGATTTTTAAATTCCATCGATATGCTCCTTTTGGTTTTGCTCCAGACCTAGTATTTATAAAAACTCATAATTTGGAAACAAAGTACTGCCAAGCACGCATCTTTTCTTCTTCAAGTTCCCTTTTAGATGCCTTTTTTATTCCCTGACAGATTTTGTTTACATCCATTTCCTTCAATAACCCATTCTCCCAAACCCACTGCTTACCCTCCATAATACCATTTACAAAGGCATCTGGTGCAGATGGGTCTGCAACGATGTCTACAGTAGAGAGCATAAAGTCTGGTTGAACAACATTAACGCCGTTTACTTCCTTAAGACTTCCCATACCTCTAGAAGACACACCAAGTTGTGCGCCTTCGTTCATGAGATTTGTAACAATGTTGCCCATTGGGGTGTCTAGGATTTTTGCTTTACCGACAATGTTATCACCATCGGTTTTTAATTCTTTAATAAGGTGAGAAACCCTTTCAAGGTTTACGGTAGGACCCTCTGGGTGACCAAGTTCTCCCATTGCTCGGTTTGACTTAACAAACTCGTTGTTGTATCGATTGACCTCTTTTACAAGAGTTTCTTTCGGATACATTCGACCGTTTCGGTTCTTTTTTTCGGCCTGCATAAAAATACCTTCGATGAAGTAGGATTTTTTCCCTGCTTCATTCTTTTCACAGACTAATTGAATGTCTTGGGTTTGCTCTGTGATTAATAGCATTTTTATCTACCCTCTCTACCTCTAGTTTGTTTCTTAGGTTCTCTTGCCTTTTTGGTTTCCAAGTCCTTTTTGCGGTCTTGGAGTTTTGCAATGTCAAGAGCAAGTCCTGCAATATCTGCATCAGTACCTTCATCATTCTTTACTGCTTTTGATACTGCCTTTCGTCTTTTATGAAGATATTTATCAGAGGAATCTACATCACCATCATTGTCAATGTCTTTGTCATCTCTGTCTTTGTGTTTACCCTTAAGTTCGCTGTGATCAACGGGGTCTAACTTATCTTCTTTCTTGGTGTAACGCTTTTCGGTTACTGCAATTTTTTCGATGTCACAAGCATCTTGGATTTTTTCTGAAAGAACATCAGAGGTCATTCTCTGTGCTTCTTTTAGATTACCAGAAACTAATGCATCTATAATGTCTCTTGTAGTGGTCATGGTGTGTCCCCTTTGTTTTATTTAGGAATTTTATTCCGTTTCTGCCGAATTTGTGTCAATTTCTTCTGCATCATCTTGAGTGTTTAGAAGATTTTTAGAGACATCCAATGTCCGGTTAACAAGGGAATCTCGTATCTTATCGACCAATGCGTTATCTACGGCACTTTTTAAACTTGGGCCGTCACCATCCAAAGCACTTCTGAATATGTCATTGTAAGTAGTCATTAGAAATCGTCCTCCTCTGTGTTATGGAGGCCCGCATCGGCCTCTGTTTTAATCTCTTTGTCCAGTTCCTTGATGTCTTCTTCCGACTGTCTTAGAATATTCTTACGAATCCAGCCGATCGAATAGTACTTACCTATGTATTCAGAAGCATCTCTTAAGATCTCCATTCTTTCCTTGAGGATTTCATTTTCCTTCAACTCGGTAAAGTATGAATCTCTGGTATAGTCGAGCATGATTTCTTGGTGAATTTCATTCCAATCATCTTCGCTCATGATTCCTTTAAGAATGCATTGGGTCTTTAGGAGTTGCATGAATAGTTCTCCGAACTTATCACGCAATCTTTCTATGAATTTAAAGAACTTGAGTTCATCCCTAGTAATTTCAGAAGACCGGCCCATATTAAATCCGTTCTCTGATTCTAGTCTACTGATTGGAATATTGAGCGAACGGTATAGTTTCTTCTTGAAGTATTCAACATCTTCCATCTCGCCAAGGTTCTGACCACCATCAAGGGTGCTGATTTCAGTTCCCCTTCCGCCGTCTCGGCGTGGTAACCAGTAATCTTCAAGCATGGACATGTGCTTTTTGTCGTCTCTGATTTCGCCTGTAGTTGCATCATAGACTAACTTATTTCGGTAGCGGTTCATAATATCACGAAGATACTGTTCCGCTTTGTTCTTGGGTAAAGCACCAACATCGATGTAGAATATACGCCGTTCGGGGGCGCGTGAAATTCGATAGATAACGACCGCATCTTCTATCATACGAAGTTGGTTTAATGGTTTAATTGCCTTTTGTAGGTAACCAAACACTCTGCTTTTTGTTGCGTCATACAAACCAGAAGGAACAAAGCAAATGGCATCAGGTGCTACCTTAATACCTTCAACAGTGCCACTGGGAGTGGTATATTGTTCATTTGACTTTGAATGATTTATGTCTGTGTAAACATAAAATTCTTCAACCTTGTCGATAATGGTCGCCCCTTTGGCGTCTTTCTTCTTATCAATGTTTCGTACCTTTCGAATTTTTGTTGGGTCGATAGGACGAAGTTCTTTAATTCCCTTTTTTCCATTTTCATGGGGAATGATATGAAAGTAAAGACGACTTTCGATATACCATTTTCGAAAAAGTTCAAACCCTCTAGATTTGAATTTTAGTAGATTGAGGATGTTTGAAAACTCATCCTGCATTTTATTTTTAATTGCGTCTGGTAGGTTTGTTTCTTCTAACTGAAGTTGCACAGATTTTTTAGTGTCATCGAATACGATTGATTCGTTGACCACATCTTCAACTGCAATTTCAATTTCTGGATGAAGGGCCATATCCCTATATTTGTTAATTAAATCAATATCATTTTTGATGGCACCGTCCATATCAATGTATGAACCATAAAAACCACCTGCCTGTACGACAGCGGCACCATCGTCAAAATCCGGCGGGACAAACGACACAGCGTCATCCCGGCCGGATTCTGATGTAAACGGTTTAGGGGATTCTTTTCCCTTTCGACCGATTGAAAACCCAAAGAGTTCTAGCGGCATAATAAAAACCTCAAATTAATTGTCAGGCACCAATTGTTCCACCCGTATCCACTGTCCAGTAAGTGTACTGCAAAGTAACAGTGAATTCGTGAATGGTGTCTGTAGTCTCATAGTTAACTTCCATTGCGCCAATTTCGCTTGGCCAACAACCTGTGAAGTCGTAAGTTCTTATAACATTCTCTGCACGGTCTAGTTGGGAAATGTGCCAGTCTTGATAAACATCAGAGGCACTCACCGGACGATGCTGAATATCATCACTGGTGTTGTCAACATGTTCGTTGATTGCGCCAGACCATTTTTCGAATGCTTCTCTAATTCTAAAATCACCATCAGAAATGACAGTAATTGTCCATTCTGCAAATGTACGGTCGCCAGGAATCTTTACCTTTCGACCACGATAAGGAACTTCGATAATTCCGAGTGATGAAGCGGGTAACTGAGCGGCCTTAATTAGAAATGAAGTTTGCTTTTCGAGGTCAGTACCTGTTCCTGAACCGATATTGCCTGTAACTTCAAATAGATGTGGTCTTGAACCACCTTTTTGAACCTGTGAAGCAAAAGTGCTTACATTGTGTGCGTTCTGTGCCATTGAAAATCTCCTTTAGGGTTAATTCCTTAAGTATATAGGTGGCGCCCCGAAGGGCGCCACCCATAAAATCTCCTATTATCCACCAACTTCGCTGAAGTCAACACCAGTGGCGGTGGCGATGAAGTTCAACTGAATGAAGTTAATGGAGCGTGCGGGTTTGATGAAGATATCTGCAACAAACTCGTTTCTATCGATGACACTGCCAGGGTTGTTGCTATCATCGCATACAACCTTGAAGTCAAAGATACCTCTTCGTGCTTGAACATCCCGTAGGAAAGGAACAACCATGTTTCTGAACTGGTTTCGAGTAAACGCATCGTTAAACTCGAATAGTGAGAACTTAGCGGCGGTTGCAATTGCTTTCTCAAGAATAATGAAGAGTCGTCTTACATTAATTCTATCAAACGCACTTGGTTTACTCTGTAGAGTCTTATCTCCGTAGAGAATTGTACCTTCGCCGGGGAAGGCAACTACAGGGTTAATCTGATCCTTGTAGAGATTATCTCTGTGTGCTTGTCTTGGGTTTAGACCAAGTTTCACAACACCACGAATCTGACCACGGTTGAATCCGCCGGGTGAGAACCACGCTTCGAATTCCTGCTCAGTTCTGGCGCAAAGACCAGCGATGTCACCGTTTAGTGCGATATATCTGTATACATCGTTGTAACGGTCGTACTGATACTTGTAACCACTGTCCATTACTGCATATGAGGAGGACTTGTTGAGCGTGATATTACGGAAGTTTCTAACATCCCGAGTTGCGTTACCAACGCTCTTATTAGCAACGATGTCATGCTCTGTACCTTCTGTACCGACAGGTGAGAGGAATGCGATGCAATCCTTTCTCTTATCACAGAGGTCAATGATGAGTTGCTGGACGGTTGCGTTTGCTACGCCACCGAGAATCAGAGAAACATCGACTGTTTCTGCATCTTCGAACTCAACATAACCGTGGGTGTATAGTTTCGCCATGTTCTGTGAGAATGAACCATCAACACCACCTGCGAGTGACTTCTGGTAAATACCCGCCTTGAGTCCGGTTCCTGCACCACCCCAAGCATCACTTGCTTGCATGTCGGTGAATGTATCGGTCTTATCTGCTGTAGCGTGTGCATCGGAGATGTGTGCGCCGGAAAGAGGACCAACCCAAATATACTTGGAGTCGCGGTTGATTACATTCTTGTAGTAGATGTTTTCACCACTTAGACGAGTAGCATCAGCGGCCTTTGAAAGACCTTCGTAGGTTTCGAGGACTCTTTCCTTCTGTCCAGTCCACTTACCATCTTCGTCAATAACGAGGACATGAAGTTCGTCAGCAGTACCACCCGCATCTTCCACAGACTGTGTAGTGCTTGGGAAAGTGCTAAAGTACTGAGTCCACTTACTGAGAAGTGTACCTGTTGAACCCTGTGGGAGTTGGATTGAAAGTGGTGCTTCGAGTTCTACTTGGAGTGTAGCACCTGTGGTTGGGTGACTTCCACCAATATTGCTGACTGCATACTTTAAGATGCTTCTCTCTCCGTTATACCAGTCAATGATATCACCAGTAGCGGCAAAGAAGTCACCAGTAGCAACACCACCGTCACCGCAAGCGATGACTACATGTGTATCTCCAACATTTCCGGTAGCACCAACTGAATCCTTTACGGAACTGGCGAGTTCCATTGCGGTGAAACCCTTGTTACCAGTTGTTGGTGAAGCATCAAGGCAAATGACCCTGAGACTGTTACCAAGAGTGCCTGGATACTTTCCGATGAAGCAATCGTCGGCATCATTGAATACCGTTGCTCCATTTAGTTCATAATCCTCTTCGTTGAGAATTACACCGTCAGCGTCCGCACCAGTAGAAGCATTTTTTGCGACTGCGGTATCGACTACGCGAACAACCTGAAGGTTATTACCATAACCCAAGAAGTTTGCGGCAGTAAAGAACGCCGGATAAGAATCCGAGTTTGGTTCACCGAATGTTTGTTTTAGTAAGTTTTCGCTGTCTACGAGAGTTCTTTCGTGACAAGGTCCCCATCTAAAAACACCGGCCATACCGCCGGCGGTTGTAGATACTGCGGGGACGATAGTTGTCAGATCGATTTCTGTGACATTAACGCCTGGACTGATTTGAAATCCCATCTTTTATCTCCTTTGCTCTTTATAGCGTGGTCAGAAGTTCATTACTCCGTTGTTTATCCAACAGGAATATATATAAGAACCATATTTTTAGAAGATGCCCCAATTTTCATCGTCTTCGTCTCTCTGAACATGCCACCTATCTCCCTCATTGTCTACGAAGGTTTCGGGTTCATCTCCCGCATCTACGAAACCAAAAGGCACTAAATCTTGTTCGATTTTATCCATTTTTTCATCGTAGAGTTTCTTTCGGACATCAGAATTTAGTAAATCTTTAAAGTATGGTTGTCCAATAATCCAAGCATTCAATACCATTGTCATCACAAGGTCATCGTGATGACCATCATCTGCTTCATATGAATTTCGTTTTGCAACGAATGTTGTCATTTCATTAACTAGATTGAAGTCATTTATTATGAGTTTATCTTCTTCGACTAAGTTTTTAAGTAGAGAACAACCTACTTTCTTGGTGGTGGTTGTTGTTTTAATGCCCAATTGAGACTCACCCTTACCGAATCCACCATCAAGAACCTGACCCTTTCTACCTCGAACAGAAAGCATAAGAAGATTTTCATACTCATACTCTCCATGTAAAATATCAGCGACCTGCTGACCGATGTCATTTATCTCTACCATACAATATGCCTTATTATATCTGTTGCATACAGCATGAACAACAGTTGGTAATATCAGTGGAGATATCTCATTATTTCTGTAGGTTGCAACCACCTTATATGGCATCTCTGTTATGTCAACCACACTAAACGCATGGTAATCCTGCCCAAGTCCCCTAGAAGTATCAACACTCATGATATAGATGTGTTCATCTTTGGGGTCTTCATATATTCTAAGACCTTCATTGTTTGAATGTATCGGATTATTAAAGGTTAGACACTTTAACTTGGAACTGTTAATTAGTGTGTTTGTACTACCGATAAAGTCACATTCAAATTCCGTAGCAAACTGCTCGGCAGATGTGTTTTTGATTGTTTGTTCTTTCCATTTAGCATCACGGCCTGGAACCTGTGACCAGTGAACTTCTATTGGAACATAATCATTTCTGCCGTTCTCGGCATCAGTCCAGAACTTGTAGAACATGTTCATGCCCTTTGGTGTGGACACAATGAGAACCTTCGTTGTTTTACCTGAAGATATTGTGGGATATACAGAACTGAAGAACTCTTCAGCAACACCCTGCGGTACATAAGCAAATTCGTCAAGAAAAATCATGTTAAACGAACCACCACGAACAGCACTGGATGAAGTTGCAGATGCGAGTATCTTTGAACCGTTCTCTAATTCGATGGAACCTTTGTTCCATTCTACAATACCTTGTTGCATCCATATCGGCAGATATTCATACGCCAATTTTAACCTATGGAGTAGTTCTCTTGCGGTAGCAAGTTTATTAGCAAGAATGGCAACATTAACATCCTGATTGAATAGGATATAGTGTAGAAGGTAAGAAACCATAGTGGTGGACTTACCAGTCTGTCGAGGAAGTTTTGCGATGACAAATCTATTACTATGAACAGTATTTACAATCTTCTCTTGAAAGTCCCACAGTTCAAATGGAACAAGACCTTCGTCGAGAGATACAATCTTAATATACTTCTTAATAAAGTAAACGGGGTCTTTTGAACACTTGATATATTCTTCAACCTGTTCTGGAGTATAGTTTACCTGTACCCCTGCCGCCTTTAGATTTGCATTACCAAGATAACTTTCACTCTTCGCCACTGCTTTCCTCCGGCGTTACATCAATAATATCATCACTCTTCAATCGCCGTGATGCACTACGGTCTTTGTTAATCAATTCCTGAAGTTGTTTAGTTGACCCCACATAAATTGCATTGTTTGTTGTGTGGTTATTAGTGACTTCTTCTTTTTTAATCTCTTTGACCTTCTTGTGTAGGTCAATGATATCCTTGTTCATATCCGCCACAGTCTTAATCATCTGAGCGGCCACTTCATATGCACGGGGAGAATCGCCCTCGGCCGCAACAGCAAGGATACCATCAATTGCATCTTGACCTTGGTCTACTAAACTGTATAGATTTTTTCTAACAGTTCTATAATCAACATCCGAATCTTCTTTGGAATTGGTTGTTGTTATTTGCTTGGGTTCTCTTTTCACCAAAGGTTTTTCTTCTGGTGTTTCCATACCCAGTGCTTCTGAAATTTTCTTATCACTTTTGCTCATCTTTGTTTCTATAGGGGAACTTCTTGTTAAGCATTTCCCTACGCCTTTTGCATGGTTCACATTCTTTTACTTTGCCTCCAGTTACCTTTTTGAGTAACTTGGAAACAGTGTCACCTACACCTTTACTTCGATTCACTTCTTTTCTATACTTGCCGGGTTCGCTCATGACCCATATCCTCCTGTATTACCGAATACATCAATAAACCAAGGTCCTACATATCCTGGACCACAACCACCACCTGCACATAAACCATGCAGACCTGTACCACCCCGAACATATAGGTTGGTTTCTGTGTCGTATGTTGCACCACTTACAGTGGCACCAGATACACCAATATCAACTCTAGACAATGCACCAGTAGCACCTGTAATTCCTACTTGACCAGTAAGACCAATGTTGTGATTTGCGCCACCAGAGAATCCAGAGATAACAAGGTCTTGCATTTCAAAGAATCTTGTCTGTACTGTACGAATAATTTCCTGAGTTTTGATTGGCCCATAAACATAAGACTTACAACTAAATGTTAAAGTAAATATGATATTTCTGCGTGCATCAAAATCACCTTCATATTCTTCGTCCAATGATACGGCGTTAAGAACAATAGGAATATCTACTTTATTGTTAATTTCCGTAAAGTTCATAGTAACATTAAATTCTGGGGTGAAGAATGGTAAAATTTGTTCTACTATTTGTAAACCATCTTCCATATGACGAACCATGACATATAAAGAAAATTCAAGGTCATATGGAACCTCTGTGAATTGTCTTTCATATCGTGATGAGTCGTTGGCGGCAACTTTAAGTCTTTTGTGTATTGTATTTCTTTTGCGAGCAGAATCATACCCCATGTTTGTAATTTCAAACGACATATATGGTAAAGTTATTTGAACTTTAGTATCGTCGCTGATTGAACTTGGGTCGTTTGCTCTTCTTAAATACTTTTCTTTTGGTCCATATGCCAAAGGAACACGGATGCTTTCGGATGAACCCGTTCGTTTGATTACAATGTTATTAAATAGTGACCCAAAGGCAATCACCATGTTTCGCATCGCTCCATTGTAAAATTGACCAAACATCAGTAATTACCCTCCGAGAACGGGTCAACATCAGACATATCGAATACATTATTGAGGTCAATCTCAAATTCGATGTCTTCATTATCGCCCTGTGGCGCAGTTCCTGTAGTAGAACCCTGTGATGGTATCACCATAGTGGTTCCTGCGATGGATTGTAAATTATACTCAGTAGTGCTACTAGAACCTTTGACAGATGCGCCGGTTGTTGTTACAAATGTTCCATTTACTCCGGTCACCGTTAGTATTTTACTGCTCTGATTCCAATCAGTGACTATTGCCGAGGCAGTTGCATTTGCTAGAGCGGCGCCCGCACCACTTACACCGTCAACTTGGAATACAATTTCACCAAGAGTATATGCCTTTGCCGTAGAATATGCGTTGCCGAAAGTTAGTTCTTGTGCGAACTTCTTCTTATCATCTTCGACGCTATCAACATCGCTGAACCCAGTGTCGA
>CEUX01052796.1_pt1 | contig 30567 bp, 35 predicted proteins | sample 531361 | NCBI WGS metagenome assembly CEUX01 (sample SAMEA2622736, study PRJEB7988) | marine metagenome | isolation source: saline water (ENVO:00002010), including
GCACCCTGAGCGCCTTGAGCGCCTTTTACTCCAAGTTCACCCTTTTGCCCCTTCTGGCCCTTCTGACCCTTTTCTCCTTTTTGGCCTTTTTGACCCTTACTTCCAGTCGTGCCCTTTTGGCCTTTATCTCCAGTCTGCCCTTTTTGACCTTTCTGACCTTTAGAACCTTTCTCACCCTTTTGGCCTTTATCACCTTTTTGACCTTTTTGACCTTTATCTCCTTTGACACCAGTTTGACCTTTTTGGCCCTTATCTCCTTTTTGGCCTTTTTGCCCTTTCTGTCCTTTTTCACCCTTTTGGCCTTTAGAACCTTGAGCACCTTGTGCACCCTGAGCGCCTTGAGCACCTTGAGCACCTTTTACTCCAAGTTCACCCTTTTGTCCCTTCTGTCCTTTTTGGCCTTTGGATCCTTGATCACCAACATCACCAGTTCTAGCGAAAGTAAGAACACATGCCTCAGCATGAGTCAACGGACTAACGCCAGAGCCGCTAACATGAGCTACATTTATTTTAACGTACCCTGCTGGCTCGGAGTTTGTTGCGTCTATAGCAAATAATAGGAAATTTTCTGGATTACTTTCATCAGATATCTTAACGTGACCCTTAATTGAAGATGTAGAGTCGTCAATAGTTATGAGGAAGGTTCTGATTGCAGTTCCATTCGTGTCATTATTATCTATATAAATTTGGTCAGAGGCATTCTGCGTAGCATTATTTAATATGAAATTTCCCGGAGAAGGATCTTGATCTGCATTAACATTACCTACAAAATCATATTTAAAAGATTGGCCGCCAAAAGAACCAGTTAAGCCTTTCTGCCCCTTCTGACCCTTTTCACCCTTCTGCCCTTTTTGGCCCTTCTGGCCCTTGTCTCCTTTTTGACCCTTTTGGCCTTTGTCTCCCTTTAATCCTTTTTGACCTTTTTCACCCTTTTGACCTTTGTCTCCCTTCTGACCTTTTTGGCCCTTACCTCCTTTTTGACCCTTACCTCCTTTTTGGCCTTTCTCACCTTTCTGCCCCTTAGAACCTTGAGCGCCTTTTGCGCCCTGAGCGCCTTGAGCTCCTTGAGAGCCCTGTACTCCAAGTCCACCTTTTTCACCTTTTTGGCCTTGATGACCTTTTTGACCTTTATCACCTTTTACGCCAGTTTGGCCTTTTTGTCCTTTAGCGCCTTTTACTCCAATTTCACCCTTTTGACCCTTTTGACCTTTCTCGCCCTTCTGACCTTTTTGCCCTTTAGAGCCTTGCTGGCCTTTTTGACCTTGTTCGCCTTTCTGACCTTTAGGACCTTTCTCACCCTTTTGGCCTTTACCACCTTTTTGACCTTTTTGACCTTTGTCGCCAGTTGTACCCTTTACGCCAGTTTGACCTTTTTGCCCCTTGTCTCCAATTTGACCTTTTTGCCCTTTTGCTCCTTGAGAGCCTTCTCCGCCCTTTTGTCCCTTCTGCCCTTTATCGCCAGCGCCAGTTGCTCCTTTAACTCCTTGAGTGCCTCCTCCACCTTTTTCACCTTTTTGGCCATCGCCACCAAGAACTCCATCAGTACCTTTTTGGCCTTTAGGACCTTTCTCGCCTTTAGCTCCTGTGCTAGTTTTTTGGACTACACCTTTATCGTCTTGTACTAAGTAAGTGTATGTATCAGCAGCAGGCGCATTAGGTAAATCCGAAAGTTCAAAATTGGAAGTCGAGCCTTCTGCAAACTTTAGTTTGTTGTGTATAACAAGATCAGTATTGCTCGTTGTCGGGCTACCAATGTTTATTGGCTCGTCAGCTACGACGCCAAATCCTGTTATAAAAGTTACGTTCTGTTTGAACGTATGAGTCTTACTTTCTGTATGTGCCCTGCCCATTGTTATTAAAAGTTGTTTCTAAGGTACGAGTTTAGTTCTCCACTATGATCTCTAGAATGAGACTTGTCGGCCGCTAAGCTACTATTAGAGTAAGCTTTAGTTGCTTGACCATGATGCAGTCCACTTGGATAAAGGCTATCGAAAGTAGTTAAAGCATGCTGACTGTTATGCATAATGCTTCTTGCGTTAGTTTCATTTGGCACTCCTAAAGCATTTCCTATTTCTCTAACCGCTATAGCTTTAATATCATAAGTGCCAGAATATTGCTGTACCCCTGTGTCTTTATGTACTGCTTTGTAAGCGTATTCTCCTGTTCTCCAATTGTAAGAAAGGTTAAAAAATATGTCACCACCAACAGAACCACTCTTGGCTAAAATAGACCTATAAAAATTATTATTATTAGGGTAATATGCATGAGCTAAATCTGAATACTCAGTATCGTCAGTTCTACCCATCTTCATTCCGCCTATTCTAATATCTCCAATTCCACTAGCGGGCACATTACTATACTGTTTATAAAATCCATCAAATGGAGTAGTATCATTTATATCAGTATCGTTATAAAGGCCAGTTCCAGTTTCTTCCCCTCTGTTGCTAAAACTAACAGTAAGACCTCTGAAAGTGTCTTCTAAGAGATCTTTCCATTGATCGAAGGCTCTGACCACCTCTCCGGTAAAAGTAGCAAAACCAAAACCATCCCCAGTAGCGCCTATATCCATAAGAGCACCAGTTCTATTAGAGTTAGTTCTTGTGCCTGCGTAGTTCCTCAACTGATAAGTTCTAGGGTCTCTATATGTATTAGGCTTTACCCTACTTCCAGAAGCTATAAAAGAATAGCTTACATCCACTAATTGAGGCCCATAGCCGCTCTTTATTTTGTTTATAGCAGTAGTGAGCCCGGACCATGTAGATCCTGCCCCAACCGAAGCGAAATCACTAGTTGTATAATCGTGAGTATAGCCATAAGCAGCTGAATACGCATCAGTGCTTGAGAGAGTCCTTTGGTAGTTACCAAAGCAGCCAGAAACGCCGCAACCTTCTAAGCGCGCGTTCTCATCAGAATATCCTCCTAAAGTAGTGCCCATTTTATCCAAAAACTATTTTTGTTCCGTTTACTCTAAAAAATCCACTATGGCCTACAGCCGTAGAAGCCTGCGTTACTCTAACTGATATATCAGCAGGACCCACTATTGCATCTTGTGGGTCGTCAAATATATGGCGAGCATTGTTACTATTTATTTTTAATACTGACTCATCTACAAACTGAGAAGAATTTCCAGTAGTTCCAAACTCAACACTTGGACCGACTAACGGATTATTTACTTTAGTGCATATACCCTCAAAAGAATCTATAACAAAAGTTTCTCCGGCTGGCACGGTTATGATATTATGCAAGCCTGCTGCTGTAAGAGACACTATGCTGCTCACCGCGTTTACTCTTGAAGAGTAAGTGTTCTCATCTCTGAAAAATACATTCCCAAAATAAGCCTTGTCAGCATGAACTTCTTTCCAAGTCCTATCTCCTGAACCTAGCATCAAAGCGCCGCTAGGGGTTGGTATCAAGCTCTTATTAACCGCATTAAAGTCTCCCGAGTCTTGCAAACCTGACCCCGGAGGTCCGGCTACGCCTTGTGTCCCTTGTAGAGTCACTTCAGCGGAAGACCCCGTAAAAGGAGTCTGTACTGTTACATCAACATTTTCTACAAAAGCCATTGCTAATTACCTGTAGCTGAGAATTCAAAACTATGTACTTCTGGATTAACTACCGCCTTGCCTTGTACTACTCTGAAGACAGTAGTCCCACCTGAGATCTCTACGTCATAAACGAATTGACCTACGGGCAGGTTAGAAGTCTGAGCAGGTGTCAAAGCTACATCTATATAGCCACCTGTTAACAGATTTCCATTCGTGCCGCTAACGACATCTGGGTCTAGGTCTAAAAGAAAACCAGTGCTTCCGTATCTATATTTGATAACTCCCCTAGCAGTGTAACCACTAAGGTTAATTCTACTGCCAGAGGAGTCTTTAGCGTTTAATCTAATAGAATACGTCTCGCCTTGCGATATACTTAGATTGTAGGTAGAGGCCATACTAATCTAAGTAAATTACACTAAATTAATTTTTTTAGTGCGATTTTTATCTACCTTCAGCTAATATTCTCCTGACTTCTGGAGATATGTCTGTATTTTGTTGTTTGCTTTGTTGCGGCGCGCGATACGAGTTGATATGATTTCTGAATTCTCTAACCAATCTTTGAGTTAATATGTCTCTATTATCTATCGGAATAATTCCTATTTGAGTAGCGTGCGCTTGAAGATCAGATTTGTTCATTTCATGCAAAGAACCTTGGTACTCTTCTGCGTCCAAAGTCTTGTATTTTGACATCCCTGTGTCACCCCAAACTTGATCTAATGTAGTTGGGACAAACTCTTCTGTTTTGCCATGAGTTTGACTCAATTCATCTAACTTCACTTTCTTCTTTCTTGTTGAAGAAGCCGTTGTTTTTTTAACCGTTTTCCTTGGCATAATTTACCTTTCTCCGTATATTTGCCTTACACGATTTTAGGCCTCTAGAGAACAAAAAAGTCGGGGCCGAAGCCCCGACTTGAAAGGTTGATTTTCGCTAATCTTACGACTGCTTGATGTACATACCAACGAGGGCACGTGCGTCAACACAAACGCGACCTTCTTCGAGTGAACCGTAGAAGCCGACCTTGTCGTGTCTTGCAGAATACTGATCGTCTGGAATAGCGTTGAAAGTAGCGCCAGAATCGGAATTCTGAGCGATAGCGCGGATAAATGCGCCTCTGCTAGCGTCAACACCAACAACAACTTCAGTGTTAGAAGAAGTTCTTGAAGCAGTGCCAAAGACAGAGCTATCAAACTGATCAAACAGGATGTTGTACTTCTTAGCGGTACCAAGCTCAACAACCTCGGTGATATTAACACCGTAGATTTCGCTAGCACCAGCGTTGTTGTAGATTTCACTACGAACAGAGTCAGGCAGTGGAACTGCAGTAGACTCAGTGCTATCTGGAACACCTCTGGTGTTCATTGGCTGATAAGCAAACGCTCTGATGTCCTCGATGATCTCAGGGCTAACAAAGAGGTCTGTAAGACCTTCGCTGAAAGAAGGATCAGGAGTACCACCCGCCCAAGAAGTATTAATTCTTCTCATGCGAGTCATAAGTGCGTTCAAGTCAGCAACTCTGAAGCCGGTGCCATCAGCAGGGCTATCTGGCTGTCCAATAATGTGAGCCAAAGAGTTGGTTGAACCTTCACCAAGAGCTTTAAGAACAACAGCCCAAGCGTTGCGGTCTTGCTTGACCAGAACTTCTTGTGCCATTCTCTCAACAGCTTTACTAACAACATCAAGTCTGCCCTTACGAGCGTACTTTCTGTTCACGCTAACAGCACTATCGATGTTGTATGTAGCGATCTTGAGTTCCTGCGTTGCAGAAATATCCTGCGAAGTAGGAAGACCACCAGCGATACTCTGTGACCAAGTGCTGATATAACCTGCTGGCTGATCATAGTATAGATCCAGCGGAAAACTAGGATGATCGTCCTCGTCAAAAGAGGCGTCCTGATAGATGGCTCCGGCAGTAGAAGCTTGGTTGATCACCTGCTGAATAACAGGGCCAAGAAAAGCCGCGAAGGCTTCCTGAGCTTCTCTAGAAACGGAAACATCCTTAGAGCCCATAGCTTTTACAAGCTCGATCTGCTCCGGAGTGTTTTTAAGTTTTAATCTCATTATAAATTCTCCTTAAAATGTAAATTAGAGTTCCAGTTTAAACAATACGTTATTGTATGCGTCCTTTGTACCTAAGAACTTACCAACTACCTTCGCGTTAGCGTTACCAGTTGCGCTCAGTACACCGTCTGTTCCAACGTAAGCGGAACCGTTGATGGCTGGAGTTCCAGCAACACCGCTGTAAACAAAGATGCCCTTAGTAGCAACAGGCACTGCCTGACCACTAATAACAGCTTGCATTTCAGCAGCTTTACGGGGATTGAAGACAAGCTTCTCTCCGTTTTCATCGGTTTCCTTACAATCGTACAGTGTCATCCCCAGAGGGGCCGAATCACCCGTAGCGGTAGGGCCAACTTGACTAGTAGTACCGTATCTTTCAGAAACGGTGTTACCGTAAGCAGCTCCAACATCGCCCAACAAAGTAGTTTCCTGCAATGAAGTGGATAGCGATGCGTCCGTATACGCGTTGTTCCATCCGGCAGAAATGGTTACAAAAGTACCTTTATTCTGCGGGAGGCTTGTAGCACTATTGAACGAGAATAAATTCACGACGTCGTGCTCATCATAATCTCTAAAAGGTCTTAGACCACATGTAGATGCCATAATATTTGTCTCCTATAAGTTAAAAATTAGTTTATCGAACTCTTCCAGCCTTAAATTCGAACTGGTCAAGATTGAAAGCTTGTTTGTATTTGTCAAAAACAGTTGGCTCAGAAGCTTCGGCGGATACTGGAATAGAATCATTCATCTTCTCAGCATTATCGATAGCGTCCTCAACAACGTTTTCATTCTGCTCCTCGACAGAGGCCTCAACCTCTTCTGTGGGAGCTTCTTCTTTCTTCTCAGAAGCTTCAACTTCTACAACCTCGGCTTCAGAAGCTTCGGCAGTTTTAGTTTTGGATCTAAGAAGAACTGTTAAAGTCTCTTTATATGAAGCATAAGCTTCGTCGTCCAAATCTTTGATTTGAGCGGCGATAACTCCTCTGTCTTCATCATCGAGGCTATACTCTTCATCTAAAGAAGCCATTCTGCAATTGAAAGTCTCTTGTTTTTCTCTTTCAATTCTTTCAGCTTCTAAAGTATCAAGTTTTTCCTTGATTCCGTCGTAATCAGACTTCAGTTCCGTGTGTACCTTTTCAAGTTCTCCGAACTTGGCTTGGCTGTTTTCGATTTCCTCTTCAAACTTCACTTTATCCTCATGAAATTTCTCAGAGGCCTTTTTGAGTTCCTCCTCTACGAAACTAGAAATCTGAGAGGCAGTGAGAGTCTTCAGAGAATCTTCCGTTATGTCGTTAATGTTCTCTATTTTCATTTTGCGAACCTCGATGTGTTTATTTACATCTTTTTCTTCCTTTTGGGAAATTTTTTCTATTTGAGAGTGTAAATTAGCTACTAGTTTTTCTCTCGTTTTTTCTAGCTCACCAGACTTTAGTTCAGTCTCGCTTTTTTCGGCTGGTTTTTCGTCTTCATTTTCGCTAGCTACAGCAACGCCTTTAACGTCTGCCGCAGGGGTCTCTGTTAGACCTATTCCAAGGGGTATAATATTACCCTTTACTTTCCTGTATATTTTCTCTCCGTTTTCGAGTTTTCCAGAGCCTCCAAAACCTCTTAAATGGTCTTTATACTCAGCAATTGACTCATCTTCGGCAATAATTCTACCATCTTCGATGTTCTTATCTTCGCCCTCTAAAGCTACAATTTCATACTCTGAAAAACCTAGCTCCCAACTAGCGCTAATTTTCATATAATCTTCGCTTGTTGGATCGCCTGAATTTTCTATGACATTTGCCACGTTAGAATTGACCGTTCTCCATATCACTCCACCAAGGGTAATATTGAAGGGAGATTTGCGGTCTTTTACTTCCTCTTCCGTGAGGGGTTCATCAGTGCCAAATTCAGAGAAGCTGGCCGATAAAATAGTTCCGATAACCTTATCTCTATTATGTTCAATATTGATAGGTTTGTTAATGAAATGCTTATACATTTCAACTGAAGCCGAGCTATCTACAACGTCATCATTCTTGTTGACCCTGTTAGCTACGCAAGCATTGAAAGCAACCGGAAGTAAATCTATGTTTTTCTCTGTATCTACTTCTGGTATGAACTTCTCTAGCTCAACCATAGAAGCTAAAGCTAAATACTTATCTTTATCTTCGTTTATAACCGGCTTTACAGTCGAGCTAAATATTGTAGTATATTTGTGATTTTTCATATTAAATATGCTCCTCAAACCACAACCCCGTTTCTCTTTTTACACCTATATAAAGATCTTCTGCACCTAAACTTAAATCCACATTGTATTTTTCCAACAGACTCCAAACCTTATTTTCTCTTTCTTCAGAAGGATTATAATTAGATAATCCCGCAAATTTAGAGTATTCGCCGCTAGAAGAGTATATTAGATAGTCCCAAGTTTTACATAATCCAATTACAATTCTAGGAGTGTCTTCTTCTTTATTTGGCAAATTTTCTATGAAAGAAATAAAATCCCTCTTTATTTTATCAATATTGCCAACCTTCCCAAATTCATTAACGACCTCAGCCCTTATCTCCTTTAAAGCATTAACAATTTCGACGCTACTAACTATCCCTGAATCTTTGTTAGGTTGATTGTGGCTAAAAGAATCTTTAGATATCTCTATGACGCTCCTATTGGTGTATACAATACCGGAGACTTCGAGCTCTAATCTATCGTCGCTTTTATTCACTGCGTCAAGAATAATTATACACTTTTATGCGTTTTTTTGGAATTTAATTGGGTAAAATTTTTATTAATTGGTCGTTTACTTTCGCTAAACCTTCAGGAGTACCCTCTCCTTTCATCTTTATTTTTATCTTAGTTAGGTTGTCTTGAGCCCTTGCTCCAGTAATTCTAGCGCTTAATTTATTATCATCTTGGTTTAATTCATCTTCGAACTCACCAAGATGCACTGCTAACTCCATCTCTAATTCATCTATAGCTAAATGGGAGTTATTAGCTAAGGTTATTAGGGGGACGTGCATCTCAGTTATGTCGCCGTTGTTTCCCGGAAGATTGACCTTGAAGGTTTTAGCGTTGCCTTCGTCATCGAAATATGTAGACATAACTCTAGCAAGGTGCTCAGTTTCAACTTTTCTTTGAGCGAAAGTAACAGAGTTATATATTGCTTGAATTAGCTTATCTAGAGAATTTGAACTCTCACCCCCACCTTCACCCCCGTCTTGAGACGGGGGCTCTGGTGGTTCGGGTGGAGGTGAATTAGTTTTAAGAGAGTAATTAGTTAATCCCATTTTTAATCAGAGGATGCTGCGCCCGCTCCACCCTGTTGGGTAGGCTTGATAGCGTCTCCTAGGATATCCAAAACTTTCATTAATCCTTCGGGAGCGCCATCGTCCCTTGCTTCACAATGAACGGTATACCTAGCAGAGTTATCACTTTTTCTAGTGTTTGTACTTTTATTTGCAACAGAAGCTGTAAAGGAGGCTCTAACTGGAGACCACCAAGCTTTGTACTTTGCGCTAAATTCGGAACTGGCAGAAGTTTCACTTTTGTTCTCGCTAGAAGTTTGGACTTTCATATCGAAGTCAATAGTAACGTTCTTAACTGACAAAGCTGGAGTATTTACGATAGATAAAAGAGGAACTTTCATCGACCTAGGCTCAACTACAGTTGTTGTAGTTTCTGTCCCGTCTTCAGCCGTTTCCTTCTGTTCTACGACTGCATCGTAATCGAAATTGACAGTTCTTGCTTTTAATGTATCTCCATCTCCTTTTTCCAGCCCGACTTCCTCGATGAACTGCTCAGTTACGGCTGCGAGTTTACCCTGTGCGGTAGCTGCCGCGACAAGTGGGTTTGCGATTAGCTCTCCAATTGGGAGCCCCTTAAATTGGTCTGCAATACTAGACATAATAATAACCTATATAGCTTTACATCAAAGAACTACAGCATGTGAAGTTTTTGTTTTGCTTGAGCAATCATCCATCTATCTTTTTTGTCTAGATGAGACCTTAGGTGCTCGTCAATTTGTTTTAACATCTCTGGCTTCTCGCCCATATGCTGATCTCTGACTTTTTGAATTCCTTGCACAACTTTCAATAACGTTCCAGTCGCGCCTGTTGCTGGCATGGCAAAAGGAGCCACTGCTGTTACAATCTTAAACCCAATCACTAAAACTACTATGAATATCACTATCCCAATAATCCAATATACCCTACCCATCAGACTCGCATACTTAGTTGCTTGAAGTGCATTTTCTTGATTTACTTTATCTAATTTAGATTGAGCAGCTCCAAGTTGGCCTCTTAAGAGTCTGTTTTGATTTTGAAGAGCGACTAAGTTTTTATCCATTGTCGCTAAAATTTCTTGACCTTTTTTCACTTCAGCAGGATCAGTGGAAAGCAAGCCAGTAACCATTTCGTCTGACTTCATAGCGTTTTCCATTTGCGGCGGGCCGAGGGCGGTGACTCCTCTTGTGGTCATTTGTTTGGCTACCTGAGACTGAGGAGATGGCGAAGGATCTTTTTGTAAAGCTTGGTCAGCCGCGTAAACAAAAGTTCGGCCGCTTTCTATTTGCTGTTGCTGGTTAGCGTCTTCTTTTTTTTGGATATTATCTACAACTTCTTTTTGCTTATTGAAGTTACCCAAAGGAGTACGGCATCCCGCCACCACAACGAGACACAAAGCAAATGTGTAGAAAACGTCTTTAGAATATTTCATAAATCAAGCTGTCTGAACATCGCCCAATTTCTCCAACTCTTTTATTTTAGACGTTGGAGAACCTAAGCCACCTATCATGGTGAAGACTGTTAGACCTGATTTATCTCCAGCATAAACTCCTCGGTGGAGCACGCTATTTGGTCTCATCAATCTTGAAATCTGTTCAAAAGCCTGATCTAAGTGTGATTCTGGAATTGTATCTAATTGTTCTTTCCCGCCAATGACAATGACGCCAGCTGAGTTTCCGGTAGAGATCTCTACTCCACCAGACAATACTCCCTTCTTTACATTGTCTCTTACTGCCCTAGATAAACTAACTTGATCTCCCCAATCTTTAACTGGAGTAGCACCAAACATTATCAAGCCTGAATCTAGAACTTGTTTAAAGTCATTTGAGTCAAAAGAAGTATACGTACTGTCTTTCGAAGCAGTTAGGTTGTATAAATGGAAAACTCCTACCACGCTCATATTTGCAGTTTCCCAGAATTTAGAAACAGCAAGCCTTGGGTAAGTCTTTGTGACTTTTTCGTTATCGATTAAAATCAAAGGAGAGACTTTTCCTTTTTCCACTAAATCATAAGCGTCACCTAAACAGGTAGCAGCATTTGCGTTCACCTTTTTGCCTTCTGATTTTTTAGGCAAGGAAAGTATCAGCCCAACTGGAACATCTATACCAAGAGTCTCTTGCAGCTCAATAGCTGCATCAACTAGTTGAATCATTGTGCCAGTGCCTGTTCCTCCTCCGCCTCCAACACAAACAAATATTCTGTCAAAAGAGTCGCCAAAAGACCTGCGCATAAAATCTAAGATGTCTTCTTTTGATTCTGAAAAAGTTTTTGCAGCTTTAAACGGGTCTTTGCCAGCTCCGCCTTCGCCAAAACACAACTTGTTTTCTATAAGCTTTAAGGTGTTTAAATCTTGTTGAGCTGTATTGATAGCACAAACTTTTCTATATCCAACTCTATGAAAAGCTTCAGCAATTCTAGAACCACCTTGCCCGGCCCCAATAAAAGCAAATTTAAAAGCTACATCTACCTTATCCTCAACTTCGCTTTTAATTTCCTCTTCTGGCTCTGGGATTGGAATATCTGGAATTTCTATATCAAAAGACAATCCAGAGTCTGAATTGTATTCTCCTATATTTTGCGATACATCACTCATTTTCTTCTGCTTTACTTTCTCTTAAAATACTAGCCAACCAGTCATCCAGCTGATGTTCATAAGCTATAGACTGAGTCTCTTCTACTATATTATGATTCTTATCTACCGGTTTGTCTACATATAGTTTAGCTTCTGAAATCCAATCTCCTATTTTCTCGTTGGCCATAACAATCTTAGATATGTCAAAGGCAACAGCCTTTTGGTCTTTCGATAGTCTCTTTTTAGAAAATTTCTTTTTGAGTAGAACCTGTATATGATCTTCAAGCTTATTGGCCGCTATCATATTTTCCTTAACTTGACTAAGGCTAAAATTAACTTTAGAGGCTTCTAACCCTATAGGCGCAGATTTTCTTTCTTCGCTCAGGGGAGTAGAAATATCTTCAGGCCTTCCTTCTTGCTGGGGCATATTTGCTTTTTGGGAAGCGGCTTGTTTTCTTAGTATTATTGGTTCGTAAAAACCATCGTCTTTCAATCCCTTGAATTCCTTTTGGGCTTCTAGCGACTCCTCTCTAGTTGGAAGTCTTCCAGACTGAATTGCCTCCACACCTTCTTCTGGAGTTAAGACTCCGAGCTCTATCAATCTAGTATAGACTCTATCAGCGGTAGACGAATCAGAAAGATCTATATCTTCGTAATTAGGGATTGGAAAATTTTTAAACCCTAGGCTTTTGCAAATTCTTTTGATCTCTGGCTTTAGAAACTCCTGCAAAAATACTTCTCTAGCTTGCTTGAGTCTTTCTACAAATACGCTAATCTTAATTTGCATATTAGCATACTTTTCGCCGCCGCTTGTTAGAATATTATTAAGACCTATTTGAATGTCTTCGTTGACAATTTCGTACTTTCTTGGGTCTAGCAAGTCAGCAATTCTTGGGACTACAAATTCGGCTTTTGTAGTATAATCTGCTATCAAAACCCTTCCAACGGATTCGTTTTGAAAAAGCTTCTGCATTGCCAATAGATTTCTTTGGTTGATCCCTCCCTTATCTGGGGTATCTCCCATGGTTACGAGTAGTATCGATTGCTGCATTGTTCTGGCTATCGACATGTCCATCTTTTTCATTTCAGACTTCCAGTTTAAATCTTCTAGAACAGGGAAGCCCATCGGGACTGCAAAGGGCTCATAGTCTTGCTTTTTGTAAAATATTGCATTTACCTTATCTGTAGGCAGCGGGATTCTTACAGACCCTATCTTCTTGCCTTTCTTTATGGCGTCCTTGGTTGCGTCATCTAAACTGTTGAAAACCTCAATATCCTCTTCTGTTCGTGGGTTTCTTACTCTTTCTAACTCGTAATCCGTAAGGACTTTGTAGAATGTTGGGTTAACAAAAGTCACATTACCTGTAAGTTGTATATCAGAGGGATTCAAAGTAATGTACTTGTTTGGCACGATAAGGTCATTATCATCAGCTAAAAGCGATGAGCCGAAAGTTTGATTTATTTTACGGAAATCTTCTGGAGCGATCTTTGAGTCGAATCTGTAAATAAAAACATTACCAGATCTAAAATACTCTCTGTAAAACTTGTTTTGGAAATCTACTAGGTTAATCTTGTCAAAAAAGGCTTCAATAAACTTATTTACCCTTTTGCTGCCACCAGTGAAATATATGTTTCCGGTTGTGAACTCGGTCATTAAATCAATAGTGTTTCTAAATATAGCGAAATTGTAATAAGCTTTTTGGCATAAAATTACAGCATCCCTAACCGTAATTCCACTGCTATTCGTTACATCCTTGGTATACTTGAAGGGGATTAGCCCGTCCTCGATGTTCTTAAATCTGTCTGTGCGAACTATTGAAGCTGTCTTATTTCTTCTTGTTCTAGTAGACTTGTCAGCGTCTGGATAAATGTTCCTCTCGTCTACGGCTAGAGAAACCATTAAAGGCTCAGCGGGCTCTACTTCAGGCTTTTTCGATGCTCTGGCTTTCTTTACAGGAGCTTTCTTTGGAGTCTCTTTATTCATCTTAAAACTTAATGTTTCTTACACTTTTCAGATAAGAATCGGAACAAAAGTATTCTGCGCGGTTTCCTCTTTCAAGTCAATTATATCAAAATATGCCCTACTTGCCCAATTAGAAAGCATCAGGGTTGTGTAATTATCTTTTCTTGCCCTGTTAACGGAAGTGCTTCTTTTTAGGTGAGACGGGAGGTCAAACGTCTGGATACCTTTAGTCGTGGATTTAACCTCAACTAAGGCGCATTGTTTTTTGGTTTGATAAACCATATCGTCTTGGACTTCTATCAACTCAAGCACGTCTTGACAGTTTGTCATTTTAACAGGGACTTTTCTTGAGGAAAACTTATTGAAAGCTGGGCCATTTGCTGTTGTCCTAGAGGAAAACCATATTCTTTTATGGTCAATGTCTGCCTGAAGCCTTTCGTTTGCTTTCCTAATAAAATCTGTAGAAAATACTTGTTTGAAGCATATTTTTTTATCCTCAAGATTATACTGTAGCTTGGCTTTTTTTAGCATATTTTGTCTATCTAAGCCTTCTTTTTCTGGTTGAAAATCAAAAAACTTAATGTCTATATTATTTTGAAGAAAAAACTCTGATTCATTACAGCTATCTATGAATTGATATCCAGCGTTATCAATACATATCATTATGATATTGAAATTAGTCATTAAGTAGCCTAGATATTTTATATGGTCTTTTAAGTCTCCTCCTGCAACTGCATAGCTGTGAACTAAAGTTACATCTCTCCTTTCTTCATCCAACTCAAGAAGAGACATAGCGAAAAAGTCAGAGCTTGGACTGTTACTGAAGCTGGGGTCTATACCAAGTATGTACTTCTTATCTGCTGCGCCAAATATTCTAGTTGTTGGTTCTTCCCCGTCTGGGACTGTGCACTCATGCATTTTCTTTCCGCTAAAGTAGCTGTCGCTACCGTCTGTAAAAGCGGCGCAATACTCTCTTTGAAAAGAAGAATTTGAGAGGCCTCCACTTCCAGCTTCTTCAATTACCGTATGATCTATCATCTGCTCGGGCAGAGACTCGTAACTCATCTGCGATATAAAATAAGAAGCCTCCCCTGCTTCGTCAGAGTATATCTTCCCCATCCAATCTTTATAGGTTTTATATAAATTCTCGAAAGTATAGCTTGCAGAAGAAAGAGCTAGCATCTTAGTATTATTTTTAAATACCTGCCTATCCTCTTCTTTCATTAAGCCCTTTTTAATTAGCTCGTCTTCCCGCTCCCTAACCTGTAGTCTTTTCTTGAGATCTTGAGGGGAGACAAGAAAAGGCATTAAAACATTCTTAATCGTCTCTTCGGGTAATAGTAAAAACTCATCAAGCACAAGCACGTTAGCTCTGAACCCTCGAATTTTTTCACCACTTAAAGGGATCGCTGTAATGGTTCCACCATTTATCTTCCATTCGTGCTGGTCGTTTCTTTCTGTTTTCGCGCCAAACGCTTGAGCTAGTAATTTTGCTTCTTTAGTCTCTACTATATTTTTTAGATTGTTGAAAATAAATCTAGCCGTACGAAAAGTAGGGCCAGCTATTAGGATTTTAGTGTTTGGTTCAAAAATACATTGCAAGAAACAAAAAACACTAGCTATAAAAGTCTTACCACAACCACGACCCCAAACACACATACTAAAGTTCCTATTTAAGAAACCTTTAAGCATAACTTCTTGAAAGGGTGCTAGCTTAATCCCAGTAAGCCAGTAAGTAGTCATAGTTAAATTGTTTCTAAGAAACTTTGCTAAAGTAATCCTAGCCTGTTTATCCTCAAGCTCTCCTTTTAGTTCTTTTAGCTCGGAGTTTAAATCTACAACTCCATCATTATATTTTTCAGCCGAATACCACATTTTAATCTAAATACGCTATAAGTATAATCATGAAAAGTATTATTAAAGCCTCTTCATAGCTTATACAAATAGGCTTTCTCATAATTTTTTCATATCATATGCTAATTGCAAGTCTTGAGTTCTGAAAGCTTGATTACAGAAAAATATTTTCTTAGTTAACCTAACCGCCTCAGTTTTTGTTTTAGCGAATAAGAACTGGACGTTCTTAAAGTCCTGATTCAAGCTTCTTACTCTATTAAAGATATACTCTGGAGTTGCTCTGACTTTGCTAGAAACATATGGAAGCTTGTTGAAGTTCATAGCTTCTTCTATCGAACGCTCAACTAACACAACTAAATAAGCGTCTTGCTCAACAGCTCTTTCTATCTCTTTTCTGAATCTTTCATATCCGCCGCTCATAGTTCCTATGAAATCGTTTAGAGATTTCCTTTCAACGTAGCAGTTGCCGGAAACTTCCTTGTCGCTTAAAGCATAGTCCCCAAACTTTAGGGTTTTTACTTCGAAAGGAATATCAAATTTGAATGGCTTCTGCTCTCTTGTATCTATGTAAATCATGCAGTCTGACGGTACATCTGCATATTCGATTTCATTCTTTAGATCGTTGAATTTACTTTTTAACCCAAGCTCGCCGCATATTTCAGAGTAGCTGCCAAATACCTTGAGATAGTATTGTACTGGAGGAGTCATGACAGATCTCAGCTCTACTTGAGATGGCGCGTAATATAAATTTTTCTTATCTTTTCTTTCCTGTAAAACTTTCCTGCAGTAATCTTTTTGCGACTGCTCGTCTTGACTTTCGAGCCACTTTTTTAGATTTCTCCTATCGTTAAAGTCAGTAGAAAAGTAGTATTCTTTAGACTTGAATTTTATCAAGTCACCTGAGTATAAGTCTTTTCTGGGGAAATTTTTTTGGTAATACTCAGCTAGTCTCATCTTGTGCTGCTTGATATGAGCATGGAGACTTTTTTCTGTTTTAAACTCTTTCTCGCACTCTTTGCATTTAACCATTTATGGCCTCCTCCTCTGTTAGGCCCATTATCCTGCATTTGACTTCATCAAGAGTCGAAAGTCTTGTTACTTCTTCCTCTATTGATTGTTTGTGTTTTTCAGCCATTTTAATGAGTTCTAGTCTAGACTCTTCATCTTTCCATAGTTGTACTAAGTTTAGTATTGAAGCGTTTTCTTTTATTTGCTTACTTAGCCTCTGGCTCCTTTTCTCTTTTAGGCTCTCTAGGAGTTTTTGTTGTCTGCCTACAGATTGATTGTATTCGGTTTGAGAATGCCTTATGGATTCTACTAAACCCATCGAAATCTTTCTTCCTTCTGTATCGCTAGCGGTTGCATCTAGCATATTATTTAGTCTTTCGATTCTATTTAATATGTTTGACGATAAAACAACTTCAACAGATAAAACTATGTACTGATCGACTTCCTCTTGAGTAAGATCGCTTTTGTCATGAGTATATCTTACGAAACTGCTCTCAAATAAAGTTCTATCATTTTCACTAGCAAAATTACTTATTTGATGTATGAATCTGTAAGAGTGAAGGTAGCCCATTAATGAGTTAACGCACTTTTTTTGAGCTGTGGTCATTTTCTCTTCAGATATCTTGTCATGAATAAATTTATTTATCTTTGATAAGGACTTGCCAAAAGTAGAAGGAGGCTTCCACATCGCAACCTCTTCTACTGTTCTATCTTCGTAGAAGCTGCCAGTGGTTTTCCTTAACTCTTCTATATGCTCCCTTACCGCTCTAACTTCTAAATCTAAATTTGTTAGCTCTGGCTTTCCCGTCATAGTTCTGCCGATGTCAATCGGCCTCATAATTGATGCGTTTTCAGCAATGTATTGCTTATGTTCTTCTGTTAGTTCGAATTTTTTTGCAGGAACATAAACTTGTGCTCCTCTAGCTTTAATTTCTCTAGAGGCTAAAAATTCCTTCATCAATCTTCCATTCTTCGACCTGCCATCTGGACTTGGGTCGTCTGGAAATCCAGTTTTTATTAACTCGTTTAAAGAGGGGGGAGATTCGGCGTTAGAATTCCACTTTTCTAGAGTTAAGGCTTGCTTATCTAAAGCTAGGCCATTATCTTCAAAATACGTAGTGTGGGAGCCGTCTGCGTTGAAATACTTTGATTTATCCATAACTTAAAAAATGTCTATCTCATCTTTTTGGATGGCTTTCTTTACCTTTAATATTATAGACCTTTTTATGTTAGTTATCTGTTTGTATCCCGGAGTTCTATTTTTTTCTGAGGTTTTATAACCCATTTCCGAAGCAACCTCGTTCTCGCTTTTGTTTTCTATGTACAGCATTCTGTAGACCTTCCACTCGACTGGTTTTAGTATCTCTTCCATCTTAGAGTTGATTTTTCTTATTGATTGCTCTATGTCGACCAACTCCACCCTTCTCGAGGAAACCTCTTGGACATTCCCGTCTAAAGGTAATGGTATTTTTATATTGTATGCGTCCTTCTTATTCTTCTCCCAGTTTCTAAATATTGGGCAGTCGCCATTTTGAGTGGAATAAATTTTACATAGATTGTCTGGCTCTGCTGCGGCACATCTAAGGCAAGGTCTAGCAAAACTGCTGTAATTGTTTCTAATTAAGTTCTTAAGTTGATTTGATATGGTTCTATTCAGCCAAGGAGGAAGCGGTTTTGAATGGTCATACAAATGCCATTTTTTGTAGATATGAATCCTAAGTATTTGACTGATATCATCAAAGTCGATCCAAGAAAGAGCATTGAGGTTCCACTTATTTCTCCTCTTCGCTATTTCTTGATCTATATCTGCTATCTTATCTTCAAAAGTGGGTTTTTTAGGCATTTTCAGGACCTTTGCCTCTTAACGATCCGGCTTCTTTTTTAAATGCCTCCATAAAAGCTTTTTTGTTAACTCTTTTAGCTTTAGGCATGGGATCATTAGATTTCGCTAAGGCTCTGTCCTGTTCTGAATATGTTCCAGCTAAAGATCCTAGTTTAGTTGTTCTTCTTGAAGCTGCTGATTCAAAATCCAATTTTTGTATAGATTCGAAGAGATCTTGCTTGTTTTGGGGAATATCTTCTTCAACCTCTATCTCTAAACCTTGCTCTACTTCTTGAACTGGGGCTTTAGCCGCAGAACTCATCCCTGTCCCACACTTCATGCAGAAATTCGGCTTTTGAGCCGTGTATTTATGGAGCTGTCCGCAGTTTTGGCAGTAAATATTCATTATTAAAGACTATTGCTAATTAATCTTACACTTATTATATATTATTTATTGAAGGAAAATATAAAAAAATTGCGATTTTGGTTGTAAACTATATTGTATGAAGAAGCCTGATTACCTTTTCACTAATGGGAATGATAGGGAATTTGAGTTTTACTTTAGAAAACCCCATAAAACTCATAACGCTGATGGACTATGTTTAAATCCAGACGTGTACGATCAGCCTAAAATATATGTTGATCCCCATCTTCCCCCGAAAAGGAAGATGCAAGTCGTAATAGAAGAAATGACTCACGCTTTTTTCTGGGACAAGACAGAGAAAGACGTTAGGAAGTTTTCTAAAGTATTAGCTGATATCTTAACTAAAAAGATGTGACGGAGCCATAAAGGTATCTATTGTCAATATAAGGAATTACCCCTCTATCCAAAGCATTTGAACAAAAACTCATGTCGCTACCCCTTTCTTGAGAATAGTTTAATGAATAACATTCCTGAAGCTCGTTGATTCCTCTTTTATTTAGAAGATAACAAGCGAAAACATATGGCCCTGCCCAAACGCCAGTATTTTCTCTCCTAACTATAAAGCCGTAATCATCCGACTCCTTATACCAGCCTTCACTGTCCACTAAACCCCAGTAATTAGAAAAATGCTCATTTTCCCCCAGAGGGCCAACGTAAGTTTTGTTGAGAAAAAGTAAATTCTCTATAATATCAAACTTCTCTATGTTGAAATGGTCGTCGATATAAAAATAATGATCTACGTCTAGCTTCTTAGCCGCCTTTAAGCACTCATCTCGAGAACTAACATAAGTGTCTTGAGCCGTTCTTTTGATGAATACTTTCTTGTACTGCTTGAAGGCCTCTTCTATCTTATCGTTTGTTTTTAGTGTGTTTTTGTATTCGTCGTAACAAATAAACAGATAACAGTTTTCTTTTGGAAAGGTTAAATCAATTACGCTTTCTAGCTTACCTATACAGTCTACTTCAAACTTTTCTAAGAATAGAGAGATAGCTATAGTAGGCATACCCACGAAAACATTCTTTTGACCAATTAGGGTAGGTTTTCCATTGAGCCTAACTCCACCAAGATAATTACAAAACCAATTGTGTTTTATTTTCTCGCTCTTGCTTCCGTTCCCATGAAAAACGCAAGGTTCAGTAGAATGAGGTACGTTTGTAATCCTATCTTTTTGTAATAAGCCTTTTGGTACAAAATTTATAGCTAGTTCATCTTTTATATTTGGCCAATCTGTACACCCAGCAATGCATTGGAATATCTCAGCTTTGTAATCTAGTTGAATGCCATACTTTTTACTTAGAAATTTATGCTGATAGTATAGTTGATCATCTCCAGAGTCTGATATTTCTTCTTCAGTTATTTTCTTTAAGTCCTTTACCCTGCCTATGAAGTTACCAGAGTTCAAAAATCTATACTCGCTTTCTGATTCTGGAAATTTATCAGCTATGGACGGGTCGGGCCATATAGCTTTTTCAGAGCCAAAGATTACTTTTGCCAGAGGGTCAATTGTTAAGTGATTCCACTTCTGTTCTATTTCTTCGGTTCCTGTTAGGAAAACTACATCGTATCCATCTACAAAAAGAATCAAATCTTCATCGTCTAATTTTTGTAGCTCTTTTTTAAGGATATTTATTTTTTGCCCTCCTCCGGGATGCTCAAGTCTACCTACGTCCCCATCTGTCCAACTCGAATCTAGACCAATTACATTTAAGTCAATACCGTAGTATTCGGCGCTTTGTTTTAATCTATCTAGCCCATCATGTTGTTTTGTCGCTACTGTATAGTATTTGATTTTAGAAGGCCTTTTAACCCCTACTAAGCCAGAGTTTTTGGCTCCCCTTAGAGAGTTGATTTTTTCGTCTTCATCAAATAGGCATTTATTCCAAGCTGTGGAGTAGATTAGTTCTGAAGCTTTGCTACCTGCTGAGCTCTCTAGTATATGAGTAAGGTAGTCGCTAATGTTGTACATGTTCTGAGAGAAGTCTTCTTGAGACAATGTCTCTGCTCCATTTAAACTAACTAAATAGCTATAGCCAGCCTTACATCCTATTGGCACTACTAAATTTTCAGATACTTCAATTTCTGTGTGCTCATAAACAAAACCCTTTGTACTTTGGTAAGTGTCTCTACCTAAGAAGCAAGCTAACCAGCCTTCTTGAATATTATTTAGATCTTCCAGTATCTGTTCTATTTCTTCCTTTATAGTTTCTGGTCTATTTGCTACAACGTCATCCTCCAGAATTAAACATGAAGAATATTTATTTTCCACTATGTCGTTCCAACATTGCAGGTGGTTGTATGCTGAAGCTATCTCTCCTCTAAATGGAGCTCTGTTGTTCTGCCCTTTCCAAGTCTTGCTTGTAACTTCTTTTAGCTTCTCTAAATTTTCGCCAGCCAAAAGATCCCCTTTTAGAGCTGATGAAATAGATAACTTTGTATTTACTCCATTACTGCTTAAAGCTTTGCATAAGCTTTTTATGTTAGCATCTTCGGTTGGGTTTTCTTTATTAGAAACGATGTATACTTTTTCTATCATCCTTTATATTCCTCTGATGAGTCTACAGTTGAACTAGTCATACCTTCTCCTCCAGCTTGAGTGCATACACCAACAAATCTTCCGTCAAGGACTGGGCCGTCTAAAGCTAAAGGCTTCAGGGTTGGTTTAAATCTTTTAGCTATGTTTGGGTGACGCTTATGCATGTCTTTGAAATACATCGCAGGGATTATCTCGTCAGGAGTCATTATACTATGATTAGGCTTTTGCTCTAAAACTTTTTTGACGCCCTCTCTGGATAAAACGTATGCATTAAGATTATATGAATAGGTGGGAATTACATAATTATAGTCAACGTCTCTTGTCACTACTTCTTCATTAGCCTCCTCTACTGTTTTTAACCCACTGCAATTATCTATATGAGGTATAATTCTAGAAAGATAAAATAAATCTGCTCCATAATCCTTATTAAAGGATATGAAATCTTTTACTACTTTCTTAACTGTGCCTTGCTCCTCCCAGTAATTATCATCTTCAAAAAACAAGCCGTACTTTGCGCCAGATTCAGCAAAAGCTTTCCAACAAAAGTAATGGCTAGCTCCGCATCCTATCTCACCACTTTTAACATCTCTAGCGTAAAACTCTAAATTCGTTCCCTCTAAAAACCATTCGTCGAAAACTTTGAGATCGTTCTCCTTGAGGAACTGTTCGTTAATCTCGCTATAATGTATAGCGTTAAAAAACAGGGTGTCTTTTTCAAAGCCTTCTTTTCTTATTAGATCAGAAATCCTCTGTTTCTTCTCTTTCTCTTCCTCTAGGTTTATGCAGTATACTTTAAGATTTGTAGACATCGCTATCACTTATATCTGTTTTGGACATACCTTCGTCCATGGTTTGAAAACAAAAGCCTAAGTATTTATCATCGTCTTTATATTTGTCAAAGTTTTTAATCGCTAAGACTTTTAGATTGGCTTCAAATTGTTTGTTTATGTGGGGATGCGGATGATCATCCATAAACATAGAGCATAGCAACTCATCTAATGGCATTATGCTCTTCATTGGGTCTTGGTTGATTATTTTCTCAGCTCCTCGTCTGGTTAACATGTAGCAGTGCGTGTTGTACGAGTAATCTGCTAATAGATAATTATCAGAGTATTCTTCTTCCTCTCTTACGTCCTCCCAATGATCGGGCCTAGTCCTACCAAAGTAAACCATGTCAATAGTTTTATCTTTGTTAGCAAATTCTATAAAGTTCTCTATTTCTCTTTTTAATTCTCCAGTCCCATCCCAAAAATTGTCGTCTTCCATGAAAACAGCGTAATCAGCATCGGAATCTAAAAAATTTTTCCAACAAAAGTAATGGCTGGCAGCGCACCCTATTTCACCGACGTTTACTCCTCTTAGAAACCAAGGTCTTTTCAGAGGCTCATAATAAAGGTCAGGAAAAACTTCAAAACCGTTAGAGCGCATAAAATCTTCATCAATATCGTCTTTACATATAGCCTTGAAGAAAAAAGACCTGCTTAATAAGCCATCTTTAGATAAAAGCTTGGCTATCCTCTCTTTCCTAAGCTTTTCTTTCTCTAAATTTATACAGTATATTTTGTAATTATCTGAAGGCACCAACACAAAGATTATATTAAAAACACTCAGAAAAGTGTAATTAAAATAGGAGAACTCAAATGACTTTTGGCCCACATCTAGTCGACCCATCCCATAAGCAGCTTATCGAGCATGTGATAGGTACTTATGGCTGGTTTGTAGCCGCAGCCTTTGCGGCGATGCTATTTAAGGAAACTCTTCATAATTTTATGCAGGGTTTGATAATTTTCTGTGGAAAAGATATCGAAAATGACGATATAATCTATATCTCGGGCAGACAAGCGAGAGTAGTCCGCGTTGGTCTGCGCCGAACTATTTTTTACATGACAGACCGCAAAACTAAAATGGTAGTGCCCAATCAACAGCTAAAAATGCTCACTATCGAGAAAAAATTGAACTTAAATGGTGGTGTGGGCTACCTGAAGAAAGGCTCCGATGCGGGCTACGAAGATCAACAAGAAGCAATTCAAACTCATGACAAAATCGTATTCTGATAATTGTATTTACGCTTTTATTGATGCTGTTACCTTAAAAGTAGAGTATGTGAAAGTGATAAAAAGTAAAAATAACCAATATAAAAACTATTTAGACTAAATGTTCAATAGAGATTTCGAAAATCAAGTAGTTTACGTTTATCTTGACGAAAATGGAGATAAACTTTACTTTCCTGCCCCTTCAGACACCGTTGAGGGCGTTAGTGTAGCCTTATCGGAGATTAAGAAGTATTTTCCTGATGTAAATTACCACACCTTAGACGCTGATGGTGTAAACATAACAGAGTTTAACGAATAATGAAGCCTAAAGTCACAACATTCGACATCGCAGGGATGGTTGCCGAAGCAAAAACCCTAAATAAGCCCTTTCGCACCCCGAAGGGACCAAAAAAATTCTCAGTTTACGTTAAAAACGAGAAGGGCAACATTGTAAAGGTTAATTTTGGTGACCCAAACATGGAAATTAAGCGTGACGACCCCGAAAGACGCAAAAATTTTCGCGCTCGCCACAACTGCGCTAATCCCGGCCCAAAAACAAAGGCTCGTTATTGGTCATGTAAAATGTGGAGCAAGAAAAGTGTTACCGACATGACGAAAGGCTCTCATCCGGGGTATGATTGGGATGGCCGCACTATTTTTGACTTAGAGAATTTACTTAAAGATAATCCGTGTCTGGCTTACGCAGAAGACTGTGATGATTGCGGCTGCGATTGTGAGCGTGACTGTAGTTGTAATTGTAGTTGTGATTGCGAGGAAGAAAAATAATGCCAATCCCTAAAAAAAGAAAAGACGAGTCAAAAAATGACTTCATCGATAGATGCATGGGTGATGAGGTTATGAATGATGAATTTTCCAACACAAAACAGAGATACGCCATCTGTATGTCTCAGTGGAAAAGAAAAAAATCAAACGCCTCTGAAGATTCCGATCCAGATGTAGATGCTCGCGTTATTATATACTGAAAATAAAAATTTAGTGTAAATACAGTTATGCCGGTATACAATGGAAAAAATCCGAAAGAACTTTTATCGCTAATTAGTGCTAGGACAGACGCTTCTGGATTTTACGCAACTGGCTACGCTCCTCAGATTACTGGATTACTTGGGAGTGGGGTAGCCAACCATCACTTACTCTACGACCATTTAGTTAGAGAGCTTAATAAGGGCATGTTTGAATATGGCCTCACTACTTGGGAGAAACCAGCTCACACAAAAGAAGGAACTAGAAGAAGTTTTGTGAAAGACCCGTTTGACGCTAGTTTTAGGCCCACTTCGCTAACCGGCTTGTACTCTTAATAGTCGCTGCGTCTCAAATAACATATAATATTTTCAGTGAAGCAATTCATTGAAATCGGGTCTAATTGTTTTGATACTTGTCTTCAATTAGCTAAAAACGGGTGGAAAGGCGTTATGATCGAGGCCGTTCCTAAAATCTTCGCTAAAATGAAAAAGCAGAATGAAGATTACCCAATTAACAGCTTAAACCTCGCAATAACAGACTACGATGGAGAAATTGAGTTCGCGGTTCCTAAATTAGCAGAAGATGAGGCCGCTGTTGATAATTTAATTTTCGAGGAGTGGATGACGGGCGTTGGTCATGTTATTTCAAAAGACCACAAAGGGATGAATGGAATTGGGCTTATGGAGTCTCCTGAAGGTAAAAACATTCTCCACGAAAAAATAAAAGTGAAATGCAAAAAACTAGACACTCTTATTGAAGATTTAGGTATTGATAAGGTTGATTACTTAAAAGTTGATACCGAGGGGCATGAATTGAACGTGCTTGAAGCTTATTCTTGGGATGTTTTACCTACAATGATGAAAATTGAGCATAGACATCTAAGCGAAGACGCAAAAGACAAGCTAAAAGACCTTTTTAAGGGTAAAGGGTATGTTGTCCACAATGAAAGATTTGATTTCTATTGTTTTAGGTAGGATCACTTATTGATAAGAGCCAATATTTCTTCAACCGTCTCTTTAACGTAAATGCCTGACGATGCTGGAGTCCCAATTTCAAACACTACCTCCGAATAGGTAGGGCTGGATGGTGAATCCGTAACAGTGTAGTGAGTTGTGTACGCTAGAACCTTGTTTGTATTGATTAAAACAGGGGCAGCGGCTGGTCCGTTTCCAGTAAGTTTAATGTGCATGATATATATTATATGTCGCCGTCAGCGTCTCTGTAAGATTGTTTTACTTTCTTACCTGCTCTCATCTTCAAAAACATATTAACTCTCGCCATAGCCCATCCTGCGCGCGACTGGCCGGGTCTATGAGAGCGTGAGAAAGCCCCTGCTCCTCTTCTGTAAACTTTTTTCAGTTGTGAGAGAGTTACTTTCTTTGACGGGTACTTTTTGTTGTGTTCCGCTACCTTGTTTTTTAATGCTTGAGTTGTAGAGTCTGAGAACTTTATGGATGGACCCTCCTTGGAGGCACTTCCGGGACGATTCTTACTTGATCCCTTCTTCCTTTCGCTAGGCTTAGCTGGGGTTTGAGCTGCGGACTTAGGTCCCCTTCTTTTCTTAGAAAAGCAGATTTCGTATTCCAAATTGCCAAGGATGTCTTTTATGTCCATCTCATAAGTATTATACACCGAAAAATGCAAAAGTGAGTGTAACTTATGATATCATGGCTAAAGTAAACGAAGTTTATAGAGTTTATACCAGCGACACATCTTGGAAGGACATTGATGTTACTGCCGTCAGGGATGAAGATACAGTAGATTATACCATTTCAGAAGCAGTTAATCTTAGCGAAGAAAACGTAGGCGATCTAGGCCACGGATTAGACCTGACTAGCATCACAAATCAAAGATTATACGACGAAAACGGCGTATCCGATACCGAAGAAGCTCCAGAAGAATAATTTAAGTCTGCACTTATACTTCGTAGAATATAAGTGTGAATGCCTTCTTGCAGTCGGTATGCGACAATTATAGCGAAATACTGTCCATAGTCCGACCTGTAAACGAAAAATACGCTAAAAAATTTGGCGCTGAATACGTATTGCACGTAGGCAGGCAATTTGTTTCGTATTCTGTATTAGGAGCAGAGAGTCGTCGTCACCCTGCTTGGAATAAGATGTATTCGACGCTGGAATTACTCAAATCAAACAAATATGAGTATGTATTTTTTTTAGATGGAGATGCTGTCTTCATAGATGACACAAGGGATATATTCAGACTAACAAAACTCTTCCCCAAAAAGCATTTGCTCATATGCAGTGACGGCGCACCCGTGCATAATAATATGAATAAGTCTATAAACATCAATACAGGAGCGTTCTTAATAAAGAATACTCCTGAGATGATAGAGTTACTCAATAAAGTCATAGACTGCGAAGATGCTAGGCTTCATACAGAGAGAAATTGGGAGCAAACAGCCATGTGGAACGTCTTCAATAAAGAATACAGCAAATACAAAGACCTAGTTAAAGTATATCATGAGAATTACTTCAACCATGAGGTCGGCGATTGGGTTTTCCACTCTTGCTTACCAGTGCACCCCGAAACTTTGGAGATATTTGATCGCTCTAAAATAGATCATCGCGTTATAAGGGAAGAAAAATGCGACACTTCGGGCTTTCCCTTTAGTAAATACATCATGCGCACGAATACCCAAAAGGCAGAGGCTATCAAAGCAGCCTTGTCGGCCGCTAATTAATTGTTTTTTGTTGTTTAGTGGTTGTAAATGGGGAAGAATAAATTAAAAAGGCCTATAAAACTAATAGCCGCCGACCATTTTTTTGTTTTTGGTTTTAATGGTTAGTTCCTATATGACAAAGATTTTTATGAATTGGGGAGAGATAATTTCACCCCCTCTGGGTCTATTATGAAAAAACCCCGATTCTCTATTTCGAGAAACGGGGTGCAGGGTCTCGCTGTTACGAGTCTAGCCTAAAAGAGTAACGCTCCCATTATAAAAATTATTAGAAAGCTTCCGAGAAGAAACGCAGCCTTGAAAAATTCTTTTATCATTATCATAATGTTTTAGTAAAGTTGGGAGGGGGTTGCCCCCCTCCCGTTTTATCAAATAACGTCGACGTGCTCCACTCCGTTTATAGTTGCTTTGGCAATACTATCAATTCCGATTGTCAACCAAGTTGGTTGGGTAGACGGTTTAAGATAATCCCTTAAGCGATAAAGTATAGTGCCGTTATCCGCTATGGAGAATCTCGACCCTTTTGTGTTGATGTCCCAACTTGGCCATTCAAATCTCTGGTCTGCTGTAATCTCTCTACCATCCGGCGCGAAGATTGTCTTGCTGCCGCTTGTCGGGGCAACCCCAAGATAAACCTTGCGGCCGTCGGATTTTTTCCGATACGAAACGACGCCGTTTGAATCAACTTCACGAGTTGCCCAAGTAGGCGCGGCGGAAACTTCATCGGGAGAAGTTGCCAACTTGGCGTATTCCACACCGGCGCGAACAGTCAAACGTGAAACGTAGGTGAATCCCTCGTTATAGAAGGGATTGCCTTTTTTATTCATCTTGGAATCCAACGACTTGGCGTGGAATTCAAACCCAACGAACCTACCCTTGGCGTCTGCCAAGGCCGCTTTAATGTTTTCGAATAATGTTGTCATAGTAAGAATCGGCACTGCCGACAAACAAAGAATGCCAGAAAGCCATAATCTTGACGAGAAAAAAAACACGATTATAAAAGAAAGTTTTTCGTGTCACTTGGCAGGATTCGTGCCAAGTTTGACTTGGCATGGAACTAGCTTACACTGTTGAGAACCAGTCTCAACTGGGGTTGCCCCAATTGAGACCCAGTCTCAACTTGGTTAGCAGGATCTATGCCATTATAAATCTGGAAAAATTATATAATTCTTTTTGAAAAATAATTCTGTAAAGAATAATCGCATCCGTTATAGTTATTTAGTATTAAGGTATTTCGTATTTACTATTTTGTTATTTGTCAATCACAAAAAAAAGGAGGGGCCGAAGCCCCTCCCTTCCCTTACTATGTACTACAAATTTTTAGTTGATTCATAAGCGATTTCTTCCCAGCGAATGTCGAGTTTTTTATAAACTCTCTGTTGTGTTGTACGGTCAAAGGTCATTCTCTCCTCTTTCGCTTGTTCAATCTCATCGCAAATTCTCTCGTAAAGAGTCGAGCCGCTAAAAGTGAAATTCATCCAACGGTCAACCTCACCGCGTAACGCATTAGACAGACAGCCCTCCTTGGTTGCATCATAGTCAAACAATAGATTGCCGTCGTCGTTAGGCTTGTCCGCATCCACAAGCGTAAGACTCATTCCCTTGATGTCGACGCCGTCACCCATAAGGAAAGGCTTACGGATGCCGTTATCGTAAGTGCGGCCATGCGGCCACCAAGTGTCCGCCCATCGCAAATCACACCAAGGATCATTGCCCGTTTCTCTCTCGCCCTCAATGTAGTCAAAGGCTAAATCAAATTCGCAGAAGATATAAACCTTAAACGAAACCTCACCCGCATCGATTATAAACTCGTTGTCTGTATTCTCATACTCAACGCCTTCCAATACTCTGTAGTCTTTTGTCTTCATAGTAAGATCGCAGCTTGTTCTCGCTGCTGAAAAGAGATTGCCTGAAAACCGTTTCGGCGTCAACAGTTTTTTTGAAGAAAATAAAAAAAAGTTTTTTGGCACGGTACGTGCTAGGCTTTTGAGAACGGGTCTCAATAAGGGGTGCCCCAAATGAGACCGAGTCTCAATAGGTACAGCAGGTGCCATGCCATGATGAATTACAATTTTTTTTATAAAATCTAATCTCGCTGCGCGCAGCGCGCTGCATTATTATTATTTGTTATTTGTGTATTTCTGATTTGCTATTCACTAATTGCTATTTTTGTCAATAAAAAAATAATAAAAAAAGTTCTTGCGTTTTGATTATCTTGATGCTATTCACGCGTTTGCGGGTAGCACCCGTTTTTTACTATGGACTATTCAAAACTGTTTACTGGCTCCCCAGCGGAGAAACTAATTCAAGCGATCTTCTTTGTGGAAATCGTTGATGACATGACCGAGGCAATGTCTGAATTGCTTTTGGGTGAAAAATTGCCGTTTGCCGTGGTTTCTACTGAAAATGGGGAAATACTGCATCCGGCCTACAAAAAGACCACCAAGACCGTCCTGCGCCGCCTTGCGACTGCATACAGGGATCATGCTTATGCTAATCAGGATCTTTGGGTCATTTACTGCCAGAATCCTGAGAATCATCTCAGCCCATGGCGTTTCAAAAAAACGAAGCGATCTCAGTTGAATGATGGGCCAATCAACAACAAAATTTTGGGATTGTTGAAGGATGTTATATCCGGCGACAACCCTTACAAAAAGAAAGGAGGTGAATAATAGCTGTGAACTTACAACCAAAAGTTGAAACCATATACCCTATGGGGAACGGCCAATACGAGGCCTGTGGGTGGATAACCTACCCCAAAAGCTCTGTGCTGGCGGGCCAGTCACAGGAGTGTGTTGCGGAGATATTCCAGTCATTGGAAGAGGCCAAGGCGAAGTACCCTAGCGTCGAGGTGTCCGAATACGGCCGATGCAGGGAGCATCGCCCTACTGTACCCCTAAACGCGCCTAGTGATTTTGATCACTATGATGCGGGCGAATACTGGGGCGAAAACGACTACTGACCGCGTTTTCTTTACAAGCGGCAGGGGTAACACCCTGTCGCTTTTTTTGTGCCTTAGAACGTAAAATGTAACGGTAAAGCTTAATGAAAACCAGTCTCAATAAGGGCTGCCCCAATTGAGACCGAGTCTCAACAAGGTAGCAGGTGGCGTGCCAAGTGGCTACAGCAAATGGCGTGCCAAATTTTAATTGTCAAGAAAAAAAAGAGGGAGGCCGTAGCCTCCCCCTTCCCTTACTAATGACCGCAAAATTAGTTAATTTCTTTTATGTTGTCAATGTTAGGTGTTATCCAATCGCCGCCTTTACTGCTCTGCGCATATATAAAAGGTTTGATATCTTCAAACTCAACTGGCTGGTCATTTAATAGATACTGGCTTGAACCGTAACCGTTGTTTAATGGCGCGAGGCCAGCGTGAAACGTGCCGTTTTCTTTATGTTCGAGGATTGTGCGCTCGAACCCGTCAGCCAGCTTGTATGGGCTTGGCTTGTCTGTGCGCTCGATGCCAGCGTCACGCTTGGCGCGAACACTTGCGAGCTTTTCGTACTCAACGCCACCCCTTACCTGCATTACAGTTTTTTTCTCAATGATTCCGGGGTGATTGCCTGCCTTAACAACAGTCTTTTTGATAGGCAGAAGTTTTTTCATGGTGACTGTGCGGATTTTACCGCCGTTCAGTTTTTCAATAATGTCTTTAGCTTTCATAGTAAAACGTCCCTTCGGACGCGCTCATTTTAGAGCAAACGACAAAACCGTCAAGAGAAAAAATGAACTTTTTTTATTTTTTTTGGAGGGCAGTTTGGCATGGAGCTTGCTAGGTTATTGAGATTGGGTCTCAAAAGGGGCTGCCCC
>CEUX01212691.1_pt1 | contig 30471 bp, 40 predicted proteins | sample 531361 | NCBI WGS metagenome assembly CEUX01 (sample SAMEA2622736, study PRJEB7988) | marine metagenome | isolation source: saline water (ENVO:00002010), including
ATCTTCCCATTCATTAAAACCTGTTTCAATCCATTCTATTTCTAAATTATCATCTGGATAAAGCCTTCCTTTAAATACATCTTCAACTTCAATCTTATTCGCCTGGATCCATTCCTGGAGTTCTTGCTTGGTGACTTTTGGTTTACCTTTGAATAAGGTTTCCAGATCTAACCATTCTAATTCTTCGGGTTTAACCTGGTTCTTTTTTAAGAAGTTCTCAATAGATTGAGACTTCATTGATGGAGGGAATTTTTCGGTAACTACTCGCTCTGCTTTAGAGTACCAGGTTGGAGCTATCCGGTAAGTCGGTTTTTCTTTACTTTTTTCTTTTTGTAATTGCTGAGAGCTTTTTTGACCTGGCTGTAATTCGGAAGCTCTTCCAGGGGTTGTACTGCTCCCGAGGGGTTGGACTGATCCAAGCCTTGATCGGACATATTTTCTTGCTTCTGTTTCATAATCGGTTTCCTTTTTACCACGCTGTGAACCTACTCCAAATTTACTAAAAAATCTTTTCTCTGGGAACCAAATAATAGCCTGGGCATCTGCCATAGTCAACCCTTCTATGTTTGATTTTTGCACTGCCTGGTCCATTATTTGTCTTAAATATTTTCTTTCAGTACCATTGGCAGGTCTTTCATGGATAGCATCGATAGCTTTAATAAGCGTATTAGATGCTTTGTTTAGTTCTGTTTTTGGGTAAAATGATTTTTTCTTATTAAACTTTTTAACAAATTTACTTTTGGAATACTCTTTTAATACTTTTCTTGCAACTTCAATAACTTTTTCATCATTCTTTAAATCTTCTCTGGTTATTTGATAAAGTTTTCTTTTTGAAGGATTTATTCTTAAAGCAGTTCTAAATCTTTTTAATTGTTTTGAAGTGTCTTTTTTTACCCTATAATTTCCTCTAATCCTGCCCATAGTTCGCATAAACCATCGATCCATAGTTAGATATTGATAGTGTCCATTTAAATTAGATAAAAACCCTCCTCCTACTTTTGGACCAAAAATTACTGCTCCCATAACTTTAGCCTTTACCAACTCTCCATTTACTTCAAATCCTAAATTTTCAATTTCTTTAACTGTAAATTCTGTATTAATAAAATTATGAACAAATTCTGTCCCAAAATCTTCAATGGATTTATTGTATAATTTAAATGCTTTTTCCATTGCAGGACCTTCCTGCCCTCCTACAGTAAATTTACTTGGGAGTTTTTTATTGTCTCTCCAATAATCATAAGCAATCATAGCAATTTTTAAATTATCTTCTACTGGAGTACCATTGCTAGTAATGGCTAAAGCAACTTTAAAAACCTGGTTATGATCTGGATCTGATATAATTTCTGGATGAATTTGAGATAATAGCTCAACTGCATTTTGCATTTTAATTGAGTACCACCCCAGAGCATTCTTTTTGTTTTTTAATTCAATATTTAATTCTTCTGCTATTACATTTGATATAATGTCTATCGCTTCGGGAGTGTTCTTTGTAAGATCTACTCCTAATTCTTTACTGACAGCTAAAGCATTGTCAGTTAAGTATTCAGATAAGGATAATAAATTTGGTTGTTTTTTAATAGCAACATTGGTCCTAACTAATTGCTTTCCTTGTTTTTCTGATATGCGATAGGAGCTATGAAATTGCTGAGTAATTGATGGACCTTTTCCGGTTCTATAAAACTGTAAAACATCTCTTTTGATTTCTTCCCAGGGAGTGTTTCTTTTATACTCTCTATCAAATTTTAAATTTTCATTTTGATCGGTAATAATTACATTTATTGGAGTGCTAGAATGAAGCGTTTCCATACCAGGAGGATTGTTAATTAACTGTCTTAATCTAGCTAATTGAGGTTGATCTGGCTTCTCCATTCCTAAGTGAAACTTATTAGACTCTGGCATATATCTTATTGCACCAGATTGAATAAACTCTGGCATTTCTATATCAGCCCATTTTTCATCTCCATTTCTATCTGCGAAATAAGGATCATCTTCTACAATACCAACTGCATTAATTTGTCGATGATCAAAAGATCTAGTTCCTGGAGTTCCCCCTTCATTTTTTCCAGAAAAATCAAGCATCTCTCCATCTGATAATATATATCCGGCTTCCCTGGGATCTTCGGTGGTCCCAAACACTCTTTTTGAAGTTTCATGCAATTCATAAGATTCTTTTGTACTTAATCTGAAAGTAGGCTTCTTCTTAACTTTTTTAAGTTTCTGAGCTTTTTTTACTGATTTTCCTACACTTTTAAAGTCAGTAGCTTGTTCTAGTTTAGAAATTAAAGATTGACTTACTTTTCCTTCTTGGATTGCTTTTTTAAGTTGAAAGGAATCTCGCAGTATTTTTCTAGCGTTGTCCATAAACCGATTAAAGATTTGTTTGAGCTTTGCCCCGATAGACTTATGAACTTTGCCCTGGGTTGCAAACTGTATCGCTTTGGTTGAGAACCATTCAAGGTTACTTTCGCCTTTGTTGACTTCTCCGGTTGCTTCATAATATTGCTCTCTATCTTTAGTTATTTCATTGTCAAACTCTGGATTCTGCTCCATTTCAGCATTGTAATACACTTCAGCCATTTCTTCCTGGACTGCTACATACTCATCAGCCATTCTTTCTGAAGTTCCGGCAGTTGATATTCGGACTACTTGACCAGAAGTTTTACCAGTAACCATGATTTCTTTTGGATCCATATCCTCATTTAAACCATGATCTCTTAAAATTTCTTTTACCCGATCTTCGCTTAAAGATTCTTGTTCTATTTCATCAGCTAAAGTTCGATCTAAATATTCTCTTTCAATGGTAACCCCAGATTCATCCTGGGCTTTAGTAATTAGAGCTCCAACAAAATCAGTTCCAGATTCTTTTTGTTCTTTAATATTTGCCCTGGATCCGGCTTCTCTAAAATCTCTTTCAGTTTCGGGAGCTTTTTCCATATCCAGTTCCCTGCGAATCATCTCTCGACCTAGTGCTGATTGAGTTTCAATCTTACCCCCTTCCTGGTCAATTCCGAGCTCCATCGCTTCTTCTTGGGTTAAGGATCTTGCAAAATCGCTTATATCTTGATCAGTAAGTTGTCTTAATGTTCCCTTATCTATTGCATCTAAACCTTTTGCTTTAGCTTTCTCTAAGTCTTTTGCAGTTTTTCTTTGTTTGCTTACTGCTATTCCGGCAGGGGCAGTTAAAGCACCGGCAGATCCGGCTCCAACTATGTAGGCATCTACAGCCCCTTCAAATAAATCTCTGTTTGGATCTTCACCAGTTAATTGAGCATTTAAATTCTGCATAACTGTTGTTCCTACTTCTGTCCACCCTTCTAGATTCATAGCTTTTGGAACTAAAAGTCGACTGGTTTTATCCTTAAAAGTTTGAGCAATAGTTTCAGTTAATATTTCATTTGCTTTTTTGCGACCAAATTGTTGGGTTAAACTTCCCAATAATGTTTTTAAAGTTCTTCCAATTCCTGCTGATCCTAATTGCTCAAAGGTTCCCTCTGCTAATCCATCGACTAAAGCATTTAAAGTTCTTTTGTCATCTGCAAATTCTGGCATTTCTTCTAATAATGTAGAATTCTTTTCACCTCCAGTAACTAATCCAATAGTAGGGACCATTAATTTAGCAGGAACTCCGGCATACCCTCCGGCAATCATAGAAGCTGTGTAAGGAATAGACCCTACAATAGATACCCCAGTAAGCCCGATAGCATCAACAAGATTGCCTTGTTTAATGTAATCAACAATTTTTTGGTCATATCGAGTGCTTTCTTCAGCAAATTGATCGGCTGTATCTTTATAATATTTTGCGACTGGATTTAAAGATAAATATTCTTCCATTTCCCTGGTCCCATCAGCCAAAGATTCCAGTCCAGGTATTTTAGCTAATTGTCTTTGTGGGAATGAAGCCAATCCATAAATAAACCCTGGAGCCGAGGCTAACCCTTGACCTATTCGAGCCGACCCAGAAGCCAGTTCATTGTACATTGCTTCACTGATCGGTTGCCTGGGTTTACCAGAAGATTGCATAGGTTGTGGTTTAGGTTGACTTAATGCTTGACCGGTATAATAAGAGGTCCTAACAGCTTGTTTAATTGGCTCCGGTTCTGCTTCAGTTTGCTTTTCTACTTTCTGAATATCCGATAAGGCTTGTGCCGGATCCGGTGCATTAACAATAGTTTGCTGTCTTTGATTCTCTAGTTCCAGGTCATCAAATGCCTGGTTTAAAATATCATCTAAAGAATTTCTTTGTTTTGGGTAGAGAGGTTCAGCCATTATCTATTTTTTAACTCAAGTAATAAAGGAATTATCGCTTTTCCATATTTTTGTACAAGCATATTATTAGCTTGTTCCATTGATACCTTATCTTTTTCTTGATCCGAAATCTTTGTGTATGTCTCATCTGGACCAGGAACCAAAGGATATTTTTGCGACATTAACTTTTTCCATAATTCATTTCTTTCTTTCTCTATTGCTTCTCTATTTCTATCTATTGCTCTTATATCTGGAGTAGTTGATCCATACTTCTGAGCCATTCCTGCAAGTTTTAAACTATCTGTATAGGCTACTATTTGATCTTTAAATAATTGATTGTCTGGGCGATCAACAGTAGTGAGTTCTTTGGTTGTGTTGCCTTCTGCATCCTCATTATCTACTGTGAAAGTTTTATATGCTAAGTTTCTAAATTTCTCTCTTTTTTCTCCAAATCTTTGTATATCATCTTGAGGAGTCGGAGGTTTTGCTTTTGCTTTTTCAGCTTTTAAATCAGCTTCTGCTTTAAGCTCTTTTGCTTTTCTACTTTTTTCTAAAGCCTCTAGGTAAGGCTGACTCGCTTTGTATTTTTCTTCTTCACTAACTCGACTTGCTTTTAAAGTATCAGTGGTTTTCTTTTGTTTTTTTTGTTCAAGTAAGTCTAGGACTTCTTGAAATTTCTTTGAATTGCTCATATTATTTTATTAGTTGTTTCATTAATTCAGTTATTTGATCATCTGTTAAATCTAAAGTTTTCATTTTGTCAATAAACTTTTCACCCGATAACTCACCCGATAAAAAACTTTCAAAGGTATCACTTACTAAAGTGCTGTTTTTAATGTTTGCTTTTTGAGCATACACTTCAATATTTCTTTTATCATCAAGACTTAATGAACTTTTACCAGTCATTGGATCTAATCCACCTCTATATCGAGTTTTTCCCGATGGGGTTTCATAGGAAACTGCTTGTCCATATTTATTCATTGCATCCATATAAGACTGATCTTGGGCTTTAGATTGAGTGGCTTTGTTTCCAAAGTATTGCCCTGCTGTTTCTAAACCGGCTCCCACCATTCCTGCTATAGCTTGTCCCCTTCCTGCTTTATCCTGGTCCATCGCTTGAGCATAATCCATCTTAGCTTTAGACTTCGCCAATTCTTCATTTTGATATATTCCTCTAGCTGTATCATATTGGGTTCTTCTAACATCATCTTGTGCTTCTCTAAGCCCTCGATTCATCGCAACTGAGCCTCCCATTCCCTGGTTAATCATTCTACCGGCATAGCGATTTCGAGCAACTTCAGCAGTTCTTCCGGCATTAACCCCTACTCTATTCATAATAGTGTTTTCCTGGGCTTGGGATAAATTGCCTTGTCGAGACCGATCTCTTAGCATTTGCCCTGCTTTGGTATTTTGAAACTTTGGTTGTAATAATCTTGATCCAGTTTGAGCCATCTTAGCTCCACCCTGGGCGATTAACATCATTGTCATGGGATCCATAATTCTACTCCAATTCTATTCTGAGTCTTTCTAAAAAAAATGTGTTTGAGCTTGAAGGGGTTGTAAGCTCCATTTCAAAACTTTTTCCATACCTTTTAATAGGAAACCGGTTTACACCTCCATCAGCAGTAATGCTTTTAGTAAAAGAAACACTGCCCGATCCATCTAAATAGATGTTAAAGGTCACTGTATCGGTTCCGGTAAATTTTACCATACCATATCGCAGTAATTGTTTGCGATCTAGGTCCATTCTAAATCTTTTGCTTTTCCAGGTAATACCAACATTTTCAGCTACATCAAACTTTTTAATATCAGTATCGGTATTGTCCCAGGCTAATGGTCCACTATTTTCACCAAAAGTTAGTATATCTAAATTGGTAGTAGTGTCTACCTTTCTCCAGGTTTTAAGGGTAATATGATATGCCCATACTTTTTGAGCATTGGATTGGTCCCAGGTATATAAAAGCTCATTGTTTTTTTGATCATAAACACCCTTGACTGCTTTCTTACTATCAGCCAATAAAAACTGATCTTCAATCGGCAATGTAATTTTCTCCATTACAGAAGGTGTTGCTGTACTACTCGCTACTGTATTTGAATCCAGTCTATAAATACCATCATGGTGTACAAAATACACCGAATCATGGACCTCAATGATGCCTTCTGGTGCAATATTGCCTATATTAATTTTTGATTCTTTTCTGGTCCAGGTTGTAGGATCGGATGGATTAACTACATCTAAAACATAAAATGCTTGAGGTTTAAAAATAATTAGTCTGCCAAACAACTCTGCTAACCCGGTAATTTGTCCACCTTCTCGATCTGGAAAAGGCAATACATTACTAACCGGTCTAACATCAAAAGCATTTAATTCACTGTAAGCAATCCAATCATTTTGAGCTTCATTTTCATTTCCAGGATCTAAAACTATATTCCCTAAAAATAATCTACCTTTTAAAATTTTTCCATATTGAGCATTGACTTTAATTTTAGGCTCAGCACTATAAGGATGTTCTCCTAGCGAAGTAAGTCCTTTATCAATAATAGCAATTTCATTGGTATCGGTACTTACCACAGCCGATACATCGGCAAATGTTGATACTATTACTTCTGGATCTGACCAGTTTCCTGCCTGGAAAGAAACATCGGTTTCAATCAGTGTAAACCCTAGTTGTTCATCCCAGGTAGTGTATGCCTTTTCTATTTTAAAAGTTTTATCTACTGTAGGATCAGAATCATCGGTTGCTGTAAATTTCTTTCCTGCAAGAGTGCTAATTTTCATAGTTGAATCGGAATCTCTCCAGGGAGCCATAGTAAACGCTCCATTGGTATCTTCGCTAGGTAGTGGAATAATAACTCCCATATATTTACCGGCAAAAGCACCTTCAGTTTTAGTTGCACTATAAGTGTTCCATCCTGGACCAATTTTTTCTTTATATAGCCTCCAGGATTCATTATGAAATCGACCTTCCATATTATCATCGGTTCTAATTCGATACCATCCAGTTACAGTAAGGGCATCTGCTTTTACCGGATCATATTTACTATGTGCTTTAGCATTAGTATGACCGGTTAAATTTTCAGGACTTCCTCCATTACTCGCAGTTGTTGGTTGATCTATTGTAAATGATGTATCGGTTCTGGTCGCAATTACTGTCCCATTTGGAATACCAGTTCCAGAAATAGTATGACCAATTACTGTGCTAGTGTTAGTTGTGTGATTAATAGTTGTTACACCACTACTATAGGTACATCCTCCTATAGTATAAGTAGGATAGCCTCTTGTAACTGTTAATTCCTTTCCATCAATGCTTGTTACATAAATTCTTTCATAATCACCGGCATCATCATCTTCATCACCAGAAGAAGTGCCTAAAGTATTGTCTCTTAGCCCTAACTTATAAGCTGTGCTTGTACTTATGCCGGTGGTTATATTTACTGAAATAGTAGTGTCATAAGTGGTTAAATCTTCATTTAAAAAAACCCCAGGAATTTGTGCATATCCAGTAATTGCATTTATTTCTTCAATTTTTTGTTTTTCAAAAGAACCTACTTTAATTGCATATTCATAGTTTAAATCAGTATGTAAGTATTTATTGTTATCAGCAATAGAACCAATGTCAGATGTAACATCCTGGACTGTTCCATCATTTAGCATATTTTTAAGAACATCATCTTGATCTTTTACATAGGTAATATTATCATCAAAAGCCTCAACTGACATAAATAACTCAGTATCACTACTGGTCCCTACATTTAAAGTATCGGTTCCAGTATCAACAAAATTATAAGAAGTAATTAACTTGTAAGTTTCATAAACACCCGACAGTTTATTAGCTCGATACATATTAAGCCCAGTAATTCGCTTACTCATGGTAGTGGTTGGAAGGTTTAAAACTAATTTTATTTCAGATTTAGATATATCATCTGTACTTTCAGAGTTACTAACTACCTGGCGAATACTTTCATCTTCCAATGGAGTTTCTTGGACTCCATCATAAATAGCTGTTACAGTGTATTTTACAGTATCACTAGCTCTAATTTCTTCTTCAACTTTACTTAACTCTACATTTTTAAAAGTAAAAGGATTGGTTAAGCGATTGGCTTCAGCATAAAAATTAGCTGTATGGACCAAAGCTCCATTAAATAAACTTCGATCAATGTACCCGATCCAAGCTCCTTTTGATTCATTACTACCTACTTTAGCAATGTTTCCTGGTAAGACTCTTAAAGTATCTCCAAAGGGAATTATAGGGTTGCGATCTTTTTTATGGTATAAGGTAGGAATATCATATTTATTGGTAACATCAACCCATTTATAATCACAATCTCCACTACCACTCCAGGAATTGTTTAACCATCCTATATCAGTAAAGCGATATACATCAGCGTGATCCACTGCCGGAGTTCCATCTTGTGCCTCAGTTCCATAAACACCAATATATCCTTTTGCATGACTAAAAAATCCAGATCCGGTTACACAATCAGCAAAGCAAGTTGGATTCCAGTTAGTTTTACCACCCGAAGCCCCACTCATAAATGTTTTTACCGATAAAGTAGTTCCTACTCCATACAGAGTCCCTGCAACAGCACTAGGACTGGTTACATCATCAGTCCCTACCATTAAAAATCGAGTGGCTCCAGGATGATTAACAGTATTTTGTATAAATTGAATATCAGTAGTATTGGTAAAAGTGCTAGTGTCAATATTGCTACTTAAAGCAGTAATAATTACAGTATTACTTTCATGAGTTGAGTATTGCAAATAAGTTCTACCGGCTACCCCTTCATAGTGTAATACAATCGATTCTGATCTATTGCTATTTTGACCAAAATCCATTTTTTTCAAATGTTTAATAGTGGTGTCGCTTAAAGTAGTTCCCCATGCTGTAAATGAGGTTTCACTTGATGCAATATCTAAAGTATATAAATTAGTATTCGCACTTCCATCTGTGGTCCCAATAACTAAATATTCATGGGCTACATCAGAACCACTAATACTTCCTCCGGCTGTCAAGGTATTAGTTTGAACAATAGAGGTTACTCCTTTTACATTTGCTAAAGTAATCCCAGTAGTGCTCATCGCTGTAATATTATCACTGGTATCTACTTTAAATAATCCATGACTTACAGCTAGTATAAATAACTTACCATCTGCAATAGTCATATAAGAAACATAACCAGCAATACTTCCACTTTGAGATCCTAAGTCACCTACAACAGTCTCCTTTACAGAGGTTCCATCTAAATAATATTTTACCAATTTATTATAATAACTGGTTGGACTACCATCTTGATAGGAATAATGAATATAAATTGCATTATTAAAACCTATCATATCCATGATTTTAAAATTGGTTTTAGCTTTATAAGTTGTATAATTAGATGATGCTAAGTCTAAATAAGTAGCACCCTTACAATAAGAAAGATCTTTTAAATCAGTTGGTGAACTATGAGAACCTTGAACAATACTAAGCACTTGACCATCGGTAGGGGTAATTGCAATTCTTTCTATACTTGCAAAATTAGTTCCTCCATAATCAACCTCATTATCTACCAATAAATGAGTTCGATGTTTTCCTCCAAAAGATTGCTCTGTACTTCCAGTTACTTGAGTAGTCGCAAAAAAACTTCCCCCCCAGGATTCTGCACTATTAGTATTTATACCAACTCTTTTTGTAGTTGGAACTACATCTACACTTTCATAAGCCTTCCAAGAAGATTGTAATGCTTGAGGAGAAGCATTATTATAACAATCTGTTACCATAACCATGTCATTCAGTTCAAAACCATGATCTTTATTAGTTTCAAACCAAATAATATCATTTTCGATTTGTAAGGTATCGGTAACATCGGGTAATGAAGGATCATACCACCATAAGATTACTGTTTGTGCAGTGGCTTCAACTGTAACCAATAAATAGCGATACCCATCTCCGGCATCATTAGAATTGCCAGTAAATTTATCCGATACAAAAGTAAAAATATTGTACACTGCATAAGTCTTACTAAGCTCACTATTGACCAGGGCTAATTCAAATGTAGGTATGTTAGCCACACCTCCGGCTCCAAAGGTTTTCTCTAGCTTTCCTCCCTGGATCTTTAAATTTTTAATCTCCTGGGCTACATTATCTGGAAGGTCCTCAATATCAGCATTGGTAAGAGCTCCCTCAAAATCATTTATGTCAATGTATTTTGGCAATTACTTTTCTTCTCTTAAAATATTAATTAATAAAGTTTCATCTTCTTCGGGTTCCAGGTCATGATATACATACACTGTTGTTGGACATTCTGGACAAGATAAATTGGTGACTATACCTTCTTGATCTAACCCATGATCCTCATACATATGATCTCCTCCTGGTATTAATTCAGTGTTACAATGATAACAAGTCATCTTAACCTACTGGGTAATTAGGGTATATAGGATCAATAAGAGCGTTACTTGTTGAATAATCAAAAGGCAATCCTTCTCCCACTACTTGAGTAGCCGGATTCTGATTGTATTTTCCTAAATATTCATAGCCCCTGGTTAAAGCTGTATTCATGCGATCTTGCTTATTTACTGTTCTCCACAATTCAGCTTCAGCAAACTCTAAGATTGCATCATGAAAGATCGCATTTAAATCGCTATTTGAAGCCGGTGATGAAGCCATCGCAGTTGGTGTTTTAATATAATAGCAATCTACATTTGCAGTATTGTTATAGATATACACTCGGTTTTGAAATATAAAATAAACTGGTTCAGTAGCACTAAAAGTCACTAATCCAGTAGAAAAATCTTTAGCCATATCAAAAGATATTTTGCGAATAAAATTGCTGTTTGCTATCCGAATACCCATAATCCCTAATGGTCCACCAAATGGATCGCTATCCAATGCACCGGCTTGAGTAGGGATAAAATAGCTTTTAAAATGAGTGTCTACATTGGTATCAGTAGACATCGATATACCGGTTTTTAATACATGAAGATCGGTTAATAAATGAGGATTTAACATCTGAATGACTTTATCCTGGGCTCGGTTCAAATACCTTTCTTTAATGGTAGTTGAAAAAAGATCCCCAGAGGTATCCTCCATTCGATCTCCTAAAATGGTTAACATAGTTGCTGTTGTCATAAAATCTCCAGGGTTTTATGGTCCCTGGGGGAAATTAAAAAAACCAGGGACCATAAGGTTAGTTTATTGATTAGGCGTAATCTTTTGGTGAATAAAGATCTCTTACCACACAATGGGCTTTTCTATTAGTTATAGCCAAATTACCATAAGTATGTACCTTTTGAACAAAAGTATTACTCTGAGGATCTTCAATCATATCGGATGCTGTAAACTTTGCACCGGAATTAAAGAACATATAAAGGTAATTAGTATTTAAAAAATAGATCCTACCATCATAACCAACAGATGAAGCAGATGAATCAACTTGTGCTGTAACCATATCTTGGTCAGCTACAATATCAATACCTCTGAAATTCAATCCAGTGAATCCCATTGATCCCATTCTTTCTGACATTCTACTACCAGTTTTTCTTGGATCAATTTCACTCTCAATTAAATCATAGATATATTGAGGGCAAATAATTAGATCTGGATTTTCACCGGTTTGTGCTTTTGCATTAGCGACACCTTTTGCTAAAACTCTTAAAATGTAAGTGTTTTTAGCACTGTTCACCATATCATCTTCTGATAAAGAATCAACAGTTGAATCAGAATCACCACTATCTCCAGTAGCATCACTGAAATCAGCAAAAGTTAATACCGGAGTTTTCCACCAAGTATCAGAACTTGGGTTAATACCTCCCACTGTTGTTGAATCATTACATAAAACAGCAACCGGATTAAAAGCATCAGTAGCCAAAGAGGTAGCAAACATATTTTCTGCTACTTTTTTCTCTAATGATTTTTGTAGGTTTTTGACTTTTGCACCGACTATGTTTTTAATAGCTTGTGGGCTATTCATTACCAAAGTCTCTTCCTTAGTTAAAAGAAAGTGACCGGTTAACATAGTTGGGTTGTAGTTTGCAGTCTTTGCAATATCTTTTAATAAAGGGGTGTAAGCTGTTCCAATGCCATGCTGATCTCCAAAAACACTGGTTGCACCATCAGCGTATTCAACTGGAACTACTATTTCTCGACCATTAAAGGTCTTTGCCTTTGCTTTCATTATAGCTAGTAATGGATGACTTTTTTTAAAAAGATTGTCATACAGAACTGGCATATAATACTGTTGGATTAAGGCACTTAGAGAAGCGTTACCATCTCCTGCTACCATAATGTTAGCCATTTAAGACTCCTTGTTTTGTATTATGAATTAAAAAATGATGCGACATCAATGTCCTCATAATCCCTTATTTTGGATTGTTTATCAGACTTGACACCGACAGTCTTTTGTACATTGACTGGAACAGATGGTTTTGGCTTGGCAGTCTTAGGTTCTGCAACTGCTTTGTCAAAATTCATTACCTTATAAGCCTCATCCAAAGTGAGTAACCGACCAGTCTCTTCATGTGTTTTAATCGCATAGTCCAAGACTTCCTGGGCTTTCGACTCATTTATTTTGTAAGTTGACTTTAGGTCGGTTAATGATTGATCAAGTGCTTGTTGGGATTTAATCTGTTCGAGTTGTTCCTTTGCCTCTGTTAATTCAGATTCATAAGGATTCGGAAGGTCCTTGTTATCCATCTTTAGGGACTGTTCAAACAGTTGCCCTGCTTCTTCTCCAAGTTCATCTTCTACAGCTTCCTTAAAGGTTTCTGCAAAATCTTCCGAGGTTTTGAATTTCTCAACTAATTGAATAAAAGGCTCTATTGCCCTTCTCTGATCAGCTATTTCCTGGGCTTTCTCAGTATTTGATTTATTCCAGTCATGTCTATTGTCAGCATCTTTTTTCCAGGTAAGGATCTCTTCTTCTGTAACCTTAGAGCCATCTGCCATCTCATAAATGGATTTGCTAACTGCATCGGTTTGCTCTGGTTCATCAGCAGGAGATTCCTTGTCGGGAATATTAGTTGATTCGGTTTGTTGGGCTGTTTCTGTAGACTCTGTGGTCTCAGCCGGTTCTGTATCATTACCAGGTTGTGATTGCTCCCCGAGGAGTTCGCCTGGTATTGAAATGTTGTCATAGCTATCTGTGGAAGGAGCCATTTCTCCTACCAATGGATCGCCATTAAAATTTCCTACGCTAATTTGTTCTGATTCTGGTTGTACATTTAAGTTTGTAGTTCCAGTTATGTTTATGTCAGCCATATTGTGTTTCCTTTCAGTTGGTCTTTCGACACTGTTTAGTTCAAAAAAAAAGCCCAATGATCGCCAGGGGTTTCCTGGTGTATCACTGGGCTTCTTGTTTTAAGATTGTCCCTTATGTTAAAAGATGTTTACTTCATTTATTTAGCTTAATACTTTTGTGTTCATTGATGTTGGATATACCACCCTCAAAAAAATTAATCTCTATCTTCCCGGTAAATTTTTGGGAGATCTTGGTTTTTAAATAATTCATCAAATTAGCTATCATGCTGTTGCAAAGAACATTAACAATACTGTTCGCTTACCATTGTGCTTTTCTACTTTATGCAGTGAAGGGTTATCATGCTTTCCTGCTGAGTACATCACACCATTTAAATAATGGTCCTTAATTTGAAATTCTTTTCCTGCTTGTTTAAAACTTAATTCTCCCCCAGTAAACTGATCATGAGGAGTTAACAATGCTGTGGTCCCAATTCTACACCAGGACATATGATTATCAACTAGTTTACCATCTACCTCTTTACAACCATCATAGTGCCACTTGTGTCCTTTTGGTCTGTTTTCAACCCTCCAATAGCTTGGACCATCTAAAATAAAAGTTTGGTCCTTAACCTTAGATTGATAGGTATTCGCTACTTTTTGCACAATTTTATTAGAAAATGAATTTATTGACTGATTCTTTGGTGTCATATTCAAGAGTTCTTGTGCTTCGGTAGGGTTAAGTATGCCTGGAATCACCTGGATCACTTACCTTCCTTCATTTTTTTTAATGCTTTCATATAAGCCTTATATCCTTTTCTGGAATAAGGGTATTTCTTATTTTTTAATTTTGGCATACTAATTCCTTTAAATTTTGGAGGACAAGAAAATTACTACTGCCTATGCTTGGTTTAGACCTCAGAATCTGGTTCATCCTGCCCTCCTATTAATCCTACTACTGTGTTAATCCTTTCCTGTATTTCGCTTGGTAATTGTAAATAATCCGGTGACTCAACAAGCCCAGGGTTTGCCATGATCATTTGTGCCAATGCTTCTTCACTTGGTCCCCCAGGTCCTTCTTGCATAATTTGAGCTACTAACATTCCTAATTGTTCTTGAACTTGTTCAGCTTGTTGAACTTGTTGCTGTGGTGGGACCATTTGATTTCTAACATACCAATTTTGAATAACATCTTGCTTATCACTGATATTTAAAGCATTAACCACTTCTTCAATACCATAAACCCCTGCTTGAAATAATTCCATTGCTCTTTCTTCATTGGCTACTCTGCCTTGAGCATACCTGGATCCATTGGTAACATCTACATCAAACTCACTGTCCATAAGTTTTTTAGCTGTTCCAGGATCAAATTGTGGAGTGCCTTCCATGTTACCATCGGCATCATATACAGCCATTGGGTTAAACTCAACAAATTGGAATTGACCTTCAACATCTCTTTCCCTTATAGATCGGATCTCTTCATCAAAAGTGAGGATCATTTGGACCATATATTCGCCAATTTCTTTAGTGAGTCTGGCTACTTCTTTATTAATCTTAAATCTTTGTCTGGTTTGACTCGCTTCTTGTAAGGCTACAATCGCTCTTCCCGATGTTACCCCTCCTGGCTTTCTGCCTTGTGTAACATCATTTACACCAGTGATATGTTCCATAAATTGACCAACTTGAGCTATGTAATTTTGTATATACCCTGGTATTGGAGGAGGCGACTCAAATGTAACATCTGCCGGATCCACTACTGTAATTTCTTCACCAGGAGCACCGGTAATTGGTCTGGTCATTTGACCTTTCGCTCTTTGAGTAACCTTGCGAACTGGAAAACCCATTCTTCTTATGTTCTCATTGATAGCTGAAAAGGTTTCATTCATTGCTTTAGTTTGAGTTCTTACCAGATCAGTTTCACCTATTCCCCAAAAGTTGTGAGGAGATTTGTAATTAGAAACCATAAATACCGGCATCCGATAGAGCTCTAGTGGTTCATCTACTATGAGCTTATCACCCACTACTACAGTATGCCTTCCATTTGGATATTTTTCTTTATCGGCTTCATTAGAATAGCATTCAATAACCAATGCCATGTCATAGTCTGACTCAGCACTGGCATTTTCTATTCCACCATGATCATTATTCTTTTGATACGCTCTGTAATCATCTAGTTTTCCATCAGCACTGCACTTAATTCCAAACTCTCTATAAATCCTGGAAGTTTCCATTGGGACAGCAAACATAAAATACTCACCAGATTCCAGGTTAAGATCGGTTGCATAAGGATGAGGAACTACTGTAAAAGGATCAATAACTTGTATATCAAATCCTTTAAATACACCTTCTTCAGTAATCTGAGGTAAGATCTGCAAAAACCCATTGGAATAAATTAAGCTATCTTTAACTGCCTGGAGGATCTGACCATATAAATCGCACTCTTCTACAATCTGCTGAAATCTTTTCTGCATCATCTCAGCAAACCAAATGTCATTTTTTTCCCTGGGCATAATATCAACAGTAGGTTGAAAATCATTAACAATCGGTAAAATAGTTTCTACCACTGCCAATGGAAAATTAAAGATCATTCTAGACTGGCTTTCAGTTCCCTTGCTTGGGTTTGCCCAATGTCTACCATAGTACAGCCTTTCATTCTTTCTCCATCGATCTGATTGAGATTCTCTGGCTTTCTTAGAGCGATCTAACCAGTTGCGAACTTGTGGTATTCTTTCACTTGCTTCGGCTACCTGGTCTAATGCAGACTCCTGGTCCAGTGCCGGATAATAATCCATTCCTGCCATTATATACTATCCCATTGAGGTTGTGAAGGATTATCGACCACAATAGTGTCAATAAATCTTTCGGTTTCGCTCCTGGTATCTGGTCTCTTCGCACTGTCTACAGCTTCTCCAATTAAATATCTAAGAGCATCCACTGCATGATCATCCTTCTTTAAAGGTTTTTCTGGACTGTTTAATTCCATTCTAGATGCACTAGGCTGTTCCCACTGATAATTGATAAGCTCTCGCCTCAAATTCTCGCAGGACCTAGTGATCATTAATTTGTTCTTTTTGATGTACTGGGTTACCTTATCAATTCCCCCTTGAACATCATTGTTCGCATTAACTACTGGAATATGTAATTGCCTATATCGGTTCCCTATAGTCTCCGGATCTCCTACCTTTCCTGCACCGGTACTAGGATCAATAACATAAGTTTCATATCTACCTTCATTTAAGTGAGCTTTAATCGCCCTGGCATGGTAATCAACATCTTGTCCGGCTTCATAATGTTCTCGATAGATAAACATAACATCATCCTGGTTGACTGCTCCCCATAAAACAGCAGTTGGATTGGTCCTTCCATGATCAATCGCTATAAATCTTCTCCAACCTGGATCCGGCATAAAATCATTAACTACATGAACACTAGGTTCAAAGTCTGGAAAGATCTGTCCTTCAAAAGCATCCCAGGATCCATATAAGTATCGATTAATCCAAATTTCATTATAATTCTTTTTAAGACTATCAATGTAGCCTACCGGTAGATTTTCTTTATTTTCTTCTGTTTTCGCATTAAATATGATATTCCCTGGGACCGGATCATGTATAAATCGATGCCATACCCAATTATGTCCAAGTGGGTTGCCAGTAATATAACATTGAGGGTTTGAGACTGCTCTTAATCGACCTAATAGGGTTAGGAAAACTTCCTCGCTGACTTCTTCAGCCTGGTCTATATAAAACCAACCTAAATTGATCGATAAGAGTTTAGCAGGATCATCTAAGGATCTGAATATAATCTCATGTCCATTTTTAAATATGCACCGGTTTTCCTGCTTTTTATAATCATAATGGATCCCTGGTAAGAATCCTAATAAATGCAATAACTCAAAGAAAGTTCTCTGAGTTGAGTCTCTTAATTCTGGGTAGGTTTGCCTGGCAATCATACCTAATTGTGGTGGCTGATTCTTATCCAGGACTCTTAAAATACCTTTTAAAATTCCGGCAAAGGTCTTGCCATTACCAATACCACCAAAGAAAGCAATCACTTGCTCTTCGCATTGAATAAACTTTGCCTGGTTTGGATTTAATTTTATATTCTTAGGTGTCTGCATCGGATAGCTGTATGTTGACTGAAGGCATTTTAATTTCGCCCTCGATCTGTTGCTTCTCTGTAAACATCGCCAGGTGTTTTCCCTGGAGTTCTGATGCTTTTAAAGAAACATTATACTGCTCCGATGATTCTGCTTTCCCTCTCACTCTTTCAATATCTTCTAAAACCTTATCTGCTGTTAGTTGTACTCTCTTAATCCTTTCAGCTTTTAACCTTTGTATTTCAGCTTGTATATTAGGTTTAGTTAAGTTCTCACAACCGATTTCTTTTGCTGTTTTTTGGCTATATCCTGCTCTTATAGATGCTTGAGTTGCGTTAAGATCTACCATGTATTCTTGACAAAACATTTTCTGCTTATTGGTTAGATCAGCTAATGCCAATGTTCACCTCTGTTATAGGATAACCGGCTCTTAAAGCACTGATCGCTAAATGAGCCCACAGCATTTGAATGTCATCCAATTCTTCTATTAAAAAATCTACTTCGATTAAACCTGGTCCCATGATTCCTGCTCAATTTCTTCTGGTTTATCTAAGTTGACAAAAGGGTTTGGACTCTGATCCTGCTGACCTCTGTAATAGACCCAGGATCCTAAATAAAATGATAACAAGGCAACTATGCCCTGCACTATATGTATATATAAATCACTCATTCTGTTTAATATACTATCAATCCTTCGAATTTCGGAATAAGAAAAGATTATTTATGCTCTTTACTTCCGATAATCTTGGCAATAATGTTAATATCTTTTTTAATCTTTCTCATGTCATAGCGATCCAATAACCACATCAAGGTGATTAAGAATACAAAGGCTTCCCACCCTAAGATAAAAGTAAGATTTTCATTAAATAAAGATTCCCAATAATGTTTCATTTGCTTTTCCTTACATATTTTTCAAATTCGCAAAAATCTACCCATTGACCCATACTATATAAATCTGGCTCCATATCTATTTCTAAAGCATAATCCACAAGTTCTTTATCTGTCATTTTGTATAATTGTTTCATAGTAAGTATTTTATAACTATCGATTATATATCCTATAGATTTGGTGTCAATTAACATTTCTACAAATTTTTTTTGAAACTTCTTTCTTTCTTTTGAATGTAGCTTTTTCATTTATTTCTCTTTTCTTTTTAAATTTTTAAGTACCTGGACATAGCTGACCTTTTTATTTTTCTTAAAAGGCTTCTGTTTAACTTTATACATCAAAGAACCATATTGATGTTCATCTCCTGGATCATGAGGGCTTACCCAGTTAGTCTTGTCTTTGGAACAATGTATGCAAACCTTAGTTTTCTTACCATACTTAGGAAAGTCTACATAATACTGATCATATTTTGCTTTAGCTATCACTATTCTCTCAAATACTCTGTCGCAATTAGGACATAGCTTTAAAACCTTATCTGAGATAATACAATTCCCATGATTAGCACTTTTTTGACTTTGATGAACTTGATCTTTTAACATGGCTTTTATAACCCATCCAGTATGCTTATCCAATCGCATATCCTACTTTTTTTAAAATTTCAGAATCCATCTGATCATCTTCCCTGGTTGATTTCTTTTTTATCACTTTAGGTTTTTGAGAAACAAAAGATCTCCCTCTATGACAATTTGGACTCTCATGTTTTAATTGATATTCATTAGGAAAACTTTTCTCACCACATTCAGAACAATAGGCAACAAATCCACCGGTTTTACATGGTAAAAATTGTTCTTTTTTTGGTTTAGTCGCTACCCTGGTTTCTTTAGTGTAAGTCCTAAAAGCACTTCCACAAAAAGATTTAATAGAATTATGATGGAACTCACCATTTTTAATACGCTTTTGTCTTTCTTCCAGGAAAGGTCTCCAGTATTCAATATCATCATTGTAATTCATTCCATACTGAATAATTTCTTTTTTCTCATAGGGAGTTGGTGGATTTACTAACCAACCTTCTGGTGTCCAAAGTTTTATAAATTTTATTGCAAATGAATTATCAACAACATCTTTTTTATATGTTGTTTTCTTTTCTTTTTTATAATTCTTTTCTTTCTTTAGTAGTGGGTGCGAGGTGTCCGTTTGGTGGGTGAGGGTTGTAACATCGGTTGTAACGCCACCCTGGTAAGTCTCATAGTTACAGATACTTAGCCTACTCATACTTTGATTCACTTCCATCACAATCATATCACGCTTTGCGATCATCACTAAAAACCTTTTTACCTTTTGCCTGGACCATTTCCATTCGATTGCTAACTGCTTCATTGAGGTTATTACTTCACCCCTTTTGGTTTGGATAACCTGGTCATTATGTAGCCATTCTTTTTCCTGGTGATTGGCTCTAATTAATAGATCAAGCCAGGCTTCTAATTTGGTCCGAGGTCTTTTTTCTTCCCATAAAAAATTATTCCGGATCTTTCGATCAATCTTAATCCATCCTTTATTTTTTTCCATGCTCTGCTCTCCAATAATACCACAAGATAAATAAGCTGATAAGGGTATAGCTGATTATGGTCATAATTGCACTCCTTTTAATATGGCTTTAGTTAATTTGTAATAAACCTTTTGATTGTCTTTATACCGATCCACCGGCTGAATATGGATCTGGTCATATAAATCTTGATATTTAATAGTATAGCTTTGCTGATCAGAATTGTCATAGCAATACAAATACAAAGGCATTACCTGGTTCCAATAATTCATCATAATTAAATCATGGACTTTTATTTTTAATTCCTGGTAAAATCCTTTTACTTCCATAAATGCACTCTTCTTATTAATTATAATAAAATCTGGCGAAGAGCGTACAATTTCGGGTAATTTAAACCACTCATTTGTCTGCATTGGTGGATCTTTCTCATCAAACCCAAATCGCACCAGGGTAACTCCTTTCTTTTTAAAATATTCTTCTGCTTTTACTTCAGCTAGATTGATCCGATCAGTATTTCTTTCCTGGTAAGTTTTCTGGTAATCTTTCAAATTGGAAACTCCATGTATTGATAAAACCAATTTCTTTTACTTTTCTGATTATTCATGGCACTGGTCATCGCTAGATTTAAACACTGCTCACCGGAATAGGGAACATAGCAAATCAAATCTTTTGGTTTATAATAAACAGCAATTACATCAATGTCTGATTTTGTGTATTTACCTAAGCGAATTTCCATCGCTGATTTTGTTTTTAATTTGGTCCTGGTTTTTACCTGGACTTTCTTTATAGACTTACCAGTATCAACTAAAAAATCAACCAGGTGATCATCTACACAAGGTCGATAAACTTGAAACTCTGGGTATCTATCTAATAGATCAATTTTGACCATTTCTTCTCCGATAAATCCTAGTCTACTGGTAGTCATTTTGACCTACTACTTCTAGTGAATTTTTTTTCTACTTTCTCTTTTCCAACTATTTTTTTTATCTGATTACACAATCTTATATTTCCCATTTTATCTTGATTATGGTCCTCGCATAAATCCTGGATCTTTTTAAATAAAGTCGCAAACACCTGGAGTTCTCTTTTGTATTGATCTGACTGCTTTTGGGTTGCTTCTAATAAAGATCTTTTAACTAATGGTAATTTCATTTTCTCCCTCAATTCTTATCACAGTTTTAGGTTTAGTGCTGTAAACTTTTGTAATGACCAAAGTAGTCACTTGTCCATCATCTTTGTAAAACACTCCATTTAAAGCATCTAGGACCAACTTAGCATAATTGTCTATGTCTGGTCTTTTTGGACAGTGAAATAAAACACCTTGTTTTAATAAATGCTTATATTTACCAGTTCGGTAATGACTCTTAGGTCGGGCAATATGAAACTCGATGTACATAAAGATCGGTCCATCAAGAGGAGATTTGGGAGCTAAATTTTTTGATTTTGCTAAAAAATTAGCCTTATCCTTTTTTGAAGGATCATAAGTATGTCCACTCCTTAAATGTCTATGCCTTTTTAAAGCAACTGGTGGACCATAAATGGTAAACTCAATAGTCTCTTTTGAATCCCTCGGTAGATTGTAAATTTTCATGGTTTCCTTTGGTAGTGTTAAACTTTTCAATAAGAACTTGTATTGTAATAGTGATCACTCCGATGATCCCTATCCAAATAGCTATACCAAGTCCTAGAATAAATATGTTTGCAATAAGTTCAGCTATGATAAAAGGATAACTCATTGTATAGAGTCTTTACTGTTTTGATTCTCTTCCCAAAACTCCTGGGTGTACTCTTGCAACTGATCAACTGTTTGTTGCAATTTGTTTACCTTATCATAATCCTTTAATTCTTTAGCTTTTAATATTAAATCTGATAATCCCTCTATAATTAAAGTCATCTGGTAAGTAGATACTGTGTTTTTCATCTACTTACCCCACTTTCCATTTTGAACAATAGTTGCCATAATCCCATAATTACTAAGATCTAAAAAACTATCGGTTATAGATTCACCTTTAACAGCATTGGTTTTTTTGTTCATTAATAAATTTTTAATTCTTTGTATCTTATCATTCATGCGAAACCATAACCCAGTAAGGCTTAAATGGACCTCTTCCGGTGTTTCCAAGTTAGATCCAACACTAATATTACTTGGACCATAATCGCTTTGTTTAGCCAGGAACAATTCATACTGTTCCCTTTGAAGTCTTTTAAACTCCTGGGTAGTCTCTGGATATTGTTTTTCCATAGCTTCTACCAGGGAGATCCGGCTCAACCTTTTGTCCACTATCGAGCCTTCTTTTAAGTTTTTGGTATTCATAGCGTAACTCATTTAACAGTTCCTTAAATTGTGATGGTGAGAATGCCCAAAGAGGGTTAAGCCAACCTCTTTTTATTTGCCACTCTTTCTTTAATTTCAATGTTCTGTTTATTCCTAGACCATCTGGAAAATCCAGTTGAGATAAAGAATACTTTTTTTGACATTCCCACCATTCTTCTAAATAGCTGTAATCAGCTTTGGGTTTTAAAGGCAACCCATTCTTCCATATTAGTTTTTAATGCAGGGCGACTATCTAATATTTTTGTATCCATTTTGGTTAAAGCCCAGATTAAACTATCTACCGGAACTTCACTTACTTTTTTATCTATATGCTTTTTGCCAAAATCAATAACTAAGTCATCAATAGGTTTTTTTATTATAATTATACCTTCTTCATTAGACAGTTGCTTTTTAGCTTGATCCACAACATTTGCAACACCATTAGGCTTTGTGTTTACCGGTTGTGGTCTTACTTCAACTCCATTTTTTTGATGATGAATAGCATTTTGGACTTCATTAGCTGATGCAAACTCCTCACCAACAAACCCTGCACTTGATAATGCTCTGCCGATTGCACTGGTTTCACAATTTTCAATAGCAGATGTTTTATTGATAAACCCTTCGCCATACTTTTCTTGAGCATGACCTTCATACAAGTTATCTCCAACCTTTATAGTGGTTTTCATTAAAACTATGTTTTCATCATTTATTAATATTTCTGTTGTGATGCTTTTAACTTCCCCTTTGTGCTCTTTGTGAAAAAGTTCTGTTCTTTCAGCAACAGTTCTATATGGTTTTCCTTTTATATCAACTGGCATTTTCTCTCCTTGTTATTTCTTTTTTCCATAATGGGTAAAAATGTTTATCTAGTTCTTCAATATTAATTTCATCAGATGAATCATTTGATCCAGTTACATAGGTTCCAATATTTCCAAGAAAATAGATCATAATCATCCAGGGGTCTTTATATTCAAGATCTTGAGTTTTTAAATGTTGTATATATCGGTTAATTAAATCAGTATGCTTAACCTTTATAGGTTTGTTTTTATTGTTATTTTTATAAAAAACATATTCCATTATTTGCTCCTCTTGTTTAGATTAAAAATCTCAGAATAACCACCCTTACTACTTTTATTAATCTTTGGGTATGGCAATACTTTTAATAATTTTTTATTGGGAATAATGGTCTCATATCTTTCTAAGGCATTGGCATATCTCAACCGAATAGTCTTATTCAACTTCATAAAATGATCGACTGACATCATTTGATTCTCAAGGTCCGGTAAGGATCACCAGTCTTTATATACTTTTCATATAAATCAGCATGGTCCTTAATAAATAAAGTCTTATCAAATGTTTTCCTGGGTTTACCATTTTTCCAGGTCGCTAATGTTTGGTCCCCATCTATTATAGAATGAGCATCTTTCATTTCTTTTTTAATGTCGAGCTCTAATGATTTTAGCTCTTGGTCCAATACCTTCTTTTTAGCCTTAATATCTTTAATCCTATCCATAGCATCAATAATCTCTGATGTCGCTTCTATGGAATGATTATTGGCTTCTGGGTAAGCATTTTTTACATCAGACTCAGTAGTGAATTCCGGTGCAATTTCCTTCTCAACATGATTGGTCCAAAAATCAACTAACTTTGGAACCACCAAATTGATAAAACTTTCATCATAATCATACTCCTGGATCTCAAACTTTTCTGGTCCTGCAAATCCAAAGGTTAAAATAGCAACATAAGTTTTTGTCATACCGGTAATCAGCATTTGTCCCTGGATCTGTGTATAGTATTGTATTGGGAGCTCTGCTCCCCATTTTTCTCTGGCAATAGTAGAAGCAGTTTTAATTTCTAATATCGAAGCATCTCCATCTTTATCATAATAAACACCATCAAGATTGGTTGCCAGGTAGTCATAATCCTTATGAAATCTGACTAAGCTATCCTGGGCAACCTTACCTCCTAATTCTTCTTCTACCCACTTAGCAATCATTGGCTCAATATCTCTACCTAATTTCATTCTAAGGTTATCTACTGGATCATACCCATGTACTTTATCAACATATACATCATAAGGTGATTTATAAGCATTGTATAATCCAGTAATCACAGCCCACTCCGAGGTCCCCAAATAAGTCTGCCTAAGTGCAAGATCTAATTCAACACCTTGTTTAATTGGCTTTCTCATTAATAATCCTCCCCTGGTAACTCCAGGTCCTTACCACAATCAACACAAGATAAGGACTCTGAAGCATTATTTTCCGGTTCATAAGGTTGGTATTCAGTATTCTCATGTAGACAAATCTGAAACCAGGGTTTATGCTCTTTAAAGATAGGTCTCCCAGGGCGAGGTAGTTGTGGAGAGGAATCGGGGGAGCAATCCCGATGTATATTCCCCAGGAGACCATTAGATTTACTTTGTAATGCCATTATACACACTCCTTATTAATGGCTTGATTTTCTTTAATCGCAGACTCTACCTCTTCGAAGGTTCCATATTCGGTTTCAATTACTTCCCTGCTCCTTATTTTAGTATTTGGGTGGACCGGATAAGGACCATTTTTATTTTTTTCAATGACTTTTTTTGCTAGTTCAATACAAACTTCTATGGTTGGAGATGCAGTAACTCCCATGTGACCAAGCTCATAAATGGTCCTTCTTTTAGTTTCTTTGCATTTTAGGATAAGTGCTGTTGGAATAGGTTTGCTCATTACTTACCTCCTTTGAGATAAAACTTCTTATATCTTTTCTTCATGTAAGTAACAACTTTTCTTAATTCATTCCTTTCTTGTATTGCAACTTTATCCCCTTCAAGAACATCATCAGCAATACACCAACCACTGCCTTCTTTATATCTGTCTCTAATTTCCTCAACTTCTTTTATGGCTTGTTCTGGAGTCAATTCTTCCCACCAACTCATTTCACCATCTGATAAATCAATACCAAACTGAAAATCTAGCTCTGATGAATGAGGGCTCCCTTCTAACAATATTTGATAAGGGTATTTTAATTCGCTCATTTTCCTCTCCTATCTTGCCCAGGATTAACCATCTTATGACCATTAGAGTAAGTGTATTTTACTTTCCTACCTAACTCACCAAAATGCAGTAGGAGACTGCCATATGTTGTGCTGTCCCCTTCATATTCGCCAAAGATATCAAATTTCCCTTTTATCTCACTTAGGACCTTAGCAATATCTTGATTATTATAATCGCCAACTACACTACCTGCACAATTTGCAAGGGCTACCATTATTTCATCTTTTAAAGATGGAATCATCAGTTCCCTATACTCATACCATTTCATTCTATTTACACCCATTGAGTAATACAGATTTTGTAATATGAAATATTCTGTTTCTGTATAGGTATATATTTGCTCTTTCATTTTCCTCTCCTCTGTTTGTTTATAAATGTGCGACCTGGACTCTTTTGCTCTCTATAAATGAATCCAAATCATTTGCTCTAATTCGGTAAGCTCTTTCGGATATTTTATATCCTGGGATCTCACCAGTTTTGATCATTAATAAAACTTGTCTATAAGATAATCCGAGTAATCCCTGGACTTGTTGCACTGTATAAAGTTGATTTAAAGTGCTTTTAGTGTTGGTTTTTATTGTCATTTATATTACCTTATAATCAATTAAATCATTAAAAAATCATCTAAATATAATATCATTTTTTTATTATTAAAATGATTTTTTTTATTATTTAATAACATTATTGATCTTTAAATAATTTTTTAATAACAAGGAGTTTTAAATGGGAATTATTGAAGACTTTATTGCTAGAGTAAAGCATAGAGAAAACTTGCGATTTGATAAAGATGTTGCAGGTTTAATTGGAGTTAACAAAGAAAGTCTTGCAAGTGCAAAATTAAGAGGGCAATTACCAAGTGCTTACATTAAATGGTATTGTAAAAACTACAATATAGAATCTTTAGATCTTTTTTATAAAGATATAAAACTTACAAACACAACTATGGATCTGGGAGGGTCTTCTGGTATGGAAGCGACAAAAATAATAGAAAATCAAGACAAGTTAATTAACTATCAAGGAAATGAAATCAATGCTTTAAAAAAAGCATTAAAACAAAAACAAGGAGAGTCTACACATTGGGATTTATGTGAATATGATTTTATAGTAGAAGTCCATATAAAACTTAAAAGAATGCAATTAAGTAGAACTATAAAATCTATTGATAACTTTCAACCAATGAGTGACCAATTAGGTTATTCTAAGGAAGAATTGGAAAGATTATGGTCTATAGGCGAAGATTGGTATGATTTCAATAATCATCCTATTGAAGCTATTATCGATGAGGAGACTAAAAAGAAGATTGCTCAAGATAGTAAAACGCTTCCTATTATTTTTAGTAGTTTAAAAAACATGATAGGTAATCATTACATTCCACAGCCAATTATTTATATACATAAAAATGGAACAAGGGTTCCTAGTATTTCCTATAATAAGATTAATTGGATAAAAATGATTATTTATTCTAAGGTTAAGTTTTTAAATAAATAAATATAATTGAGCACAATTTATAAAAGAAATGGTTGGTGGTGGTACACTCAAGGAACTCCTCCAGATCGAATAAGAAAACCTTTAAAAACTAAAAACCAGGCAGTTGCAGAAAAAATCCAGGTTAAATGGGATGAGGAGTTAGCTCTTCGCAAAGCCGGTATATCAATTCCTACTATTAATATTCAAAAACCCTATCGGGATTATTTAGATCAAATTGAATCAAACAAAGGTTTAAAAACAGCACAAGGAATAAAATCAGTTCTTAATATGTTTTTAAAATTAAGTGGTGATCATATTACCAATAAACACCTTACCCCTCTTTTTATGCAAGAATATATGTCAAAAAGAAAAGCAATGGGAAGGTCGCCTAAAACTATCAATGAGGACCATAAAATTTTAGGAAGTTGGTTTGACTACATGAATATTATGGGAATGTTAAAAGATAACCCTTTAGATGGATTAATTCGACCTAAATTAGAAAAAGTAAACCCAAATAGAGCTTATAATAAAGATGAGATTAAAGCTGTATTTAATCAAGTGTATTTAGAGCATGATCGGATCTTTTGGAATATTCTTTATAAAACCGGATTAAGGGCTGTTGATGCTTGTACATTGACACCAAATAATATTAATGGAAAGTTTATTGAATTAAAACAGCAAAAAACTGAAGAATACCATAAACCGAGAAAAGTAGTCATTCCAATACATAAAGATCTAACTAATCTTAATATATTTAATGTAATAAAACCTGGATCAATAGGAAACTCCAGGGAAAGATTAAAAAGAATAATCCATACTACTTTCCATCCTTATACTAAAAACTTAAATATTGAGAAAATGAATAAAGAGATAAGAAATTGTCAGTTATTTCATGGAAACCTACATACTTTTAGACATTCTTTTGCATCTCACCTGGAAGAGCTCGGAGCAACCAGATGGGATACTAAGTGCTTAATGGGGCACAAAGCTGATGATATTACAGCCCAATATGTTAAGATAAATGTAAAAAGAATAGCTCCTATTATAAACAAGTTAGGATATAATTGAGGGAACCCTCCGGGAACCTATGGGGAACCCTTTGGCAATATATGGGGAATACCTTTTTTAAAAGTAGTTGAGGATAAAAATAGTTTCCGACCCGAAAACCCTAGTTTCCGACCCCGAAACCCTAGTTTCCGACCCCAAAACCCTAGTTTCCGACCCGAAAACCCACAAAGTAAAGGAAAGTAAAGAAAAGAAGAGTAAAGAAAAGGAGATGGCTAACTCTGCTCTTTTATCTATTCTAGGGAACCCTTTGGCAACCTATGGGGAACCCTTTTTAATTTGTGACATTTTTGTGACATTTTTAAAATCACTTAGAGGAAGTAAATATCACTTAATAACACTTTCTAATAAATAAAAAACCCCACTAAAAAGCAGGGTTTTTCGAGAGTACGCCCGGAAGGATTCGAACCCTCAACCTTCTGGTCCGTAGCCAGGGTTCGGGTATAATATTGTTGAACTTACAGCCTTATGTGACATTTTTTATGTCACACTCTAAGAGCTCTTCTATACCAACCATACCAATATTTCTCCTGGGTAGGTTTTCGGTTTACTATGTCAGCAAATTTTAAAACTCGATAAGCTCTTAACCTATCGGGTTCTAATTTTTTACAAGCCGATAAAGTAGCCGGACCAATTCTTCCATCTACATCAATCTTGTAACTGTTTTTTCCATTACAAGCTTTTTGTAGAACTTTAATTGCAGAATTTAATCCAAAATTAACTACCATATCAAAGTATATTTCTTTTAAATGGTCTGGAACCTTATCTGCCTTAGAAGGAACCCAGTAATCATTATAATATAGTTTTTCAGCATAAGCCCTGGTAAGGTTTTCAATGTCCTCACCAGGGTATGCTCTTTGACTAATACCATATTTAGTGGTCCCACCAGGATCTAGGGGATCCTTTGTTATTTTAGATCCCCCTTCAGATTCTATTACGCTATCTATTATTTCATCAAAAGTCATTAGAATGGTAGATCATCTAAATCTTCATCTTTTTTTTGATCTTGGTTTTGTTCTTGATTTTGGAACTCAGAAACCGATATAGATAAGAACTGTTTAGATGGATCAGCTTTTGCAGTTTTTTTCCATCCTGCCAATCTCATCTTATGTCCATCAACTGTTATGTTACCAGTGTAATCTGGTTGGTTCTCTTTTTCTTTTCTGTCATTGACAAATAAGACACCACTGTTATCATAGGGTTGGTCCATTTGTTCTCCTTGTTGTTTGTTATCGAAAATTATTTAGAGCCAAATATCTTAGAAAAAAATCCTTTTTTAGATTTCTTTCCTTTAGATCCTCCGATCTTCTTTCCTTTTTTCTTTTTTTTCTTTACATCTTCCATAAGTGCATATTGATCCAAGTGCTTATCATTTGTATCTAAAGGTTCACCACTTAAAGAAGAAACAGTGAATAAAACTATTATTGAGTGCATTTATTATACCCCTAGTTTCTTTTTTATTGCTGTTTTAAAAATTTCCCATAATGCTTCAAATATTTTTTCTTCTGTCTTTTCATTAATCATAGGAATATTTACTGATTTATTTACCTGGCTAACAATATCCTTTTTAACTGCATCATCAAGAATAAAGTCAGCGACTACTTTACCAAACATCATAGACTCCTTAGTGCTATATTAATTATTAGAGGGATAGCAAATAGCCCTATACTTCCCCAAGTTTTAATTCTTTCAATGACCAGGCTATTTTTTATGGTGGTCCCATTAAGTTTTTCCAAGTGTTTTTCAATCGCACCTATTCTATTAAAAATAGTAATCTGCCTTTCATTTAACTTGGTTAGATATTTGATCACCTCCTCTCTATGATTATCACTCATATTATTATCCTGGACTGATCCTGGAAATGGATCCCTTTACCTCTGATAAATCATTGTCAATTCTTGAAAGATCTTGTCTTAAAGTGTCTATTTTTCTATCGAGCTTGTCATCTGACTTATCTAATCTTTGGAGAAGTTTTAATAAGATACTTTCAATATTTGAAGTAGTCTCTTCAGCCTTTGCCTGGTCAACAGCAATTTTATCTAAATTTTCATTTTGGACTGCCTGGGATTTAATTAGATTAGTAATCATAAAACCTAGAAAAAGGGCGATACAGCCTATTGCTCCTAATTCGCCCCAGGCTTCTATTAAAGTACCAGTGTCCATTATTTACTTTTTCCTTTAAAATTAATTGGATTTAATTTTTGCCAACTTAAATTCAATAAATAGGTCCCTAATTTTTGGATTATGGACCAGTATTTTTCTTTCATTCTACTACACCTAAAGAGTCCTGGATCACAAACTGAGAACTGTCTAATGGTCCAATAGGAATCCCACCTACTATTAAGTTATTATCGCAACCAATAAATAAAGATCCCAACCAGGTAATAATTAAATATTTATTCAGCTTTCTCAACAACTTCCATTCCAGTTTCTTTTAAAGCATCTTCACAACCTTTAAGACCAATTCTAAGCTGAGTAAGATTAAAAGAAGCTCTATCAACCTTATTCATTAAATCCTGCCTATGTTGTAAAAATGTTTTTTGTTCCGGTGTTAGAGCATCTAAATCTTTTTGTAAATACTCTTTACCAAATAT
>CEUX01027099.1_pt1 | contig 30406 bp, 35 predicted proteins | sample 531361 | NCBI WGS metagenome assembly CEUX01 (sample SAMEA2622736, study PRJEB7988) | marine metagenome | isolation source: saline water (ENVO:00002010), including
AATCTGTCTTGGATTGGGTATCATTGGATTAATAGTCTTTATCTTTGGAATATTAATCGCTAGAGAACACGACAGATAAAACTTGTAGGGAGATTGTAGTTGTGTTACAATCTCCCTATTAACAAAGGAAGGAAAGAACATGAAAAATCCATTTGGAAAAACTAGAAGTGAAGACAAGCCATATGCAATCTATGCCAATGGTAAAGGTTGGTTTTGGAAAATCTTGAAGACTTACAAGCGTCCAGACAGTGAGAAGAAAGACCCCAACGCACGTTGGTTTGTTTCTGCTACATCACCAATGATGCTTAATGGTAGTTACGAAATGGGAGATACATACGTAGCAGATATCTTGGCTCATGGTTATGTTGTCGAATGCGAAGATGAATGGAAGAAAGAATATAACTTGTTAGTTTAACAATTTGGGGGGAGCAATCCCCCCATTTTTTTGGAGAAAAAAATGAGTAAAGAAATAAGAAAAAATTCTAGGTATCAGTTTTGTATGATACCCAATGACGAGATGGGAGAAGCATACATCAAGATGCTCAAGACCTATCTTAACAAGGATAGATACTACATCACTGTGAAAGGTCAACACGTAGACAAAGAAAACTTTCCCAATGCTAGTACCTATCATGGAGCGACACGCAAAGCATGTAAGTTTCTGAGAGTTTACATTAACGAGAAGCAAGACATTAGCAAAAATCGTTTTGTTGATTGGAAGAAAGATGCTTTGAATGTGGCAATAACTATACTGGAAAATGAAAGGGGAAAGGTAGAACAGTATAGGAGATAAGACTTGCAAGGAGATTGTGGTAATGCTACAATCTCCTTATTATTTTAATCTTAATAAAGGAAGGAAAATATTATGGGATTAGATATGTATTTAGAAGGACACAAGTATCATTCCACATCTGGAGGCAAGCAAAGACCAACTTGTTCAGATGGACATGAAATCAAATCAACTACATTAGATCTTGGTTACTGGAGAAAGCACCCAAACCTACATGGTTACATTGTAAATACCTATGCAGATGGGAAAGACGAGTGCCAACAAATCCTATTAAACGCAGATCAATTGGAAGATATTGCATGTGCGATTGAGTTGGATAGACTACCACATACTGAAGGTTTCTTCTTTGGTAAATCTGAATGGCACGAAGAAGAAAAAACTAAAAACGCTGCAACATTTAGAAAAGCAAGTGAATGGTTGAAAGGCCAAGATGTTTGGTGTGATGTTATCTACCAAGCAAGTTGGTAAATGGTTGGGGAGCGTGGCAACACGCTCCCATTTTAAATGGGAGATAGCACATGAAAATTCTTATTAAAAATAAAAAAGTTCTGGATGCTTTGGTCGATGAACTAGAAGGTAAGTTGGAGGTTATGAAAGATGATATGCCAGATCAACCAGATACAGAAGACCTTGAAGCGTTTGTTATACCAGACGTACAAGCATTAAAGGCACCACTTGTATTCGATACTACTACCATGCCAAACCTCATGGGCGACTATGTGGAAGCTGCATGGGAAAATCTGCAAGACCTAGTGTTTTGTAATTTCCGTGACGATGGACGAGAGTACTGTGAAGGTCACATAAAACCAGAAGACCTACCAGACGCATTCTAAATCCAAGATACTTTTACCCAGACCGGGCGTAAGCCCGGTCTTTTTTTATCCCGGACAACCATCATAAAAATACCGGGCCGCAGAGCCGCAGAGCCGCAGACCCCGGACCGGTCCAACAAAAACCGGATAGATATCTTTAAAAATAAAACTTGCAATCAGCCTACAATAATAGTACAATTTAGGTATTGTTAATTAAGGAAGGAAAGAACATGAGACAATATAGAATATGGAACGATATCCAGTCTTGCCTCTATGCGTCCAGTGGTGGACGTACTGGCAATAAATCTTATGGAGTAAAAGAGCATTCACTAATCAATATGAACGTTGGGACTAGCTCCAGAAATTCACATCTGTTTGCAAGTATTGAGCAAACAGTTAGAGAATTGCCCAATGGTGATTTGTCTTTTCGGCTCTTTGTTGACGGTAAAGTTATCAAGGCTGGCATCGTGTCCAAAAAAGAAAAGGAACTAAGCTTGATCCTTTCAAGTACCTTGGACACATTGGAGGTGTCACATGCTTAATCCACAAGACCCTAAAGTCCAAGCCATTTTTCTAAAGGGGCACCTAAAACTACTAGCCCTTGGAATGAAGAACTCTAGAATGTCGGGGAAACAGATCCTCGAAGCTGCATCTAGATTAACCGGAAACAAGTACAAGCGAGGGCAATACAAGCAAGCCCTCGAGGATCTAGCAACTATCTAACTAGTTTCTTCCTGGAAAAGGGGGGCCGGTCCGGCTCCCCTTTTTTTTGTCCGGTTAATCCGATAATGGTAAGACCTTCATGTAATGATCTATTAAAAAAGGACGCAGAGACGCAAACAGTTGGGACGCAGACTCGCAGACTAAAAGCGCAGAGACGCAAAGACCTTGGTCCAAGATACTTGCACCTTGATCCCCTCGAAACAAAAATAGCTTGTTCAAGGAGAGGCTTTTTACCAAGTAGAAATTTAGCCCACCTCTTGCAGAATATGCCATATTCCAAGCGATTTGATTAGGCGAGATTTTTATCGTGTTGTTTTTGGTTGTTTTAAGTTCAATCCAAAAAGGCAAACCTTCCCATACAATATGAACATCTGGAATTCCTCCACCATGCTTGTTCTCAATCCTTGTTGCATGACACTTCTTTGGTAGATTGTTCCTTATCAAGTTCCAAAAGTTTGCTTCTGTTCCCTTGCTCATTTGTTATATCCTTATACTTTCCTTCCACCTCAAATGCTTGAGGGTATTTCTTTTGAAGATCTGCAAGCCTAGCCACAATTTCATCTCTCGAAAGTTGATCGATGCTATGAGTTGTTTCTCTCCTATCAATAGTCAAGCCACCCAAAGCAGACCTTATTTTTTCTGCATTAATTGCGGCAGAGAATTGACCAGATTCTTCTGCCCCAAGAGATAGCTTATGCAATCTTTCGAGTTGACCAATAGTGGTTACACCATATCTTCTCTCCCTTTCTTCTCTTAATTCTTTTATGTATTCTAGAACATGAGGATAGTCTCTCCCATTCAAGAGTCTAGACGCATGTTCCTTTGCAAGATCATGGGAATATCCAGAGGCTCTAGCACACTCTGCATTACTATAGATACCTTCCACAATCTTACGAGCAAAAGTCATCTGCCTATTTGTCAGCTTTCGACCATGTTCTTTTTCAACTTTCTTTTTTATTGATGGCATATCTTCTCCACTTGATGTTTAATCACAAGATTATAACAAGTGACTTCATAAAAGCAATAACCCCTTTTTAGGGTATTTCAGCGAAAAAGTGTAAACTTTGTAAACGTTTGTAAACAGATTTGGGCTTTGAAGTACTTTGTTTTATTGGGTTGTTTACATTGTTTACAATATTTACAAGCAAAACCACTTGAAAAAAAAAAAAATTAAAATCTCTGTGAAATGTGTAAATAGTGTAAACGAGGTTCGAGGTTCAAGATTATTTTTATCGAGGGCTTGACTTACATGTGTTATACATTATATTTACAAGTATAGTTTAATTAAGTAGAGAAGGAAAGAAAATGAAGATCACTAAAATAGATCGTGCTACATGTACCAAGTTGCGTGAGCATTTGAATAAGAAACTTTCTAATATTTTAAAAGATGAGTTAGGCATTACTATAGATTTTGGTAATGCTTCTTTTGATAGTGACTCAGTTACTTTTAAATGCAGAGTTGAGATTGAAGGTGCGAGGAGCGAGAACGAAAAGTCCTTGGATCATATCAAACCTTTTATGACTCACGTTGACTTTGATAAACAAGTTAAGTTGGGTAAATATTTATTTAAGATTGTGGGTTATAGATCTAGGGCAAGGACTAAGCCTTGGGTATGTCGTAATGAAAATGATGGTTTAGATTATAGTTTATCTCAAAGAGATATTGATAATCATTTTAAAAAAGAAAATGCCAATGCGTAGTCGAGGTAACTTTACAATCGTCCCATGCACCAATGGAGTTGGTGTGTGGGAGATTTATCCTACGCATGAAACCTTTGATACTTATTCAGAGGCAGAGGATGCGTTAGAGAAATTGGAAAGAGAGATATCTCTTGTTTCTATACACCATGATTTACATAGATTTCTGGAAGGGAGGAAGTAATGCCTAATCATGTTACAAACGAAGTGTACATAAGTTTCAAGGATCGAGAAGCGACAGACGAGTTTCTTGAATTTGTAAGTGGTGAAGACCAAGAAGGGGAGGATCTCCCCTTCACCTTTAACGCAATCATACCATTACCCAATGGCAAGTGGGATTATGAATGGTGCATTGCAAATTGGGGAACGAAGTGGGATGCCTACAATCATGGAGGTGGGGATAGCAGAGTTTCCATTGAAGATGAGGGGGAAAACGATTTACTCATAAATTTTTTAACTGCATGGGGACCTCCTATTCCTATTTTAGAAAAGATCAATGAAAAGTTTGGCGATAAGATTCAGTATTGCAGATGGTTTTATCGTGACGAGGCAGACATGTTTTGTGGTTATCTTGATGTAGATGTGGGGATGAACCATGAATAAACTCAGACATGTAGATTTATGTTCTGGAATTGGTGGGTTCAGCTTGGGATTTTCTTGGGCTGAACTATCCAAGACCATTATGTTTTGTGACACTGAAAAGTGGTGCAGACAAATTCTTAATAAAAATTTTCCAAACGTACCAATAGCTACAGATGTAAAGGAGTTAGCTAATGACCCAGAAAGACTTGTTCCAGACCACGAAATCCTTACGGCCGGATACCCATGCCAACCATTCTCAGTCGCCGGACTTAGGAAAGGAGAAGAAGATGACCGCCACATCTGGCCGTACATCTTTAGAATTGTTACACACAAAAGACCATCTTGGTGCGTTTTCGAAAACGTTTATGGTCACGTTGCCTTGGGTCTCGACAAAGTGCTCGCTGACTTGGAAAGTCAAGGCTACGCCACAAGGACGTTTATTGTTCCAGCTTGTGCCAAAAATGCACCCCATCGCAGAGACAGAATGTGGATCATCGCAAAAAATGTGGAGGACTCCATTGGTGGACGATGCGAAGAACGTGACTCCAAATCCCAAGAGGTTTCAAGGTCTATATGCACAAGTCCAGGAGACGGGGATGGAGCAACATTGGGCGACTCCTCGAGTGGGGGGAGAAGAGGGTTTCAAATCAGTGGAGAACAGATTGGGAACTCAGAAAGCGAAGAAGCACAATCTCTTGGCTCAAGTGGAGTACGAGCAGATGTGGGCGACACCCAACACAATGGATCATCTACCCCCAAGGAGCGAGGAAGCAACGAAGAAGATGCAAGAAGGGCATCGAAAGGGGAGATCGAAGCCAAGCAATCTGAGGGAACAAGTGGACGAGAACACTATGAAACTATGGCCTACACCAAATGCTTGGGATGGGAACAGAGGTCCGAGGAGCAAGGAGAATTTGATCGAGAAGAATCATCAGATCAATTTGATTTCGGCAGTGAAGGATGCGATGGATCCGGAACCAGTACACATGTGGCCTACACCTCGAGCCAACGAACCGGGAAGGACGACCAAAGGTTATGGGAGAGGTCTGAAGGAACTGGTAGAGGGGAAGGAACAACTATGGCCTACACCTCGAGCGAGGGATTACAAGGACGGTCCCTCAATTCCACCATCAGTAAAGGAAGGGCGAAGGAGTCACAACTTGGGAACGAAAGTTCAAGAGTCTACACAGACGAAGGGATCTGGTTCACTGAACCCAACGTGGGTCGAGTGGCTCATGGGATATCCAAAAGGGTGGACAGACTTAAAGGACTAGGCAATGCCATTGTTCCACAAATTGCTATGCAAATTGGATTAGCTATTAAGGCAGAGATTAATGAAAATAAAAAGAGTTAATCCAGTTGCTAAAGTTCTTAGGAGTGACCCTCGTTTTAAATCGAGGGTCATTCCGGATAAAAAAAAGAAAGAGAATTCAATAAGAGAAAAAAAGTATCCTAAGGGAGGGCAGAATGAGCATTGAGGAAGAGTTCAAATTGAAACCTATACCAAAAGCAAACTATGGAAGACCAAGAAAAGCTTTTCTTGAAACTTTAAGAAAGAGCAAACCTACTAAAAAAGAAAAGCAAGCTAGAAAAGCAGAAGAAAAAATAGAAAGAGAGAAGAAAAGAAAAGAAGAACTATTGGAGAGACGAAAAAAAATTTGGGAGAATCTATATGGTTGAGAAAAAAGAGGTGAGTCCGGCTCAATCCGAGGAGCTAAGATTTCTAAAAAAATTATTAGATGATGCTATGGAAGATTATTTTAAAGATCCAAGCCTATCAACAGAGGCTAGTTTTCGTAGAGCAAAAGAGGATGTGCAAATGTATGTCTTTAAACTAAGAAGCAAAGGAGTAGATATATAATGGGTAGAATACACGACATTAAAGATAAGTTTTCTTGGGAAAAGATGCAGATACTTGTCGAATACATGACGGATAGTGGTAGTGCGTTTGCAATTACCCCGGAAGGAGATCAAGTTTTCCTTAACGCTAGGCTTGTGTCTAGGATGGATGTAAGACAAGGAGATATTTTTGACGCTAATCTTATTCTTAATTATCCAGACAAGAGAGAAATAACTAAGTGGCGAGCCATACGAGTTGAAGATCCGACAAGAATACCGGAAGTATTTCAAGATGCTTGACCTTTGCAAACAACTATTGTATAGGTTAATTACAACTAGGAGATTTATATGAAAAAAGATTCTAAAGTATTACCCTTTCGTAACGTAGCTTTGTTACCGGACGACCATGCGATGTTAAAAAAGATCGCAGACCGGGATCAGAGAACGATGACTCGTCAGTTATCGGTTATAATTCGGAGGGAGCATGAAAAATTAGAGAACTTTGATAAGTCACAAGCAGCGGCGAGGATGAATTGAAGCAAGTTATATTGTTCAGCACGTTGGTAGTCTTGTCTTTTGATACAGAAATTCAATGCGAGGAAGCCTCGAAACACCTTCATGGTACAGAATACGTTGAAGGATCGTGTTGGAAAAGTTTTGAGTACACTCTTAGCTCCCCTCTGCCAAGACCGGACAACTTATATTTAAGTTTGTATGGTACAGGAGAACCACAATGACAAAATCAGAGATATTATTTAGTCAACTTGAACGAGGGGCGGGAACATGCAGACAGCTCGCAGACCGAACCTCGATTAAACTATCCACAGTTCGTACAGTCATTCATCGATTAAAGAAAAATGGATTTGTAAGGGCGAAAGAAAAGTGTGGAAGAGAAAATGTGTGGGTAGTAGTCGATGTTATGTAGCAAATGTGGATATGAAGGTGATCCAATCTACGTACATGGGCACTATCAATGTCAGCTTTGTAAACAAATTTCGGATGATTGTTGCCAGGGCGAAAGAGTCCAGGAAAAACCATTGACGAAAGAAGAATTAATCCCTGCCCGGGATTAACAACTAGGGGGGAGTAACTCACAGGGCTTCCCCCTTTTTTTAAATACGAAGCAAGACTACCAATAAAATCGCAAACCCAATGATGCAAATCGCATAGTAGATTGTCATAATCGTACCCATTATTTTCTTTTTAGCTCGTTTGGTTTTCCCTTTTTCCCTTTTAATAATCTTTCTGGTTCTTTCGAGTACCCTCGAATCTGAGTCACGTTGTTACGTTTCATGTTTTTTAGAAACGCACCTGCTATTTCGGGGGTTAACCCCACAAGATCTGCGACCTGGTTCGATGCACTTTTTAAGTTAGTCCAACCTTTTTTGTAGTCACAAACTGCTTCGATTAAAGCGTCTTCGGTTTTAGGTTTAACCATTCTTTTGCCTCCTCTCCTAGTACAATAGCACTAATATTAATTTTATTTCTTAAAGACTCTACTATCTTCTCATCAAGCGTACCTTCGGATATTAAATCTATGTAAGTCACTGAATTTTTCTGGCCTATCCGATGGCACCTATCTTCACTTTGAATTCTGGTATCTAAATTAAAATCGTTTGCGTAATATACGACAAGGTTAGCTTCCGTTAAAGTTAAACCATATCCTGCCGTCGCCGGATTTCCTACAAAGAATCTCAAAGGATGACTAGGTTTTTGAAAGTCACTGATAATTCTTGCTCGTTCATCATCAGAAGTACCTCCATAAAAAGATCTGGCAGAGTCATTTCCAAATTTCTTCTGCAACCTCTCTGTAATCTGTTGGATATCATATCTAAACCTAGACCAAATGATTGCTTTACCTTCGTGTTCTTCTAATATTTCCTCGAGAGCATCCATTCTTCTAGATGGAAAATAAACCATATCCCCTTCGTCTGTTTTTAAATGACCAGACATAACCTGTTGCATCCTTAACATTTGTGTGATGACGGCAGGTGCAGTAACCATCTCTCCATCTTCCAAAAGAATCATGGCTTTCTTCTGAATGTCAACGTACATTTTCATTTGCTCTGGCGTTAAAGTAACGTATCGGGCAGTATAAAGTTTATTTGGTAAGTCAAGACAATCTTTCTTGAGGACACGATAAGAGTACGTATCTATCCTCATACTTAATTCTTCTAAGTTACGGTATCCAACAACCTGTTGAAAAGCATGAGAGCTAGTATTTCTTCTCTGAATAACGGCGTATCTTGCTTGAAAACTATAGTAAGATTCAAAGCCTAGTAATCCGGGTCTGAGGAACTCGCATTGTGAATAAATGTCAAGAGGCGATTTGGTAACAGGTGATCCGGTTAATATTCTTTTGTACTTGAAACCTTCTGCTACTTTTATTAAATTCTTAGTGCGTTTGGCCTTGTGGTTTTTGATTGTCGTTGATTCGTCAATCGCTATAAGACCAAAGCTGCCAAGCGCACCAGATAAATAATTCCCAGCGGCTCGACCTTTAACTGTTGAGAAAGCTTCTACATTCATGACAAAAATTGTAAGCCCAGAGAAACTCTCTTTAACAGATCTCATTTCACGTTGCTGTGTTTTATTTGCACTTGAAACCCATCGAATTACTCGATGAGGAATATCTGGAGACATATGCTCTGGTATTTCTTTGGCTATCCAGTTCCTATAGACACCTTTTGGTGCTATGATTAAAGCAAAGTTTACCTCTGCTCTTAGGAACATCATACCAAGCTCATCGATTAAAACTTTTGATTTTCCTGTACCCATCTCCATAAAATAACCAAATTCTTTTTTCCCTTGACTGACATCAAGAGCCTTTTTTTGATGATCATATGGATTTGTTTTAAATTTATACTTGACAGTCATTACATACCTCCACTATACTCCACAATACGGATGACAAAATGACTTGTCAATCCTTTATATGGGGAGCATGTAGGATTTTAACCGGATTCGTTTCACCAAAACTACGTGTTCCCCACCATTTCAAAACCTGAAGAGGAGAAACTTATAATGGGTAATGAAATATTCGAAGACATATTTGACGAAGCTAGTGCGTTGAAGAATGTAAACACTGAGGCTAGTAAAGATCTAAGTTCCCTGGTCCGAGATTTAAGGAACGTGGAACAGCAGATCGAAGATGTTGAGAATGAACTCAGCCGTCTTAAATCAATCAAGCACAAGTTGTCAACTGAACAGCTTCCTCAACTCATGGATGAGATGGGCATGGAAGAGATAAAAGTTGATGGTGTTAAAGTGACGAAGGGTGTAGTGATACATGCTTCTATTCCCCCGGACAAGAGAGATCAAGCTTTTGCATGGCTACGACAAGAGGGCCATGATGATATCATTAAGAATGATGTTAGCTTATCTTTTTCTAGGGGGGAAGATAATCTTGCGGGGGATGTTGTTGGCATGTTGCGTGAGAAGGGTTTTGATCCACAGACTAAGACCCACGTTCATCCAAGCACATTAAAGAAGTTTGTGAAAGATAGTCTTGAAGTTGGAAGAACTATCGATCTAGACCTATTAGGTGCTTATACTTTAAACGTTGCCAAAATAGGGAGGACCGCATAATGGCTAACGCAGTAGCAGAAAAGAAAGAAACAGGCATCTCTACGGATGTTATGGAAGGCATCTTTGAGATGGAAGGGGCCGGAGCCGATTTTAATAGTGATGAGATGCAAATGCCTTTCATCCGTATCGCTCAAGCTATGTCACCAGAGATTAAGAAGTCTGATGCCAAGTACATCAAAGACTGTGGTCAAGGAGATATCTTTAATAATCTTACTCAGGAGTATTGGGCTGATGGTGTGTCTATTGTCCCATGCTATGTACAAACTAAGTACACCGAGTGGGTATCACTTGATGATGGTGGTGGATTTATAGGTGAGATAGATCCTAAAGATCCAGTTCTAACGCAGACGAAGAGAGAAGGATCTACTGAAACTTTACCAAATGGAAACGAGGTAGTTAAAGCTGATAACTATGTTGTATTGGTGAAGTGCAATGATGGTACCTGGTCTCCAGCTGTTTTGGATATGAAAAGCACGGCACTCAAGGTAAGTCGTAGATGGAAAACACAGATTAGTCTACAGACTATTACGCATCCTAAGTCTGGTAAGGTTTTAAAGTCTCCTATCTTTGCTAACATCTGGAAACTTCAAACAGTTGAAGAGACTAACAAGCAGAATCAAACTTACTTTAATTATACTGTTTCTAAAGTAGGGTTGATAGACGATGCTAATTTGTTTGCTCAAGCTAGGGCATTGTATGTGTCTTCTACCAAGGGTGAAGTTAAGACAGACGCACCTGAACAATCACCTAAAGAAATTGCTGAAAACGAAATTCCTTTTTAGGATATGTCTTTAGCACAACAAATACTTGCCGCCTTCGAGGGATCGAGGGCGGCTCATGGCACCACTAATGTAGGTAGGATTGGCAGAAATGGTAAAGCTGATTCTGATAGTCGCATTGTGCGTGAGCCATTGACTAATGATAAGATACAAGAACACCTTGATGGGAAGCAGGGTGTGGGGGCTATCCCTATTAATGATAAGAACGAATGCAGATGGGGTGCGTTGGACTTAGATGTTTATGATCTGGATCATCAGACTCTTCAGAAGAAGGTTCAACAACTAAAATTACCTTTGGTGCATTGTCGTTCTAAATCCGGGGGAGCACATTTATTTTTATTTCTTTCTCACTATGAACAAGCCTCGGTAGTGAGAGAATATTTACTAGAGATGGCAGTTGCTTTGGGTCACAGTGGTTGTGAAATATTTCCAAAGCAAGACAAGATTCTTTCAGATAGGGGAGATGTAGGAAACTTTATTAATCTACCTTATTTTAACGCAGAACTAACTCAGCGGTATTGTTTCAATAAAAAGGGAGAAGCAATGGAGTTAGAGGAGTTTGTATCTTTCTTACAAAGCAGTAGGGTATCTATAGACAAGTTGGAGAAGTCTTCTGTATCTGGAAAGAGAAAGTACTTTGCAGATGGCCCCCCATGCTTGGAACATTTATTTGCGAATGGCCCAACCGGGGAAGAAAGAAACAAGAAGTTATTTATGTGTGGGGTTTATTGTCGGATGAAAACTCCTGATGATTGGGTTGCACAATTTGAAACTATGAACCGTCAACTCTTTACTTCCCCTTTAGATTCTAAAGAAGTAATGACTTTGCAAAAGTCTTTAGATAGAAAAGAATATTTCTATACGTGTGAGCAGGAACCATTCAAGAGTTATTGTGATAAGCAGTTATGTGTTACGAGAAAGTATGGAGTGGGGGATCAAGGACCGGAGATGCCCCCTATAGGTAGTCTTACTATCATGTTGTCAGAACCACGATTATATTTCTTAGACGTTGCGGGGCACAGAGTTCAGTTATCTACAGAACAATTACAGAATCAGACTTTGTTTCAACGGGCTTGTATGGAACAGATTTTAGAAATGCCCCCACCTATGCGACCTAATAAGTGGCACCAAACCGTCTCACAGTTATTGAAAGATGCTACTAAGTTAGAGGTGCCGGAAGAATTAAAAATCTCTGGTCAGTTCTTAGAGTTATTACGTCAGTATTGCACAAGCCGTATCCGTGCCATGCATCCTGAAGAATTGTTACATGGTAAGCCATGGACGGATGAGGGTATGACGATGTTTACTATGGCAGGACTAATGGAGTTTCTTCACAATCGTAGGTTTACACATTTCAGCCGTGCCCAGGTTCAAGAACAGTTGAAGAAATTAAACAAGAACCGGGAGTGTAGTGGTCATAAGGGGGTGAGTAAGGAAGGTGGTGATAGAACTACTGTTAGAGTTTGGTGGGTACCGGAGTTTAAGGAGGAAGAAGTGGAATTAAAAACAGAGGAAATAGATCATGACGAAATACCCTTCTAAGCTAATGAGGATTAGCGACATAACAGAATGGTTAAACGTATCAGAGTCAGCCATATACAAGTGGGTGAAAGAAGAACGTTTTCCAAAGCCTATTAAGTTTGGTCTTGAAGGTACTAAAGGTACTAAGAGAATGTCAGCTAGGTGGACTCGAGAAGACATAGAGGATTGGTTAGAGCGACAAAAGGGAATGAAATGATTCATTATCATGGCACCCCTATAACTCCACGTTCTAAGTTGCTTGCAATGGCAGGCAAACATTTCTGTGTTAGCTTTGCTGATAAGAGAGATGGCGATTGGTGTTTGCTAAACGCACAATCTGTGATGTGGGATAATGGTGCTTTTTCTTCTTTTACTAAGGGGAAGGTTACGGATTGGAAAGGTTATTACGAGTGGCTAGAACCAAGATTGTCTCATCCACATTGGGCCGTTGTTCCAGATGTTATTGATGGGAAAGTTGAAGACAATCTAAATTTGATTAAGGAGTGGCCTCACCGAAAAGATTGTAGTGCTTTGGTTTGGCATTTAGATGAGCCAATAGAACACTTGTTACATTTAATCGAGTTGGGTTTTGGAAAGATTTGTTTTGGTTCTTCTGGAAAGTATTGGCAAGTTGGATCTGAATCTTGGGAGAGAAGATCTGATAGTGCTTTTAATGAGATGACTAAACGTGGGTATTCTCCTTGGATACACATGTTAAGAGGACTAGCTATGTCAGGGGACAAGTACCCATTTGCTAGTGCCGATAGCGCAAATGTTGCAAGGCATCACAATGAAATGAAAATGTGTCCAGAGCGAATGGCAAGAAGGATTGATGCCGTGCAATGCCCTGTTAAATGGACACCTAGATATGAACAAAAGGAGTTGTTTAATGATTAAGTATATTTTTTTATTAGCCTATATGTCTACTATCCCACTTGCTAATTTTATGATTAGCAATGTGGGAACGTTCTGTGTCCCGGATGGTCCATGCTTAATACCTTTGGGGTTTGGTATCATGGCTCCTTCTGGAGTACTGATGATAGGATTAGCTTTATTTTTGAGAGATGTGATCTATGAAAAGTTTGGATATAAGTGGACGCTAGGAGCAATCCTTGTAGGTTCTATTATTTCTTACATAATAGCAGATCCATTTGTAGCGATAGCAAGTGTGACAGCATTTCTAGTTTCAGAACTTTCAGACTTTTTTGTTTACTCTAAACTTAGAGATCGAAGTAAGCCACTAGCAATTTTTGCCTCTGGTTCTGTAGGTTCTGTAATAGATAGTGTTATCTTTTTATGGATTGCCTTTGGTTCTTTGGCACACATTGAAGGTCAGATCATAGGTAAGATTATGGTTACGGCAATAGCTGCTGTCATTATAAAGTATTTTGGAAAGAAACTATCTTATGATAACCAATAGTAGATTGATATTGGGTCCTCCAGGGTGTGGGAAAACCCATGCCCTGGTTGAGGAAGTGAAAGCAGCCATTGGTGATGGTGTAGATTCTTCCCGAATTGGGGTGGTTTCTTTTACAACAAAAGCTATTCGAGAGTTTATAGATAGAGCATGTGCTGTGTTTCCTTCGCTGACAAAAGATGACTTCCCTCATTTTAAAACTCTTCATGCTACTGGTTTTCATGGATTAGGATTACAATCTTCAGATGTTGTATCGAGAGAGGATTATAAAAAGCTTGGAGAAATGTTAGGGGTAGATTTTCAAGGCGCAGATTCTACGTCTTTAGATGATGGGATTCTTATTCCTACTATTGGTGGGTCAGGAGCCAAGTATCTTCAGATGATTATGCGCTCAATTTATAGGGAGGTTTCCCTTCAGCAAGAATATAGCTACGCAAAAGATTATTCTCTGTTTTATGAGAAGTTAGTTCAGATAAAGAAACAGTTAGACCAGTACAAGGCAGCGTCTATGAAGCTAGACTTTTCAGATATGATTTTAAAATACATTGAACAGATTGATCCACCTCATTTAGATCTTTTAATTGTGGATGAGGCACAGGATTTAACTCCATTGCAATGGACAATGGTTGAGAAGATGGCGGAGAATGCAGACCAAGTTATTATTGCAGGTGATGACGATCAGGCCATTCATCGGTGGACGGGTGTAAACGTCCAGAGATTCAATTCTTCTTCTAGTAAGGTAAAGGTACTCAAGAAGTCTTTTCGCCTACCACGAGCCGTTTGGGAGCTATCCAGACGCATTTCTACACGCATACCGGGTAGGATCGAGAAAGAGTTTTATCCAAGAGATGAAGAGGGTAAGGTGACTTGGGTTTGGAGAGTATCTGACTTGCCCCTGGACCAAGGTTCGTGGACCATTATGGCAAGAACAAATAGTTTCGTGCACGATATAGCAGAAGAGTTAAGACTCTCTGGATATTTTTATTCTATCAAGGGAAAGACTTCAATTAATTCCGAATACATTGAGGCTATGTCTATCTGGAAAGATTTACAATTGGGCTACTCTATACATGTGGATATGATAAAGAGGTTTTACAAGGCCGTTCCTAAAATAAAAGATAAAGCAGTTGTTTCAAGGGGTTCTACTTCTTTGCTTGATATGCTACCACCAGATGCAGATGTAGATTATAACGACTTGGTTAAAGACTTTGGTATGCTTGCTCCTTTAGACCGGGATGCAAAGGATATTGTTAATCTAAGTGAAGATGAGAAGTTATACATGTCCTCGATTGAACGAAGGGGAGAGAAAATTGAAGGAATTCCTAGAATTAAACTATCAACAATTCATGCTATGAAAGGTGGTGAAGATGACAACGTAGCCGTATACATGGGGTCAACCCAGGCTTGTATGGAAGGTAATCATCCAGAAGATGAGCATCGAGTGTTTTATGTAGCAGTTACTCGAGCCAAACAAAATTTATATTTAATAGAGTCAGATAAAAAATACAGGTATATGATATGAAAAGAGATGAGATCTTAAAAGAAGCAGAGAACCTTATTAATGGTGATCGTGCCAAAGATTATGGTGATGCTTACACAAACCATAAAAGAATTGCAGATATGTGGTCTGTGGTTATGGGTAGAGAAGTTACAGTTAAGGAAGTAATTCTTTGCATGATTTCTATGAAGGTTGCTCGCCTAGTCCATGATAGCAAAGAAGACTCTTGGATTGATATCTGTGGGTACGCAGGACTTGGTGGTGAAATAAATGGCAAAGGATAGAAAAGATAGAAGCACCATTGATTTCTATCATAGATATGACATTGATGTAATAGATAAGCCTTGGAATATTCCTTGTGAATATCCAGACCTTAGTGCTCATAAACAAATAGCAGTGGATCTGGAAACATGTGATCCAAATATTAAGACTCAAGGTCCGGGGTGGGCGAGGCGAGATGGATTTATCGTAGGTATAGCCGTTGCAGCCGGAGATTATTATGGGTACTTTCCTATTCGTCACCAGAATGGACACAATCTAGATCCAAAGATTACGCTTCGTTGGTTCAAGAAACAAATGGAAACTCCACATATAGATAAGATTATGCACAATGCTACGTATGATTTGGGTTGGCTACGAGCCGAAGGGATCGAGGTGCAAGGTAGAATAATCGACACGATGATAACGGGTGCCGTTGTAGATGAGAATCGGTTTTCTTATAGCTTAGATAATCTAGGGAGAGATTGGATTAACATGCGTAAGGACGAAAAGGTCTTACGTGCCACGGCTAAAGATTGGGGTGTGGATCCAAAGGCAGAGATGTATGTTCTTCCCCCCGTAGAGGTAGGAGCGTATGCAGAACAAGATGCCGTGATGACCTTGAAACTTTGGGAAAGGTTAAAGCAAGAACTTGAGAAACAGGATCTGTGGAATGTATGGAAGTTAGAGACAAGTCTCATTCCTACCATGCTAGACATGAAGACGAATGGAGTTTGTGTAGATTTAGACAAGGCTGACCAGATAGACATTGCTTTAAAAAAGAAAGTAGAAGAATTAAAGAAGTTTATAAAAAGCAAGTCGGGTATAGAGATTCAACCTTGGGCGAGTGATTCGGTTCGTCAAGTTTTTGAAAAGATAGACTTGAAATACCCAAAGACAGAAGCTGGTTCTCCTTCTTTTACTAAACAGTTTTTATCTAACCATCCCCATGAAGTATGCCAGAGTATAGTTAAACTAAGGGAATTTGATAAGGCAGGGTCAACTTTTATTAAGACAATAAAGAAACATGCGTATAAAGGACGTATTCATGCAGAGTTTCATCAGTTAAGAAGTGATGACGGGGGTACAGTAACCGGGAGATTTTCTTCTTCTAATCCAAACCTTCAACAGATTCCGGCTCGAGATCCCGAAATCAAGAAGATGATACGTGGCCTATTTCTTCCAGATGAAGAAACTAGATGGGGATCTTTTGATTACTCGAGTCAAGAACCGAGGCTCTTGGTTCATTTCGCAGCGAGTCTTGGAAAATTAAAACATGCTATGGTTGATAATATTGTTGAGGAGTATCATAATGGTGATGTAGATTTGCACCAGATGGTAGCAGATTTTGCAGGGATTAGCCGTAAGGAAGCAAAAACGGTGAATCTTGGTATTATGTATGGAATGGGAAAGGGCAAACTTGCAAATCAGTTGGGTGTATCTATGGAAGAAGCATCTGAGATACTGGTAACGCACAAGTCTAAGGTTCCTTTTGTAAAAGATCTGGCAGACATAGCGTCAAACCAGGCTTCTGAATATGGTGTGATCCGAACGTTGCTTGGAAGACGATGCCATTTTCATTTATGGGAACCTAAGTCTTTTGGTTATAAAAGACCATTACCATATGAAGATGCAATGAAGGAGTATGGACAACCATTAAGGAGAGCCTTTACCTACAAGGCTTTGAATAAATTGATTCAAGGTTCAGCGGCAGATCAGACGAAGAAAGCCATGGCAGATTGCTATAGAGAAGGACTTTTACCTATGCTTACGGTTCACGATGAGTTATGCTTTTCGGTAGAAAACGAGGGGCAGGCAAAGAAGATAAAAGAGATTATGGAAAATGGTTTGAACGACATATTAAAGGTTCCTTCAAAGGTAGACGATGTTCTCGTTGATAATTGGGGCGAAGTAGATTAATGGAATTTATGCGGGAAGATTTGGATTGTCTTGGCTTAGACGACATGAACCCTATGCAAGTTAGAGTTCTTATGGAATTTATAGGGTTAAGTCTTACTGCAGCTACTATGAGTAAGAACCCCAAAATGTTAGAAGATGTAAGAGAATGTGCTGATGATTTGGTAAGACTTCTAGGTGGAGAAGGTATAAGGATAGAGACTAAACACTAGACTCTATTTAATCTTTGTGCAATCTGCACGTTTAAAGGATTGTTACCCAAGAGAGACGGATCCATTGGAGCCTGGGTATTCCCTGCGAAATTCATATTAATGGGTGGTTGAGTTGTGGGTGTTTGGTTGCCTAAAGTTTTAAACCCAGGAGGTAGTGAGGATGTTTGGTTATCTAAAATTTTAAACCCAGGAGGTAATGTAGACGCAGGAACTTCACTTTGATCTTCATCATCAGGAATTAAAGACGTACCTCTCATTTGTTTTTGTATTTCTCTTATACTTTCACGAGCAGCATTGAATTGATCCATAACACCAGCATCTCTCATCTTCTTCATGTTGTCTTTAGAAACGTCAAAAGGCATAAACTCCCCTCTGGCTATGTCTTTAAATCCACCAATCTGTGCTTTCTTTAATGCTCTCCTTATATCACCATCACTTAAATTTAAAGTTTTAAAATCTTCATACAATTGGTAAAATGCTCTGTCAGATATTAATTTAGCGTTGTTAGCTTCTTTAAAGCCATCAATTAATCCTTGAGCCGTTATATTTGCATCATCTGTTTTTTTGTTAAACATTCGTTTAGCATCTGTTCTTCTTCTTTGCAAAGCTCTTGCGGCAAAACCTAGATTTCTAGTAGGATTAAACTCCTGTGTCGAGAACCCAGTCATTTGTCTAGAGATTTCCGCAGCAAAAGATCTTTCTCTTCCTAGTTTATCTTTTGGATTAACAATACTAGGTGCTAAGTTACCAAGAGTACCTCTTAAAAATCTACTTGGTTCTAGTTCTCCTCCTGATACGTTTAAAGGTACAAGGTTAGGCATTAACGTCTCGGCTACATGCATCACTTTTTTAAATGTTTTAGGCAACAAAGGATCTTCGGGGTTAAAAACCTCTGCTCCCGTTTCTGTTCTTCCTCCTCTAAAACCTATATCAATAAGAGCCGATGATAACATAGCTTCATCCATAAAAGGAGCAAAAAATTCTTTCATAGAATTTAGGGCTACATCTCCCACTAGTTGATCCATGGTTTTACCTTCTCGTTTTGCTTCATCCATTTCTGCCATGGCTCGAACAGCTGCTCGGTACAACGTATCGTAAGGGTTAGAAGTGCTAAAATTTATGTAATGAATAGTACCATCTTTATCTCTTGATACTGGAATTAGTATCGCTCCTTTCTCCCATGGGGCACCAGAAGATCTTCGTATAGCCTGCATTTCTTCTTGACTTACACCTGTAGCTCCAGTGGCAAATATGGAAAGACTTTTGGGTAACATAACAGTAGTGCCTACAAAACCTGCCATTCTTTGTCTGCCCCTCATTTGCACACTAGGAATGTCAGAAGCCATCTCGTCTAAAGATTGCCTAATAATATTAAAACCTGTCCTAAGTATCTCTGCAGGGAAAGTAATAAAGTTACCTACAGGTAATTTTCTTCCAAATTTAACTGCTTCGGAAGCTGCTTTATTATAATTAGGAACGGTGTCTCTAACAATTTGAGCAGCTCTGTCTTTTATTAAATCATCAACTTTGTAAGTTCCTTCTCTTAATTTTGTTAAAACTTCTTCAGGAAGATCTGTGCCATTTTTTGTTAGGTGATTAATTTTTTGAGCGTTAGTCAAACCACTCATCATATCTCTTAGTTTAGCTTGTTCCGCATGGTAAGCAAAATACTTCCATCCATCATCACTGCCTTGGTATATATCCTCAAGAACAGACATTGGTTTACCAACTTTCTTAACTAATTTTTCACCTCTTCCCCCGGTTTTAGTTAAAATAGACTCTGCAAAATTTTGAGGTCTTTTACCTGTTTGTCCAAAAGTAAGACCTTTATTTAATATGTCTTGAATTTCTTTTAGTTCTGCATTAGTTCCAAAAATACCACGATTATAAGCGTCCTGAATATCAGCACGTATGGCTTCATCACCTTGGTTTCTTATATTGGCAAAAACTATTTTCATGGAATCCCTAATACTACCTCCTCTTCCAACAACAGGAACATTGCCATTGGCTAAAGCAAAAGCAGTAGCTGTTACAGCGTTTCTTACTTGTGTAATAGGAGATAAAATAGTTTTTGAATATTGAGAAATACCCTTTGCTTTTAAAAAAGTACCAAGCAAAGCTCTAGCAACTTTAGGCCCTGCATCTGTTTCTGCGTAAATTTGTTGTGTTAAATTATTATAAATTCTTTCTGGTACAATATAACCATCTAGTTGACCCCACCCTCCGTCTCCTAAAAGGTCTTCAACTCTCTTTTCAACTTTACCCGAGGTAACAACTCTTTTATCAACTTTACCCAAGGTAACATTAGCTAGTTCTTGTTGTTGTCCTTCAGTATAAGCCTTTACATCTTTTCCTAAACGAACAAACTTTCCATTATCTAACAAATTTTTTTCTTGATCTGGAGTTAACTGACCAGGTTTTATAAACAACTTACCAAGTCCTGTTCTTTGATTTGCCATTGAAGCAAGAGTATTAAAATACTCATCGACGGCTGCGTATTGAGATAAATCAGCTACCGTACCTAGAAACGCTTCTCTAGGATCTTCTATCTCTCCTAATAATCTTTTAAGTTCTTTAGGAATGTTTTCTTTTCTAGCCGCAAAAAGTCCTGTGTCTAATCTATTTTCGGCTACTCTACCACCAGCAACTTTACCTCCACCTCTAACTTTATACTTGTCTAAAAAACTAGCTTGTAAAACATCTGCAACTTCTTCTGATACTTTTGAAGATGGAGAAGTAAAATTTATTTGATCTTTCATTTCCCTTAAAGATACAGCTACTTGTTCTTTTTTTAAATTATTTCTTGCTAAAAAATCATCTGTTAAAATAGGATCAAGAGGATTATCTTTTCGTGCTAAATGATTTAATTCAGACAACGCCGTTTTTTTGTTTCTTTTAAAAAATTCTCTTGCACCTTTTCTTACTTCTTCAGTAGGAGCGTACTTGGCATCTTCAAAAACTCTGTATCTTTTTCTTATATAAGAATTAACGCCGTCACGCATTACATCTAATAGTTTACTTCCATCTTTAAATCGAAAATCATTTTCCGTTAAATATTTACTGTTTAAAATTCTAGTACTTAGCTTGTCCATAAGATGACGCATTTTTATAGCATCACCTTGGAGTTCTGTAGGTAAATCTTTTAACGAAGGTTTTAATTTTGGATCAGTTAAACCTTGTATGTTTTCTGTTAGATAGTTTTCAAGTCGATTCATAACTTCTACTTTATCTAAATTAGAATCTTGGGGTAACTTCTCCATAACCCCGTCAAGTTTTTTCTCAAAATCTTTTAAGATAAAGTTAGCTTCTTTTACATCTTTTTGAATCTTCCCATCTATTCTTAATCTTTGTTCTGCTGCGTCTTTGGGTAGATACCCACGATATCTAAAATAAGATATACCATCTGCTATTTTTTCTCCAAAAGTGCTTATTCCATCAGTCGGTTTAGCCGTCATTCTTCTGTATAAAAGATTGTCGATACTTTCTCCCGCTTGATTTAACTTATCACTTGCTGCCTTGGCAAGAGGTTGAACCCCTCTTCCAATAGCTTCTCCAATAGGTGATCGAGTAACACCTTCAACTACACCACTAACAGCAGCACCAACGCCTACTGCTTCTGCCCCTACTCTAAGTTTGTTTCTAAATCTAGCTAATGCTTTTTCTCTTCCTTCTAATCCTACCAAATCTTCGGTTTGAGTTGGCCCCATGTTAACCCAATCACCTATTGTAGTGAGACTATCCGTAGCAACAAGGGCATCTACAGCTCCAGCAGCACCAATTTGTGCAGCAGCATCTGTAAATCTTTCTGCTATGGTAGTAGCTTTCTTTCCACCTCTAGCAAATTTCATACCCCAAGAAGCTACTTTTGCTCCGCCAACACCAGGTACGACAAACTGTGTTATTATTTCTGTGCCTTTACCAACAAGACCTTCAGGATCTAAACCTAAAGCATTCCTTAAATTCTCGGCTCCTTCCGTAACTTTGTCACCAAAGTTTGTGCCATAAATAATATCGCTAGGTAAAGAAGCAACTTGTGCTACACCTTCTCCTATTCCTATGATACCAGAAACTAATCCTTCCCCAAACTCCCCAATAGCAGTATCATCATAGAACTGTTTGTTACTATCTTCTTGGTCTGGTTTAACTATCTTAAAACCAGGGGGTAAGGTTTCAGCTTTTTTAACTATCTTAAAACCAGGGGGTAATTCTGCCATTATGCTGGTACCCAACTAGATCCATCAAACACTAGTCGATCGCCTGCTTCATTTTCTGCTATATCACCTTTTTGTGGCCCTGCTCCTGGAGTAGGCCCTCCTGGGGTAGGTACTCCTGTCGATCCATATAACTTTCGTACTTCTATTGTTGCTAATCTAAAAGCTTCATCCGCATCCATTCCTCTCTCTTGAATTAATTTCTCTGCTATCCTAATAACGGCATTTTGAAATGGGTCTACAGTCTTACCACCTTTAGATGACCCCAATCCGGCTCTTAACTCTGCCGTTCTTTTCATTTCTCCAAGCCCAAGTAAGACAGCTTTACCAAAACGTTCTGCCCTAGTTCCGGGATCAGCCATAGATGTACTCATGGCTACTCGCATGATTCTTTTATTTAATTCATCAATAGATAAATTCTTTGGAGCAGGTTCACCCGAAACGTATTGTAAGGTTTCTTGTAATCCTTCCTTGGTATTAGGAGCGTCAACGGCTTTTGTTATAGCTTCCTTTGTTTCTTCTGGATTTTTAGAATTTTCTATGGAACGTTGCGCTTCCTCTAGTTTAGTTACACCAGCAGTTAAAGCAGCAGGTAAAGTTCCATACTTATTTAATACTGCATTGTTTAAAGTCTCGTTGTTCCTAGCAAATAAACCTTTTAAAAATTCTTTAGGACTACTGGTTATGTTAACAATCTTATCTTTGGCAGTTCTAGCTACTTGTCCTACTACAGGAGCAGCGGCTCTAGCAGCATTAATAGCCCCTCCTATCCAATATCCTTGTCCCTCATTTGCATCCATAGGTGTGGGTGGAGTTGGAGGCGGAACCATAGGTGTGGGTGGAGTTGGAGTTGGAGTTGGAGGAGTAGGTGGTGCCATAGGAGGAGTCATAGGTGGTGCCATAGGAGGAGTCATAGGTGGTGCCATAGGAGGAGTAGGTGGTGCCATAGCAGTCTTAACAATAGGTTGTGCAGCGTTCATCAATTCTTCTGAAGAAGACATAATCCCACCCATTTTTGAAAGTCTATTTCTTGCAGGGCGATTGTTATTGTTCTGAAAAAGAAAGAGATTATATACTCCACCTGTCATTTTTTAGCTCCTAAACTGTAAATACCAGTGCCTGCAGCGTTACCACCAGCCTGTGCCATAGTAAGCATATTACCAACAGGATTAACGTTAGGAGCATATTGAGTTGAATAAGACGTTTGACCAGAAGGTACGCCTGACAACATATCCCTCATAAATCCAATTCTTCCAAATGGTTCGTAAGCTTCCTCTAAGGCACTTGCTCTTTCTACATCATACTCCGATTGTAGTTGTGCTTGCTCAAGAGCACCAACATTAAATAAAGAATTAACATCTTTCAGTAAAGCAGCCTGAGAAGAATCCCCTAACCCTGCTGTCTGAGTTGCCAAGTTACCAAACAACTGAGCAGCCTTTTGCCCATAACCCATGGCCTTATCAAAAGCACCTGATCTTAATTCAGCCCCTTTGGAAGCTTTTAAGGCACTAATATTTCTTTGTAACTCTTGCTCGGTTACAGCTTGTCGGGAACCACCATAGGCACCAGATGCGAGGGCCATGTTTCTTGCTCCTATCCCCTCAATGTCACCTTCACGTTGGATTTCTGCAAGTGTTGTATCAACAACATCCTCGAGATATGGATCCCTCCATTTCTCCATATAGCTTTGCATTTTTTGGACAGGTTTACCATCTGCCCCTATGATTGGATTACCTTGTTCATCTGTTTCATAAATAGGATTACCTTGTTCATCATACATAGCTGTCATAGCAGTAGGATCTAAGGCACCAGCTGCCTGTTCTAGATACTTAGTTGCCTTGTCATAATAGTCTTGGTACGCACCTATTCCTCCAGTTCCCTCAATGTAATTACCTTCGTCATCATACTGCCCTGCAAACATTTCTAATGCTTTTATCTGAGGGTCAGTAAAACGAATTATATCAGCCTTGGGTACACCACCTTCAAACTTTTGAACTGGTTGACCATACTGATCTAGTACTTGATTACCTTCTTCATCTAATTCATAGACAGGAATAGGATTACCTTCGGCATCAAGTATTTCGTTACCTTCAGCGTCCGTCTCAAAAATAGGCGTTCCTTCTAGAGGTGATTTAGAAGCTAGACCTGTAACAATAGGATTACCATCAGCGTCCAGTATAGGATTACCTTCGGCATCCTTTTGAACGTTGTATATGTTAGCAAACATATCCTTAATGTAATCTTCCATATACGCAGGAATCTGCGTCATACTTTGGTCAACAATAGACATTATGCCATCCTTTCAAATCTATTCATCATCTTATACATATTCGCTGCACCCGCCGCTCGGTTGCCTTGCCCTGCTCCACGAACAGCATCTGCCGTCATAACAAATTCGCCATCAGAAAGTCTTGCCTTACGAACTGGACCACCATTTTGATAGATGGTTGCAGGAATAGAATCACTGGTTCCGGTTCCCGGACCACGGATCAAGCCCCCTTGATTAAAGATGACGGGTGTACCTCTATATGAAGGGTTACGTTCCCCTGTTCTAAACTGTTCTTTTTGTAAGCTAGTCATAGGATTATCTTTTGGAGCAGCAAGTTGCCACGCTAAAGCTTGCATAAGGGATTGCCCCGTTACTCCAGGAAACAAATGACCAAACAATCCTCCTATTCCTTCTTGTAGTCCATCGAGACTTGGGCCTCCAGGTCGACTACTTGTTCCACCCATTCCAACAAGATTAGTCATCATTTGATTAGGTCGTGGCCCACCTCTTGTAGGAAGACTTGGGCCTTGGGCTTGAGAAAACATGTTAAGAAAATTTGAACCTCGTTGTTGTGCAGAACCTCCTCCTAGATTACCAAGAAGATTCATAGCCAACCCAGCTTTACCTCCAATTCCAGAAGTTAGTAAGCTACCAATTCCAGACTCCATGGCACTTTGGAGAGTGCCCCCACTCATCAAATTACCAAACAACCCCCCTGCTAACGCACCACCTGGGCCTCCCATAACCATTCCAACTAGGGCACCTAAGGAAGTGCTTAGATCATTAACGTTGCCAGTATTTGACATCCTCTTTCTCCTTAAAATTAACACATCTTAACAGATGTTTTTATAAATTTCTATAGGGTAATTATTAAGTCGTTACTGTAACTGACCCTACTGATCCCGTACCTACATTTGTTGCAGGATGAGGTTTATTAGACTCCGTAATTTTTACATATCCTCCATGGTTAAACAAACCGCCAACTTCAAGACTTTGATCATGGTTTTGTAAAGTTGTTAATGTCATCTTTGATGATCGTCCTTCCCCAGGAGTTTGAATTTGATTCATATACAAACTAAAAGAAAGAACTAATTGGTTCATATAGTCTGTAGTATATTCCTGTGGTGGAGTTGGGAAGTATGGTAAGGTTTGATTTCTAGCCATTATCTTCTTCCATCTGGTCTAACTTCTAGTTTAGGTGTTCCAAGTCTCCAACCAGTTTCTTTGCCTGTAGATTCTACCTTTACTGAAAAGGAACGTCCTCGTACTCTTAAATTAATTTGGTCTGTAAATTGTTCAACAACAGAAGTTGTGCCCGCAACAGATTGAGTAATAGTTCCGGCTTGGTTCTGAGCATAGTTCTTACCGGGAAAATTCTTTGTGTAAAGAGTAAGGTTAGCACTCGGTGTTGAGCTTGAAGAATCTCTAAACGTAATGTCTGGAATTATTTTAGATAGAAGAACAAAGCTGTCTCCTTCTCCTAAATCAATTTGGCTTGATTGAATATGGGCTGATATAGCACTGGAAGGGCTAGTACTTCCATCATCAAAACCTGTTTCATGGCTATAAATATAATTGTCAGAACCCGCTGCAATGGGTAAGTTCTTAACTCCTCGATCTATCCAAGCCGTTCTAGCTATGTTTCCATAGTACCAAATTTTTTGTTCGTAATTAAACACCACATATCTATTGTTCTCAGTTGAATTAGAAGAAGGATAAAACCACCAAATCTCAGCAAAGGCAGAATTTAAAGAAGCCACAACTTTTTCTATTTGATCCTTGTTAAAATCACTGAATACATAATCCTTAACGGTGCAAGGAATTCTTTGAACAGAACCTGCATAAACGTAGAACTCATTTTGCCCCATCCAAAACACACTGTTCTCTGCGGCTATTCCTGCCAATGGTCCAGCTACTGTAATTCCTTCCGCAACTTGAGTTATACCAAAAACAAAAGGATCGCCAACATGTTGCATGGAATGAACTGAAACATCTGTAAACACTAGGATCTGTTGCCTAGTTTCTATTGCCATAATAATTTGAGATCCTGATCCAACTCTAAGTTCTCCGGCCGTTGTTGTTGCCGTTGTTTCCCATTCAGTAAGACTTTCTTGGCTACCAAACCTAATTAACAATGGATCTTGAGTTCCGGAAACAGCTTCAGAATCACACCCAAAAACTATAACGTGCCTGTTTTGATCAGACACCATGATTTGTTTAGCAATAGTAGGAGTTTTATTTGCACCACTTAGGGAAGAAAGAAGAACGGCTCGAGTGCTTGTGCCACCACTCTTATCCCAATATGCTATTTCCCCATCTCTTACGTTAAGTAAAAGATCTTCACCAAAATTATCGTGACTCCATATTCTCATGGTATCAATAGAAGGAACAGTAGTGTTCCATGTTCCTGCGTTCCATGGACCGGCACCCCATCCCTTAGAAACAATAGAATCATCAAGCCCTACGTTTGCTTGATAAGTTCCGACTATACTAGATCCTCCAGTTTGGTCATCATTGGAATTAGAAAAAACAAGAGTATCAGCAATAGCACCATCAGAAGTTATGTTCTTTATCGCTGTTTCCGCAGTTCTGGCGTTAATGTAATAGGTATTTGCATTAGCTGTGTCTACTGTATACACCTGATATTCTTGATTAAGAACAGCAACAGACATATTTCCAGAAGAATCCGTTCCACTTCCATGATCATCCAAAGCTAACGCCCCACTTATCGTAACAAAACTATTAGCTGTAGCTCCGTGACTTGCATCAGTAATTTTTAATGTAGATGTTCCTACGGCTGCTCCAGAACTATGAGATGCGGCGGTAGTGCTTTTAGCTCCTCGGGTGCAACCTAATAAATCATTGTTAGTACTATCCACAGAACCATACTCTATAACTTCAGAACCAATTTTTATAAAACCAAAAGGAGCAAAATTTGTAACACTTGTTAAAGATATTGTTGTAGCTGAAGCATTAATATTAGCATTGATCGTAGTGCTTGGAGCATTAATTGCAGAGATTCCCCCCGCTGAAGTCGTTTCTCTTATTGGAGTAATGTCAGTTAAAGTAAGGCCATCTTCTATATAATATTTTTTGCTTGTTCCAATACCCAAGTATTTTGTATTATCAAGTGCCATCCATGCTTTCAAAGCTCTACATTTACCTAAGAAAGATTCTGTAGTGTATTTAGTCCACCCACCTATCTTTTCTGGGAAACCAAACCTAAATCGTATTTTATCAGAATCAAACCAACCACCTTCATTAGAGGATGAAGTTGTCTCTCTATTAATACCGGGTTTAAATTGTAGCTTTGTTAAAGGCATATTATCCTTCTAATGTTTTAATTCTAGCTTCCAATGCGTCATTCTTAGCTGAGAGTTCTTGTAGGGCTTTGACTAGAATAGGTACAAACTTATTATACTTAATACCATACTGTTTTCCATCATTAGTTAGGGTAGTTGTAAGGTTTGTTTTGTCTGCTATCTTATAACCTGCAGCTTTTTCCAACGCTTCTACATCTTGCGCCTTAAAACCTATATCAAGCCAATCTTCTTTATGAGTACCATCAGATGTTATGGTATCTAGATCTGTTGTATAATCCCAACCTTTTGTTTTAAAACTTTTCCCATCTTGATTAAGTTCTGTAACCACACTTTTGTCTATGTATTTTGTACGTTTATCCCATTTAAACGTGTAAGGTTTTAAAGCATTTACAAAATCTAATCCAATATCTAATGCTGAAAAATCTGTTTTATCTCTTTGATCAGAAGCTACTGTCCAATCAACTTGAATATTTGCAGCAGTAATATTCTCATCACCTAAAAATATTTCATTTGATCCAGTTGATTGTGAGCCTCCCGGACTTCCTGTAATACCTGAATCTTTTCCTAAGTATAAATTATTTGTTCCAGAAGTGTTTTGCTGACCTGCTTGATGACCTAACGCTGTGTTACCATTTCCTGAATTAACATACAAAGATGACTCCCCAACGGTTGTAGTATAACTTTTGTTAGCATCACCTCCACAGAAATATCCAACCGCAACGTTTCTTTCACCTGTGTCTAAACTTTGCATGGTTGCTCTTCCAACTAGGGTATTAAAAATACCTGTAGTTAGTGAAGATCCCACATTAGCACCAATTAGAACACAACTATAAGCTGTAGTTATAGCTATCCCTGTTCTAGTACCTATACATACGTTGTCAGTAGCCACAAAACCATTATCCGTTGCGGCTAAAGCCTTCATTGATTCGTGACCTATAGCAATGTTATTGGCTTGAGTAACACCAGACCCGCTATGGGCAGCAAGAGAGGATAGTGCTTCAGTACCAATAGCTATGCATCTTGAAGCCGTTGTAAGAGACTCACCTGCTTTATAACCAATTAGAACGTTGTCATCACCAGTTGTAACAGCCGTTCCTGCATTAAATCCAAAAGCTGCATTATAATTTCCACCAGATTGCACTGAATCTAAGGCAGTAGAACCAATTGCAGTATTACCTGTTCCTGTTGAAACAATACCACTAGAACCACCACCACCCGTTTGACTATCAACATAAGCTTTTACAGATTGTTGTGTGGGTACAAGAGTTGCACTATTAGAAGTCATATCATCTTCATCAACAAAAGCCGTAACTGTAATTGTTCCATCTGCTAATGATCCAAAATTAACTGTACCACTTGTTGTTATAGTTCCACCAGTAATCGTACCTGTTGTAGTTATAGAGGACGAACCATTATCAATGTTTCCAAAACCAGAAGAAATACTTCCGCCTCCAAGCGCACCAACTGAAGTTATATTGGTTTGTGCAGCCGTTGCCAACGTTCCTGCAATTGTACCACCCGATACGTTGATGCCTGCACTAAACACAGGTATCTGGTTCATGGTTACTACGCCACCACTAGATATAGCTATAGCGTCTGGATCAGTAGAAGATCCTATATTACCAGCATCGGGAATAACAATGTTTCCTGACGTAGTTAACAAACCCGCAGGAGTAAGGGATAGTTTGGTAGCAAAAGATCCAGAAGTTTTACTTTGCCAAGAAATCGTACCCGCATCAGCAAAATTTAACTTCCATATGTCAGCATTATCATCCCCTTGATCTGCTTTGAAGGTGATAGCTAGTGCTGCTCCTTCTACATTCTGTCTAACTTCAAGAGAATTATCTCCGTCCTCATCATACCCTACCAAAATATCTTGATCAGACCCAAACTGTATGTATTTATCGTCAGCAATGTAAACGTCACCAAATTCCAAGGACGAAGTTCCAATGTCAGCCCCACCTGAAGCATCCGGAGCAAAAGCCGTACTTGCCGTAATAGTGGTACCTGTAATGGTACTCTGACCAGTAATTGCTCCAGCTACATTAAAAGTACCTTCAACATCCAAGTCAGTCATTAAATCATAAACAGCCCCACCTGTTCCGGCTCCATCAGTAGCCACCATTTTTACAGAGCCGGCTGGTATAGCAACAGTGGCACCTGATCCTTGTTTTATAGTCAACGTATAACTTGTTGTATTTTCTATCATCCAAACTTTTGAAACCGTATTAGGTGCGAGGGTCACGGTACAAGCTTGACCACCTCCCGTTAACTTTAGATAGAAAGAACGAACCTCGTCACTCGCACCATCTGCCATAGTTATCGTATGCGTAGAAGCATTAGCTACTGCTTCTGACCCATAACTAAAAGCTTCTGCTACTATTGATAAATTAGTATTTGTTGCTGTGCCCCAGGTTCCCGAACGTTCACCTGAACCTATTTCCTCTAACCTAAGATCATTAACGTATGTACTCATTTTTTATCCTATGCTTCTTTCTCTGCCCAGGAAGGGCTATGGCTAGGAGTTACGTTGGAGTAACTCGGCGATTGACTTGGTGTAATTGTAGTATAACTCGTACTTTGATTTGGTTCAAGTGCACTCCAACTTGGCGATTGACTTGGTGTTGTTGCCAAGTGATTTGCAGTTTGATCGACCTGTGTTAAGCCCCATACTAAAGGAAACCCAATTTCAGAAGTAGCTGAAACGCCCATGAGGGTAGTAAAAAAAGAACTATTTCCATTGGCAAGTAATGTAATCTCTCCTGCAAGACCCGTACTAATAGTAACATTGGCATTTGAGTTAACTGTTAAAGAACCAGGAGATCCAGTTCCGGTTACTCCAGTAGGAGTAAAGAATAGGTCAACCGAAGCTGACCCAATTACTGTTTCCCCTACTGCAAAAAACCCAAACAATTATTCTATTCTTTCTTGCTATCTTCTTTACTATTAATAGATGTAATAAGTTTTTC
>CEUX01017902.1_pt1 | contig 30269 bp, 21 predicted proteins | sample 531361 | NCBI WGS metagenome assembly CEUX01 (sample SAMEA2622736, study PRJEB7988) | marine metagenome | isolation source: saline water (ENVO:00002010), including
ACAGCTGGAGCAATACTTACTTCATCACCACTGTCATCTTCTAATACGAAACCTTGTTGAACAGCATCGTGTGCTTCTTCTATATGTTGTTTAACTACAGCAAGTCTTACTGCTGTTCCTGCAGCGTGTGTTGGGTCTGTTCCATGCTTACTATCTACATCTCTTGTTACTGTAGCAGCAGCATGGTTTGTTCCTGATGACCAAAGGACTACCTCTCTGTTACTGTCATTATCTGGGTCTATTACAAAATATGCAGGAGCATCTACTCCTGGGTCATCTGCTAAGTTCATTGATGTTCCACCACTAGCTAATTGTGCAGCTAATGTGGTTTCAAATGCGTTTACTAAGTTTGTTTCTCTTGCTACCATTTTATTTTATTATACCTTATTTATCCTAATCTCATAATACCATATGCATTAATTCCTGGAGCATTACCTGAAGTAACTGTACCATAAATTTCCTGTCTTGTCCCTCTTACTGTAATAATAGCATAGTGAGTTACGCTTCCAACAGTAGGATTTCCCTGTATAGGATATTGTATTGACTCAACAACTCCTCTTATTACTTCAGCAGGGTCATAAATCTCTAATGTTACTGGTGTACCTTCTTTGTCTTTTAATGATTGGTATATTGTTTCACCCAAGTTCTTTACATTAAACGGTTTTCTAAATGGTCTTTCTACCCTGTCGCTTATATTCACTGGTATCTGTACTACTACAAGTTCTGGTCTTGCTAATGCACGATAAGCTATAGAGTTAACTTCTGGAGCAGTATTATTACCTTGTGATTTAAGAACAACTTTGATAGCACCATATCTAGATATTTTATCTACCTGTGCTACTACAGTTCCCGTTCCAGATTGTGCATTAATAACTTTATCCCAACTTGTATGAGTTGAGGAAGTTATACCTGCTATGTCATCTGATACATGTACTTCTACTGTCTGTCCTGATGCTATATTTGGTGTCTCTACCTGGGCTTCAACCCATTGTTTTTTCTCAGCAGTAAAGAAGTCTGCGTTAGCTGTTATAAGATAACCTTCAGTTTCATAGTTAGATGTTTCTTGATATACACCACTACCTTGAACTGTAGCTAAAAACTTTTCATTAACTAAATCAATTCCTTTTACTACACCACCTGCTCCAAACTTTAAGTCTCTAGCTATACCTGCAGTAGGTAGGTAGTATCTCCATAGATATGAATTACTTGCCGATTCCTTAATGCCTGTATAGACAGAGTCTCTTGTTGAAAAAAGTTTATATGGACTAGCATCTATGCTATCAATATTCCATTCTTTAATTAACTGCCTATTACCTATAACATATAGGTCGTCAGCTACTGTTATCTCTCCTCTGTATAATCTTCCTACTACTTTGCTTCCAGTCTGTACTTCTTTAGTACCAAAGAATATAAGACCTTGTGATTCTGTAATACAAGTTACTTGTTCACCTTGTATCTCTGTCATACCCTTAGCACCGAATGTTCCTGTTACATCTTTAATAGAATATATCCTTCCATCAGAACCAGTCGCTAATATAACTGCACCTGCATCTACTACATCAGTCCATGTTTGTCCTGAAGGTAGGGTAAATATAGCTGAACCAACAGTAGAAGCACCATCATACGGATGCAATGCGGTGCCAATAGATACTAGGAACTTGGATTTAACAGACCATATACCGTCATATACAGCTGATGACATTTTCTGTGTTGAAGTTCCATCACTTGTTAAACTCTCTATTTCACCTGCTGAACCATTGTTAGCTACTATATATAGTAAATCTCCATGTGCAGCTAAACCTTTTATATTATATCCTGCAGTTAATCCTTCTGATTGTGTACTCCAAGTATCCCCTCCATCTGTAGATTTGTATAATACTTCATCATCTGAAACATAAACAGTTGTACCAACAACTGCCATTGCATTATCTCCATCAGAAGAACTCAATGCTTGTTCTAACTCTGTTTGAAATAACATCTTCAAACTATATGGGTTACCCTTGTTCTGTGTAAATACATCTAACCCACTGCTATCCCAAAATTTTGAAGCATCATTCTCTGTCATACCTCTCTTGTGAGCCATATCTAAATTGCTTCCACCAGAGAAATTATTTCTAGAATATATACGACCTATGTTTCTAGTAAAGTCTTCGGGGTTTTGATTTACATTTACATCTTGTGTTTGAACATCTGATGACTGTATAACCATTTGTCTATTAGGACCTACTGCACTTCTGTACAATTGATTGTCTATTCTAAAATCGTAACCTTTTCTTTTAGGATTACTTACTTCTGCTTGGGTAGCTAAACGAACCATTATGACTGTATTCCATAAACCAATCCATCAACTGCTACTGCTTCAGGATATTTAGACCTCAAATACTTTCTTGCTTGTTGCAATAATCTTTCTTGATACTGTAATAATGAGTTCCTAATGTTATTAGAAGCACCTACAGGATATCCTTGTACTGACATTTGCTCAGTTATATAGCTACTAGTAGCCGAAGGTATATCTCTTCCTGACATTAATTGAGCAGCTACACCCGCCATAATAATAGGTTCATATTCATTTTCTAAACCAATAGTTGATAGTGTGTCTGCCTCTGCAGTCGGTTCTATAAATTTCTTTTTGAATGTTACGTATGCAGTATGACCTGAAGCTATACCACTAAATTGAAGAGCATGTACAACACTAGGACCTGTGCTATATGTCATAGTTCTTTCTGTTCCATCTGAATCTGTATATGTAAAAGGATTAGGAAGTTCTATTAAACTACAAGCAACAGGTAAGAAGTTAACTCCTGTTGTATCTGAACCTGCACTGAAATCTGTGTATTGAGATACGGCACCTAATACAGATACTAAATAGTTATGTGTACCAACAGAATCGTAACTTCCTATAAGTGTATATCCTGTTCCTGTCGTAATTGATTGAGTATCTACTGCGAATACAGAAGGGAATAGATTATTTATCTGGTCAACTACTGCATCGAATACAGCTTTACGTGTAAAAGCAGGTGCTATCTTAACTAAAGAACCTTTAAGATGTTGTGCTGCTGTAGTACCTCTAGTACCTCTAACTACTGTAATAGTATTATTAACAGTATCAATATCAGTACAATACATCAGTTCATGTTCACACTCAAGTATGGTTCCAGCATCCATAACATCTTCTTCTTCCTGTGTTAACAAGTCTGGATTAAAAGAAAGTGTTGTATCTGAAGAAGATATACCATTTCCACCTGTAATACTATCGTTATCTTCTACTGTTGTATAAGAATTTAAGTCATCTGCAGGTTCCAGGTACTCTCTAAAAACTCTATCTACTAAATCACCTATTGTTGTACTCATTAAGCAGTCCTCTCAATTTCTTTAGCATAAGCAGATACACCGAATAAAGCCATTGTGTAACCTGCACTCTTCTCTGATTCGTCTTCAATTAAAGATACAGATGATTCAATGGCTTCGCTGATGGTAGCCTCTAAAGATAGAAGCTTACCTTCTTTTAGTATTAAGAGCATACTCATTGTAACTCCTAACTGTGTCTAAAGTGTAGTACTATGCTTCTGTCTGCCGCTTCGCTTCCGTTAGACGATACTCTGATATAACCATTACTTGCAAAAGCCCACCCTGAAGGGTCAACTCTTACCATGTTTCCTGCTGAAACTGAGTAACTTACTTCTGAGGCATCTGTTTCATGAACATCTACCCATCCTGTGCTACCGTTCAAAGAGAAATCAAATGTGATTGCAGAACCTGTCATTGCTGCTGGAAATTCAATACCACAAAGTAACATCCCATCTGTCTTTACAGCTAGGCTATCATTGTTATCTTCTGAAACATCTATTAAAGCTATTTTACTTCTTATCATACTTCCTTACTATAGCAGAACATTGGGAGCTGGTGGAGCAACTCCCAAAGTTCTTAATTATAACCTTACGATACTGCTTGGATTTTGCAATGATATGAAGGAGGACCAAATTCGAATCCCATCTCCATATAAATAGCTTTACCAATCCTTGCATTAGCATCTTGGTCTAGGTCACGAACAAACACAGTACCATATCCAGGGATATTTGTGAATACTGGTTGTATGTAAGCTAGGTCTAAGATGAAAGCAGAGCCTGACGGTAAGATATTAGGGTCAATAACCATTAATCCGATTGAACCGAATGGGGTTATGACTGTATCAATATCAACACCGGCAATATTTCTATCTCTAGGAATAATTGCTCCTGCTATATCTACTGTACCTTTAACAAGTTCGTTGTTAAGGTCTAGTAGTTGCTGTGGACTAACACAAAGTACAGGGGCTTTCATTGGTGCATGATTGTCATACATTCTCTTTAACGCACCTGATATAGTTGCGAAAGAGATGACTTGTGCTGTACCAGTTCCGTCACCTGATGTGTCGTTGTAGTAGCAGTTACCACCTAGTGGTTCTACTGCTGCAGAGTTGCTTTGGTTCTTGTTTAATGTAATCCATACATCAATACCATACATTTCTCTAGTTCCTGACCCAGGTGTTGTATTAGCACCATCTGAGAAAGAACCATTGAATGCAAACCACTCAACTTCTCTTGCTACTTTTTCCATTGCTTTTTCAAGCTGTAATGCAAATTCATCTTGCACTGGATTTCCACCGAATAATCCTAAGCTATCGCCTGCAGTTGTTGTTCCATCTCCATCAGAGATATTTACAATGTCGGCAGACAAATCAAAAGGATTTTGATTTCCTGTGGACGCCAAAGCTGTATAGGTCATTTGTACACCCTTATGGAAAATTTGAGTTACATAAGTGTATGCACTTCTATCTCTTCCAAGATATTCTGTAGGTGCAGCACCTTCTTGTCCTTTAGACGGTTCTGAAGAAATGGTTGCATTGTCTTCTACTTGGACTTGCCAAAATGTAGAAGATAATGTTTTACCACCGTTCAGACCACCGACTGAAGAAAGCAAAGGTGTTCTTTGACCACCAACTTTGAATAGTTCACCAGTAAAGTTATTAATTTGTTGTGCATAAATAGTATTGCTGGTTGCCCCAACATTTATTTCTGCCATATTAATCTAACCTTCCCCAGGTATTTCTACCTGAAATTTACTATTACTATTACTTATTTTGTTCTTTAGCTACTGAATCAATCATTGATAATCTAGCAGCTATAGTGTCTTTAACAGTTCCGTTTTGAACGACCTCATTAAATGCATCAGATATATCTGTAGGTCCTGCTGAACCTGCTTTAGACATAACTTGACTTACTCTTTGTTGTCCTTGATTCATTTGAGATACTGGTTCAGATGCTTCTGGCACAGGTGCCTGAACTTCTACTTCACCAAACTCTTCATCAATAAAAGACTGTAAGGCTTCGGTTTCAAGGGGACCAGTGTATAGCTTAGAGACAGCTTTTCCAAATCCAGAGTTGATATCCAGACCAACATCCTTAAATACCTGTTGCTGAGCCACAGGCTTCAAAGTCTTGTTCTCACTCTTAAGAGTCTTTATTTGACTTCTTAATTCCGCTATTACTGTATTGTCTTCCATATCTTCCGATACGTTCATTTCTTCACTTGTCATATTTACTCCTCACATATTTCTTTTCTCTAACTAACTGTGGATTAATTAGGAAGGCGACAGTTATTACTTATATTGTACTGATATACCTGTCTGCTCCATACGGCAGTACAGTTCTCCTCGAATTTAGAATACGGTGTAGACGAGGGTCATACACTAATTTGTGTTGGTCTGTTATTGGTCACCCGACCTGGCTCAGTATTAATTATAGCTTTTAAGTACCCTCTGTCAAGCCTATAACCTTACCACCTTGAGATTTCTTAGCACCTATATTTACAGATGAACTTGATTTAGCTTGTTGTAATACTCTTGATATTTCTTTTGCTGCTTCTGGGTCCTCTAATGCTTTAGCTTGTACTAACTCTTCAACAGATACACCTTCTCTGCCTTGAGATGCTGCCATTTGTGATAGTCTTTCGGACTCTTCACTTGCCTGTGTAAATAACTTCTCTGCTTCTCCTTGCGTATCTATACCAGCTTTGAACAATGCTTCTAATGTATTCATACCTAGTTCTGTACCAGCTAAATACTTAGCTTCTCCAGCAATTTCTGCCATAGTTATTCTCTTATTGAGTATCTCTTCACTTACAGATGGGTCTATTAAGGAAGCAAGCAATCCTTCTTCTGACATTTCTATACCATAGTTATCTGCATAAAATGCAATCAAATCTTTTGAAGCAGGGTTATCTTCTATTGCCCTTCTCTTTAATGCAACTCTTTCTTTAAGCTCATCAGGAGAAACATTACCAGATATTAATTGACCAAACTTACTTTGAAAATTTGATGAGTCTAAACCATTCTCATGTAATACATTGACATATCCTGATTCTATTGACTTATACTCTGACTCTCCCCATCTAACTGAACCATCAGCTCGCTTATTACCAGGGAATAATGTATCATAGTCTTCTGAATCTCTTACAGTAGCTAATGCTATGTCTGGATTACCAGACTCTGCCCATGAATCTTGATATATTTGTAATAAGTTACCAGTTCCAGAAAGCCAAGGTACCATTGTTTTTACTACATCTAAGGTAGGTACGAATCTTTGCTCTTCTAAACTTTCTAGTTGTTTTCTTAAATCATCTATTTCAGAACCGAGTACAGAATTAAGTATGTCAGTTATACCAGATAAATCAAAATCTGGAATATTAATTTCAATGTTTGCGTCAGTACCATCAGTCCCAGTACCATCAGTCCCAGTACCATCAGTCCCAGTACCACCTGTATATACAAAAGGATTAGCTGAATATAATCCGCTACCTGCTTGTGCATCTCTAGCCTCTTCTTCAGCAATACGAGCATCGTCTCTCTCTGCCTGTGTTAACGGATTTGTTCCAGTTATAGTAGCTCCAGGTGTACCAATTGTAGCTGTATCTTTTCCTCTATTTTCTTCTTCTGCTTCACGAGCAGCAGCTTCTTTAGCTCTTTTTTGCTGCTCATCTATCTGAGGGTCTATGAAACGGGACTTCTTTTTTTTAGTTACCATTATGTATCGACCGTCCTATAGGAAGAACCAAATGAACGTTGTGCTTGTGTAGCTAATAGATTAGCTGTTGTCTGGTTGTTATTGGATAACCCCCACATCCTAGCTTTCTTTCCTTGTTCATTTGAATCATCTGTATTCATTAAATCTACTATAAAACCATAATCGTTTATTTCATTCAAATCTCCTACCCAAGGCTTAGCAATTTCATTTACTAATGTATAGCTAGCATCCCAGTTACTTCCTGCTCTATTAGGAAATAACTTATCCCATTCACCTTGTAATGTTCCAGCTAATAACTGGTTACCATTAGGTAGATTAAGAATATCTGACATCTTTTGTATTTCTTCCTGAGAATATTTATTAGCAATATTGCCTCCCAAGTAAGACTGAAGGTACTTCTTAGTAGTTTGGCTATTAATATTGTTAACACCTATTGCTTCTCCTTCTATCAAGTCTGCAAATTCCTTATCGAATACAGTAGATGTATTTGGTGATTTAAGATAATCTAAATTCTCCCCTAGAAAATCTTTATTCCATTCACCTGATAGATATTTAGTATATACAAACTCTTGTACAGATTTAGGAACATCTGTAAAACCTCTAGACTCCATTAAAGAAGCAACTGTTATTGTTGCTTCCTGAGCTAAGTTTTTCCAAGCAGCAGAATCTTCTCCTAAGCCTACTGCACTAAAGTAGTCTCTCTGTCTATCATTCATACCTGCATATATATCTGATGCAGCAAGGTACTCCTCTTGTGATATAGGTTTATTAGGTTCAAATAGCTGTTGTACAAATAGACTCAATAAAGCATACTTACCAGCATTTGGTCCAGTGGTTTCTTTCTTTAATAACCAAGGTCTAACACGAGCTACAGATTTAATTCTTTCAACATAAGATTGCATTGGATTAACTCCTACCTCTATTTCTAAATGGTCTCCTGCAAAGAATGAATTATCCAATAGTCCATCAATACTCCCTGCATCTACATCTACATTGAAGTTATAAGCTTCAGGAGCTTGATAGGATAGGTACCCTACTTGACCTCCAGTTAAACTGGTAGGTATCTGATAAAAGAAATAAGTTTTACCATCTTTAATCCCTACCTTATCAGGTGCAGGGACATTGGCATCACTCCAATCACTCGCTTGCGACATCTGCACCTCGTTTGGAATTTATTATATCCATCATATGCGTTGCCATAACTTGTTGGATTTCAGCATCTTCAGTTGATACTTCTTCTCCTAGCATAGCATTCCTATCTTCCTCTAATAACGGTGCATCTTCTATAGGTTGCATATCTACTTGTTCTTGTTCTGCTTCTGTAAAGAACCAGTCTAATTCAGCAGGCACCCTTTGAGAACGTAGTCCTCTAGGTGCTTTCTCTGGTATACTATTATACCAAGCATCTTCAATCTCTTCTTCACTTCCTGAAGCAATAGCATTGACTAACCCACTTCTTTTAACAGCTACTGGTCTGTTGTAATATGCTATGACAATAGCATCAAACTCATTTTGATTGATATTAACCCTACTAAATAACTTATTAACTTCTTTTTCAACAACAGCTAAGTCATTGAATAATAATTCCTCTGCTTGTTCAGCAGTTATCTCTGTATCCTTATCAAAATCAAACTCTGTAAAACTTGTAGTATGGTGTCCATAGCCTATAGAATATGAATTACCATCTTTATATGCTTTTAGTATAGGGTTACCATCTCCTGTTTCTAGATTCTTTAGTAACTGTACTCCTCTTTCTGAAGTTATCATATCTTCTACTACTTGCTCTTCTTGCATCAATGGTGGTGTTTCAACCATAAGGACCTCCGAGGTTCCTAAGGGCATTATTAAAACCAAGAGAAGCTTGGTTAATAGCATATCTACGTTCATTGTCATCTATTTCCTGTTTGAAATATGTATCCTTTAATCTTCTACTAAACTCTATATTAGCTAGTTTTTCTGCTTCTTGTTCAACTTCTCCAGCATCAAGACCTTCAACAATATCAGTTTTTAATCCAGTTGGGTCAGTACCCAGATGTTTTGCTTGACGTTTTCTTTGTAAGTTAAACAATTCTTTTTCTCTATTTGATTTTGTTAATTCTAATTGTGTCTCTAGTACTTCATCATATTTACTTCTTTTTATTTGGTCGAACATATCAGATAGCTCTGATGCCATTTTATAATCTATATTTCTACCAAGCACTTCACCACCTATTCTCATAACTTGGTCTGTAGAGTCTGTCAAAAATGGTTTAGCATAATATGCTTGAGCCTCTTTTTCCTCATTTGCTGTCTCATCATTAACAAGTTCTTTTTTTAAGTGTTCAAAGATAAAATCAAATGTTGCAGGTGTTACTTGATTTTGTATTAATTCTGTTTTCATCAAATCATCTAGTTCAGGAGCTCTACCAGATAAGTTGTGTTGAGTAAATGCAGCTTCCAAAGCTTGAATAGTTGCGGTACCTATCTCTCCATAAGTCCAAGAACCTATAGCTGATAGATGATTACCACGAACTAAATACTCTTGAAGTACACCTAAGTTCATAGGACTTAAAACCCTTATCATTTCTTCAGCAAAACCCTCTCTATACAAAGGTCTATTTCCTACAGCACCTTCTTGTTCAGGGAACACAGGAGTTACTGGAGAATTATATCCTAGTATATTAGAAGCTAGTATTGCACCTGCTGGCATATCTGATGCTAACTGTAACAGTGATTGTTTAGTTTCATCATCCCAGTCTTCTATATTATCGAAATCTAATTCAGGGAACTGTTCTTTTATTATCTCCATTAAATGTAGATTCTTTGCAAGTTCAGTTTCTAAAACTGTATTAATCCCTGCAGCTTGTTCTAACTGAGGTATGAATATTTTAGGGTCATCGAACTGGTCTTTTATTAAATCGAAGTCCTCTATCATCCATGTTCCTCCTAGTTCTGAAGCATACTGTAATATCTCATTATCATCCAAATCCTCAAAAAATCCTATATAAGGTGCAACTGAACCATACTGTTGTATTAACGGTTTTAATAATTCCCATTGTTCTGCAGTAGATAGCTCCAGATACATCTCATTCATTTGCTTCCAACCAACATATCCTCTTCCTTCAAGCTCTTCTAAAGCAGTCTTTGCTATTTCCTCTTGAAGAGTTCTTTCAAATTCTTCATAGGATTTTGCTGGGTCTTTAGACAAAACTTCTTCTAATCCTACTACTGCTGGTTTGCGTTCTTCTGGCATTATATTCCTTGTATCTCAAATCCTTCAGGAACAGAACGAATATCTTCTTCTAGTTCCCTACTTAATATACTATTATAAACATATCTAAATTCAGGGTATTGATTAATTAACATTTTAGCTAGCACCCTTAATTGATTCCTAATAACTATAGCACTCTTACCTCCAAGAGTTGACATAGGTCTTCCTGTCTGTAATCTATACTCTTCTAACAAAGCATCTCTTAATGTTAAGTATTTTGTCAATGCCTTACCAGCTTCAGAGCTATGAAGCATTGGCTCATCTTCCCATCTTCTTAGTTCAGCTATCTTTGTTTCTAAATCTGCTGGTTTCCTCATAGTTAGTTCTTGACCAAATCCAGGGAACATTGCCATTATAAATAGCTTTGATTCAGCTAATAGATGCTGTCTAGCCATAGGGTCCATGACTGCAAACTCTGGATTGTTTTTAACACTGTACTTTATATTCTGATAAGCCATTCTTCCATTTGCTTGATTTAATAAATGCAACCAATCATTCGGTGTAAGACCTATTCTTGCACCTTTAGTTAGACTCTCCCTCCAAGCTCTAACATCAAACTCTTCGAACTCATCATAAGGCTTACCAAATACTGCAGTATTAGGATATTCAGCAAACAATCCTGGATTTTCTCTTGCCCATTCTAGACCTGTATCTCCCATTGGATACTCTGTTATCTCTCTTGTTTTCCTAATTAACAATGGCATTGGATTGCTTCCAAATAATATCTCAAAGTTCTTTGTAGCTAGATACTGTGGGTCCATATCTGCATATTCTGGATTGTTTTTAATTAATTCTTGAGCTTCAGAGTAAAGCTTATAGTATGCATTTACTAAATTAGCAAAACCTGTAAACCTTGCGTCTGGGTCTAAGTCTTTAGCAGCACCTGGGTCCATAAATAACAGACCTTCATCTGTTATAGCTTGTTCATATCTAACCTCTCCACCTGTAAACCACATCCATTGAACAGCACCTCTTACTAAAGAAAGCCATCTAGCATCACTAACAGCTTCTTTTATAGCTAATCTCTGTCCTTGTCTTGAAGATACATCTACAGTCCCTGCATATGTTCTAACTTTTAATAAGTCTTTAGTTGTACTTGCTAATATTCCTACCATATCCTTTGAAGTTTCAGGACTAAATTGGTCAGCAGGGTCAGGTATACCTGTCTGTAGTGGATTAAGAGCAGCGAACATCTTCTTCATATAAGGCGGGATTGTTGCTGTTGCAAAAGCTTTAGGTATATCTAATATTCCTTCTATACCATGTCTTACCTCTGGTCTACCGAATGGGAATAACTGGTCTGCAACAAAGCCGAACTCTGCTACGTTAAACAAAGATGCTGGTATTTGAACAACTGGACCAACACCAGGCATAATTGTAGTAGCCATCATGTTTAGATTCCTTGTATATCCTCTAAGTCCAGCTCTTATACCTACATCTTCAGGGTCTGCACCTACAACCCAACCAGAAAATACTCCTCCTGGGTCTGCAAAGTTGTACATTTGTTCGCCTGTTACTGGGTCTTCTGCAAAGAAACCATCATTATGGTCAGGGTCTGGACCAAACATACTGTCATCTTGCATGTTCTGTACAACTATTGAGGCTCTTCTTGCTTTATGAGGATTCGCAGACATCAATCTAGCCTGTGTTGTTAGGATTTCCTTATACGCTTCACCGAATGGGAATACTAATCTTAGTGCATCTAGTATTTGCCCTCTTCTATTCAAATCATAAAGTAAATTCTTAGTTTGTGTTAAAGCATAAGACTTAGCTAATTCATCTGCTTCCTCAAATGTAGTAAATGTTCTACCTGAGTAATATCTAAATTTAACAGATGTTAACTGCTTACCTTCTGTAACTGATTTAACCTCAGCCTTTTTGAAAGCGTCTGGTCTTCTCTCTAATATAAATTCTCTTAATACATCAGCATGACTCGGCTCACCCTTGGGGTCTTTGAAACCTCTCTTGTAAAAGATATCTTTACCATCAAAGTAACCGTCATCTATTGCCTTGATAACTCTCTTTCGTTCTTCATCTAGCCACTTACTAACTGCATCCCAACCTTTTTGAGGCTCTGGTCTTCGTTGTGTCCGTGCATCATCTATGAAGTCTCCATTTTTGAACCAAGGAAATGTCCATTCCCCTGGAGTTTCAGACCTACCTAGTAAATTACTATTACCAGATTCATCAAATAAATCTCCCCCATACAACCATCTCTTATATAATCCGACTGTTTCTTTATAGCTAGATGTTTGTAATGGATACAGATATTCATAATGTTCCATAACCTTTTCTTTGTTATGGAAGAAAGGGTTTCCAAAATCTAGTTTGTTGCCCCCAGATACTTTACCTCTAAAAACATTAATAACATTAGGACCTTTTTCAGTTACTATATCTAAATTTCCTGCCAGTGGTGTATCTATTGTCTTTTGATATGCTTTGAATAAATTCTCTATTCCATCCTCAGATGCCCAATCTAATCTTAATCCTTCATCTTCTGCCCATTGTGTAAATTTAGCAAGGTTCTTTCTAATATCTTCATAAGGAGTAACACGTGTTACTTGTACTGGTATATTTACACCATCCTCTGTTGTAAGGAGTATTATGTCTCCATTCATAGGAATTTTATTTTCATCCATATATGTTGTAAAAGAAGTTCTTTCTCCATTTTCTATCATTTCCATAGAAGTTCTTTTTTCTCCAGATTGAGTTGCACTAGCTTCAAATTCAAGATTTTGTTTGAACCTACTTCTCTTAGGAATAGAATCTATATCTATACCATCTCCTACTTTATGTAACTCCATATCTATTTTAAGTTCTGATAATGTCTTATCTACCCATGATTTCCTTACTTTTCCTTTTGCATCCCTAGCTCCAGCTACAATCCTTCTAGCTAAAGAAACATCTAGACTCTCTTTTGCAATTACATCCCAAGCAGATTCGAAGCTAGCAACTATCTGTTCTTTAACCTGCATAGGCATAAATCTAGAATTCTGAATAAACCAATCTAAATAATATTGCATGAAAGCAGGTGAACGAGAGAACTTATTTGTTTGAGCTGACATAAATCCATCAAACATATCTTCTATAAAAGCATCCCACTTCGCAATAGGAGTTCCTAATTCGCCTGATGTTTTTGAAACCTTAACTGTTCTAGGTCCTAATCCCATTGTCTTCTTTGAATTTAGATAAGACTGGAGAAGTCTTCTTTCATGTTGACCCATGTCTTGTCCAACATATGTAGATTTACCTCCCCATTCAAATGGTCTCCTACCAGAAAAAACACTAAGCAACTCTGGGTCACCTTTTCTTGTTATGTCATAGTCAAGATAATATCCTGATTCAAACATTTCTTGCATATTGGCATATTCGAAATCATCACCAGGTAAACGCTTTGGTATAGCCATTTCATCTAAAGTTTGTATATAGAATCTATCCTTATAACTTCTATTAAGAGCATCAAAGTTATCAAATTCTTGTACTACCCCATCTATATCCAGTGTTAATTTATCCCCAAGGTCTTCAAACTTCTGTTCAAATTTAGGATTCGACTTATCTTTTAATATATTTCTAGATGAAGGTAATTTGAATGCAAAGTCTGGTTTATCTGCATGTTTTATATAAACATCATAATTCCCCCCTGCAAGTCTATGTCTATCAGCAATACGACTTCTAATATATGAACCAGTTAAAGCTTTATTACCAATAATCTTTTGTTTTATTTCCGCAGATTGTCGGAATGCATCATCAGCTAATTCTTGAAAATACGACAATAGGTCTCCTGATGTAGCTCTTTCTACTAATTCATCTAATCCCTGCAATCCACCCCAGCTTTTAGAAGGTTCAAATATCTGTGTAATAACATCTTCAGTTACTTGTTGTAATCTTCTATTAGGACCAGCAGTCTTGTTAGCAGAAGCTACTATCTCACCTTCAGGAATAAATGAATCAAAATGTCTCAGAAGATTATTTTCTAGACTTTCTATCTCATCAAGTATTTTCCAAAATGTAGGTTCATGATTGTTCCTGTAATCTAATTCTATATCTTGCCTTCTTTTTAACTCCCTAGGTGCTCTCTTTTTAGTACCACTCCCTAAGGTGATTGCTCCAGTTTGCCTGTTTACATTGGTCGTATATTGAATAGTTCTATCATAATTAGCCGATACCCTCTTCTGTCTATTATCATCCATTATTCTAAATTGTTTGCCCCTGATAAGTTTTATTCCCTCAGCCTGTTCTATCTGCTCCCACTCCTTTATAAAATCTTGTGCCTCTCTAGTTCTGATAGCTAATCTCATTTCCATCTTTTGTATATTATCTGGAATATTAGGAAATTTATCAGGCATTTCTTGATTTTTTAATCTTAATAAAGCCTCTTCTAAGTAAGCCGCAGTTCTAGGAGCTTGATTCTCTAACCCAGTCCACTGTCCAGTTATAGGGTCTTTTGGTCCTGCTCTACCTGTTCCAATACCAGCTTCAGGAAGTACTATAGTTTTACCCTCTGCTAGAATTTTTTCTATATCTTTGTCTATAGCTTGTTTATTAGCTTCGAACTCGTCATCAGTAAGAAACTTTCGAGGAGACTTCTTAGTAGCTATACCAAAAGCATTAGGTTCATCTCTAATAATAGCTTGACCGCCTTTTCCTGTTCTTGCCCAATTATCTCCAAAAACATATATCTTATCTGGATTAGCTTGTAATAATTCTTTACTTAATTCTGGAACTGTTTCAACACCTGCAGACATTTGTGGACCAAATCTTTGGTTGATAATATCAGATAAAGCTCTTGCTTGATTGTTATCTGTATTAGCATAAAAATCTGTTAATTGCTTACCCCTAGTTTTTTCTGCTAATTCTTCCATTAATTCAAAGTTCTTTTGTTTATCATCAACCCAAGCATTCCATATTTTCAAATACTCTTCATAGTAAGGAAAGTCTGGGTGAATTGCTTCCTTTCCTTTAGCTTCTTTTATACTTTTGTAACCTTTCTTTTTAGCCCACTTAAGTTCTACTGATTCTCCATCTGCAAACTTAGCATTTAATGCAGAAAATTGTTTACCAAAACTATCTCCCTTAGTAGATACTTCAAATGTTTCTACACCTGGGTCACCATATCTTGACCAACCCAGAATAGTTCCTACTTCCCCAAGGTCTTTAACGGGAACGGTTGCTACAGGTGCTGGTTTAGCACCCATAACTATTCTTTCTCTAGGTCCAGCAACATTAATAACTGGATTTTCATATCGAGCTAATATATTATCTATAAGAACCATTGTGTCTTCATCAAGACCACCCTCTGCTATAACCTTATCTATATTTATTACGATAGTGTCTTTATATTTAGATTTTCTTATACCAGTATGTGTACTATCATCAGCTATATTCGCACTGTAAATAAGGTGTTCATGTTGGTGAGCAGCTATATGTTTTCTATCAGTTAACCATATAAAATCTTGTGGTGAGCTGTAGGTATTACTAGTATCCAAATCTATTCGTCTTGGCAATCCCCATCTTCCTTCTGTAGCATAATTAAATGTAGATGCTGTTCCCATTGATTCACCCTTAGTAACAGCTTTCCTACCCTTAGGAAGCTTTGAAGAAGAAAAGCGAGGACTTGTTATAATAATTTGAACATCAGCATTATCAACATTTTTTATTGCTCTACTTCTATAGACAAAAGATTTTATTAGAGATTTCTCAGATGCAGTTTCACCCTTGATTACATCTCCTACTTTTACACCTAAATCTTTCATCTCTTGAGGAATTGCTTTTTCATCTAGATAAACAAGTTGTCTTTCTTCAACATCTTTAGCTTTTCTCCATCCTATATTTTTGAAAAAGTTTCCTTTTGGAATAGTTCTAACTGTTGTCCCATCAACTAGCTGTACAGTTTTCGCAACTAAATCTTCAGGTGATAAAAAGTTTATATCTTCTGCTAATCCAAACTCATCTTGCAGGTCTAAAGCAGCACCCTCATCAGTAACATAATTTTTTGGAGCCATTCCACCTGTCTTGTATTGCATTTTTCGAGCAGCAACAAGTGCTCCCTTATCAACTCCTGTCTGACCTCCAGATATAATTAGCTGTGCTTTTCTTTGTCCGTTTATTCTTGTTAAATCTAGAGTATCATCATTAACAGGTTCTAATTTATACAAAGAAAGATTTGTACCGCTGACGTCTATCTTTCCTTGTACTGCATCTAATTCTAGTCTAAGAGCTTCTAACTCTTTTACATCGTCAGTTGAGGCCTTAAGTTCAGGAGCAATCTCATCTGTTGATTTAATCAGTTTTCTTAATTTTGTCGGTGTAATATGTGATTCATCTATATTATGAATTTTCTTTAACTGGACAATTTTTTTATCCAATGCACGAATAATTTGTACCAATCGGCTATAGTCTGCATTCAGTAAATCGTCTACATTTTGATAAACACCCATATCAATTAATGCCCGTCCATTGTGAGTTAGTACTATATCGGATGCCTTAAGCTGAACTTCTGCTGCTGCCTTTTTTGCCAATGCTTCTGGGGATTCTTTTCTAGCTGCCCATAATGGGACAACCCTTCCACGCTTTTTTTTAGAAATTGTTATTTGACCTTTTGTAAGGTCTAATCTTCTTCCAAAGTTCTCGCTTAAAATCTTTTCAAGCTTAGCTCTTGTTTGTTTAAGTGCTTTCAGTTTGAACTCAGGTCTTACCTCATGTTTTTCAACAATATTAAAAGATTCTCCGCTAGCTTTTGTAGATGTAAATACATCATCCAGTATAACGAAAGGCTCTGATTCACCTATTTGAACTCGTAATTCAATATCAGCAAGTCTTTCATTTGCTTCTTCTATAATTTCATCAGTCCTCTTGAGTTTTTCCTGTACCCTCTCTATAGCATCTGGAATTGGGTCTTTATCCTTTTGTAATGTTTTTAATTCTTGTTCAAGCTTTGCTCTATTTCTTGTGATTCTTTTTTTATCTTGGAGGACAGTTATCTTTTCTCTCAAATTGGATGTTACTTCGCCTCCTTCTTTTTCAAGATATTCATCTATCTCTCTTAGCTCCTTATTTAACTCTTCAAGTACTTTAGGGTCTGTGTCTTTTGTAGGAGCCTCTAATGCAAATTCTATTTGCTTTTCTCTTTCTAGCATTTCTTTAACTTTTTTCTCGTCAAACCCTCCTTTTCTTGTTATTGGTCGGATTCCAACAGTTACATTTGTCTGACCTATAAAGTTATTTAATAAATCTTTTTCCTTATTAATAAGTGCTATATCTGCCTCATCTAATTTATCAACTTTTTCTTTTAGCTCCCTTAATAAACTACTAGCCTCCCCTCTTGAATATCCATTTCTAATTAATTCGGATTCAGCTGAAGCGATTTGTATTTGATTTTGTTTTAGTTTTTTGTTCTTAAATAAATTAACTTGCTTAACTTCAACTACACGGAAGTATTTTAGAGTTTTAGTTTTCTTGTCTACGAAACTTAGTATCTTTCCTACAGCAACACGGGTATCTGCTCCTTTACTATGTATCATTGTTCGGCTACCATCTATGACTCCTTCTAACCATTCCTCTTTATACCCAGCTCTTCTAGTAATCTTTTGACCTACTTCGCTATTTGCTATTACATAATCATCTAAAGCCATTAAGGTTTTTTCTAGAAGTTTATTCCTTGTCATTTTATCTGCTATTCCTGGAGGTTGATATTTTGAAACTTCTTCCACTGACATATTTCGAACCTTACTTCTAACTGTCTGAATTAATGTCTTAATATTAAGATATCCTTCGTAATTTTGACCTGAGATATCTTCTACTACATCTCCAATAAAATTAGCGACCTGTGTATCGGCTGATATTTTATTGTGTCTAAGGTCATAAATAATATGTCCTACAGTTTTGCTAGTTATTTGGTCTGGGTCAGGCAATATATCTCCTACATGATTTCTAATACCAGCAATAGTGCTTCCTTTTTCTACACCTTCTATGACATAAACAACATTAGGGTCATCTGGAGTAAGTGAAGCATATCTGCTTACATCAGACATTACAACTTCATCTATCTCTCTAGTTAAATCATCTGAATTATCCAACAACGTTTCATTTAGCCAACCAGAAGCAAATCTCTTATCTCCTGTACCAATAACTCTATATTCTCTATTCCTACTAAAATTATTAACTCCAATGTAACCTCCATGTCCTTTAGACATAGCTAGTTTCCATTTCAAAGCATTATTCATATTCCCATTTAGAGCATTCATAGGAGCATTGTCACCAACCCAAAAGGCAAAATAAGATATAGGATGTCTAAACATAGAATCTAAACCTTCTGTCCACATACGAACTTGTTCTTCTCCTACAACTCTTAATGTCCAAGCCCACCTTAGTAGAGCAAATGGTTTCCATATTTTAGTCATATATTTATTTAGATAACGCATCATTACAGCTTCTCCAATACCTTCCATTTCAGAACCTACTTCTCCAATATTATATTTATATCCTCTTTGGATACTTTGCCATGCTCTCTCTACTAAAGAAACAGCTTCATCTTCTGAAACTCTGGTACCTTTTATAGGCACAGAAACTTTATCTATAGGAACTGTTTTTTGTACCCCTCGTTTAGGACCTAACGCTATCATGTCCCAAGAAGCTAAAGAACGGAAAGCATTTCTTACGTTACCTATATATCTGTTTAGTTCTCTAGGGTCAGGTAATGTTATAGTATGAGCCAGATATTCAGCAAGTGTTGTTGCAGAATGAGCTGCCTTTATCGCACCAGACGATACTCCGTCAACCAGTGCATCTCCACCGTCTTCAAAAATTGCTGCAACATTTACCTGCATTGTATTAGTGTCAGGGTTTAACTTAAATGCTCTCTTTAATTCATTAGTATTAGCAACAGCTTTAGTTATTAATTTTTTTCCTATGTCAGGGAACTCACTACCTGCATATGTTTTATCAAAGAAACTCATAAGAGTATCTTTATGTTTTCTCAATTCTCCAGATATTTCATCGTATGCAAACCATTCAACTCCAGTTAAAGCACCTTTGTCACCATCCTCTATAATTTTCATTAATTCACTTTTTACATTCGATAATGAAGGAGGTCTTTTCAATAAATCTACATTTGTTGTCATACCACCTATCTTTTCTAATATCTCATCACTAAGTTGTCCCTCTTCAGCTAATTGAGATAATCTGACTCGATTGGAATAATCTCCCTTTATCTTGTTTACTGCCTTAAAATACGCAAGTCTAAATTCTGGTGGAGCATTAAAGAAATCTAACCATTCATCTAAAATAAAAGGAGCTTCCTCTATGTCTAGAGCAGATAAAGAAGTTTGAGGCATATCCCACATATCTCTCACAATTCTACTAGTCCTTAAATCTCTCTTAAGCTCTAGAAACTTAGCTTTCCTTCCTCCAGTAGCAACTTTATATTTATGCATATCAACTTGAGGTTTATTTCTTTGTTTCCATTTCTTTGGCTGCCATTGGTCATCTCCAACCTTTCTCCAACCCTTACTATATTTTTCAAACTTGTGTTCAAATCTAGTACCGTATTTTCTAATAGCCTCTATCCATTCCTCTGGAGTTTTAGAATCAACCATCTCTAATAGAATATCCGAGGCATCATCTCCATGTCTTATTTGATTTTTCACCAAGCTTTTTTGTACTGATATATCTCGTGATTTAGCACCAACCTCTGCAAGCTCTCGTACAACAGGACTATTTAAGTAATCTTCAACACCAGGGAAGTTCATAAATCTTTTAGCTACATTACCCATTAGTCTTTTCTTAACTACATTGGTTGTACTACTTGGAAATTGTTTTCTTAATCTTCTAACTTTTGACCAATAACCACCAGCAACATTAGCTGGGTCTAAACCTAAGGTAAATAATCCATCTACAATACCTGAAGTTATTCTATATCCTCTATCATCAGCACTGTCTGCAACACGATGCATAGCTACTAGACCAGGAGATATAGGTCTTGCAGTTCCATCTGCAAATGTATAAGTATTTGCATTAACTCTATTTCTTTCATCAACTGTTATAGGGTCACCTAATTGCTGTTGAATAAATCTTCTTGCATTTTCTAGCTCCTGAGGATTTGTTGTATTAGCAGCTATTCTTTTATATAATTCTGTATCTTCAGCAACAACAGAGTTTCCAAAGAAACCTGTTCCTAAATTAATTGACTCATTGTTTAGGAATTTTTCATATGCTACACCAAATTGGGTAGGACCTAACTCATCTTTCTTAGCTTCTCTCTTTGCACGAAATTCATTCATTGTAGTATCTGGAGCCTGACCAAGTGCCTTAGCAGTAATAAAACCTAAATTAGGAATTAACTCAAGTAAAGCAAACTCCATAGGAATATCTTCATTAATCATTACTGCAGCAGAAGATTGTATTGGTCTTTTAATTAATTTCTCTGCAGCACTATCCATTGCAACAAATGCAGTACGAATAGTTCCTTTTAACATTCTTCCTATAAGATTGCTTTGTTCTTCTGTGTATTCCTCCCAAGCATCTACTATATTTCGCATTGCTGGATTACTTCGTTTAAGACTTATCAATGGATTTTGTAAAGCAGCAAGTGACATACCTGCTAATAAACCATGGTCCATCCATCCATCTCTTTCCAAATAATTATGAACTTCAGAAACTCTTGTAGGGTTACTTTGGAAGTCTAGACCTAATCCTTGTAGTCTCTTATCAAGCTTACTTGTTTCTTGTATTTCTGATAGCTCAATCCGACTAGGATTTCTAAAATAAATAGCAGGCATTATAACCCTCTATTTTCTATATCCTTTACCTTCTCGTATAACTGCATGATTAAATCAGAAGGAAAAGCAGAGTTAGCTTCTAATAATATCTGAGAAGCTGGCATGCTTACTAATCCCATTGTATCAAGACCAGCCATACCAGACTCTAAAGGTCGTCCAGTTCCAGCATCAAATACATCTTCTTGTTCTAAAGAAGGAGCTACCATAGCTGGGGGTCCTGCTTCTTGAACATCTGTTAGTGGAACTCCAGCTTCATTTACTTGATTTACTAAATTTGTTTCATCACCGTAAGTTTCACCTTCCATCATTCCTTCAACTATTTCTTGATTAGAAGCCATCTGTCTCCTTTCTAAGGACAATATCTATAAAGCCAAATGACGGAATATAACCTAGATTTAATATAGTCATGTTAAGTGGTATGAATTGAGAATGTACATCAAAAAATATAGGTTGATTCTCAGTTTCTAATTCTGACCAATCGTTAGATGCAATCATATCCATAAACATATCATTTACTGTAGCGTCATCCACTATGGACCTCCTATCATACCAAGAGCCTCTTGAGGACTTGGTGGTTGTTGCGGTAATTGAGGACCTGCTGCTTCTTCTTCTGGCATACCAGCAGCTGCTTGCTGTTCTAGAAACATTTGTTCTTCTGGACTCATTTGTGGTTCTTGAGGAGTAAAGTACTTCTTCAAGATATCACCCATCTTTCCAGGTTTATTAAATATATCTACAATAGCAAGTAATGCTTCCTGGGAACCTTGTTGACTTTGTTGTAATAGAGATTCGAATAATACTCTCTCAGCATTTTCTTTTGTAATCCTATCGTTAATTGCTTCTATGTTATCTAATCCGTCCATTTCTTCCTGCAAGGTTTGTTTGTCTATAATCCCAGCTTGAAGTAACTGCAAACCAGTTACAATCTTCTGAGGTTCATCAAAAGAAGCCATAGCACCATATACTCTTCTAGTAGAGAAGTTCCCATTAATATCTTTAACAGGTGTATAGTTTTCAGCATACTGCTGACCATCTTTATATCCTGCTATAGGTTTCTTGAAATCAGAAAAAAGAATCTCATCATACTCTAATCTTTTAGAATCAACCTTCTGTAAAGCATCTTGTAATACCTGTTGGTATTCTCTAACCATTCCATTAACACCACTAGATAGTTCTTCTAATCCTCTTCCAGTTACAAAACTATTAGGAGAGATAGCATCATCTTGTTGTGGATATCCTGATACTACTCTTAATTGTCTTTCGACTCTACCTACCATTTCAAATAATTGATACGGAAGATTATTAGCTGGCTTACTAACTTGTGAACCAGGAGTTAAGTAGTTAATTGCAAATCTACCTTTTCTATATTGTCCTGACTCTATTTCACCTACAACATTTGTTTCAGTGAATACTGAATCTTCCATAGCTACAACAGACAAGATATTTATCTTAGCCATTGCTGCCATTAAACCAATGACTTGGTCAAACTGTCCTTGTATCTTATCGAATGAAAACTTTTTAGCTACAACAAATTGAGGACCAGATGCTAAAGGATTAGGAACAAATTCTAATATCTCTTTGAATCCTGGATGTACAATATAAGTACCTTCAGCGTTATAGTACTCAACAACTGTTTCTCCAATATCTCTCATACTTTCCCAGCTACCATCATCACTTCTATTAGTATTCAAAAAGTTTGTATGTGAAGATACTTTACTCTTACCTTCTTCGATTTGAGCAAATTTAGGTTTTAGGAATGGATACTCAGAAATTAATACATCTTTAGGTATAGTTCTTACTATTCCTAAATCTTCAGGGTCTTCAGGTCCATAACCAAAATAACAATCATAAGGGTCTCTAATCTCTGCTACGGGATAAGGATAACCATTTACATCATATTTAGTTTTAATAACCCATACAGCAAAACCATAACCTGGTAACCATCTACCAACTTGTGGTAATTGCATCTTAATATCTGAAAGAGTGTCGTAAGAGTGTACAATTCTTTCAAGCTTATCTCTTCTAGCTTTAGCTCTCTCTGAATTGTTTTGATTGAAAATATCTATCTTAACATTAGGTTCTCTACCTATTTTTTGAGCAAGTCTATCTAAACCCGATACCATCAGGTTAGGAATAGGAGTTTGATTTATACTCCCGCTTCTTGCAAATTCTGAACCAAGTAATGCTTCAATTCCTTCCCTACCTCCATTAACTATAGACTTAAATCTCCATCTATCAGATAAGGACTGTTGGTGTTCATATCTTAAAAACTGAACTCTATCCAGAACTTCTTTTGCGTTGTCAACTTCTACAGCCATTTAACTCCAAGGTGCTTCATTCATATCAATCATATCATAGTTTTCGTAGCTTGGTGTGTAATCTACCCCCATATCGCTTATAGTTTGTTTAACCATTTTTCTTATTTCTTTCATAGGAAACCAACTAGCCATAACTAAGTCAGACTTAGCATACCTTGATTTAGCTGCAAAAGATACCAATTGTTTTTTATACATAGTTGTTTTTGCTTGAGACTCTGCATCATTGTAAGGTAATTTAATTTGACCTTGTTCAAATAAAGGAACTAGAGTTGTTACACCTAAAGTATCATCCCATTTGTTTTTATAGGTTTGATGTCCATCAATAATGATTCCAGTATGAGCACATAAATCTTTAATGCCTTTATCTTGTCTTATAGCTTGTTGGAAGTTATTTTCTTCTATAACCCAATGAAAGCAGTGGTACTTTTGATACCATTCAAGTATAATTCTGTGAGCTTCTGCTATACCTCCACCTTTATGATTTTCATTATCAACCATCTGCATACTTAACTTACCACCTTGAATATCGACAGCCCATAAGAATGCAGCTTGGTAACCTGTTGCAGCTGGGTCTAGTCCAGCTATAAGTCTATGCCTAGGTGGTCTATCTCCAACTTTTGCTGAGTAGTCATAAGATGCTTCAATAATATCTGGTCTAAACAAAACTGCACCAGATGCATAAGCTTTATTAAGATATACCATTTCATATCTATCTAAACCACCAGTTGTCTGTGCATCAGCTTTTCTAGTCATTAGCCATTTGTAACTTCTAAATCCTTGCCATAACATACAGTCTTCGTGTTCTTCTGTATTCTCTTCAGGTACCATACATTCAGAACTATGAGCTTCTTCTATGATTGTTTCCCATGCTTCATTTTCTAATAAGGCAGAATATAAATCTTCAGGATGCTGTCTTGAACCAATAACAACTATTGCTGTATGTTCCTCTTTTCTAGAACCAAGAGTTGTTGTCCACCAGTTCTTTGTATTTAATCTAGCTGAAGGTTGTACTGTTGATGTGTGGTCTTCAATATCGTCTGCAATTATTATGTCGCAGTCTCTTGATAATATCTTTCCACCTCGTCCCACTCCGACCATAGTCGGTGATTTAATCCCTGGGACGGTTCTTGTTGCGACCGTAAAACCACCCCCTGACCAACTCTTCCCCGTCCTCGTTTTAGGCTTGAAACTTCCTCTTGGACCACAGAAATCCTCAACCAACCGTTCGTTGTTTTCCAACGTGTCAAGAACTGAAGTGACTGAATTTTTTGCAATATCCTCATTACCTCCTACCCACATAATTCTAACATTAGGTTCTCTACATATCAACCATACACAGAAATGTATAAGTAGTTCTGTTTTCCCATGTCTTGGTGGAGACAGTATCATCTGTTGTCCACCAGTGTCTATAGCATCTAAAATTGAATCTATCCACTCTTGATGAAAATCTGCAGTAATGAAAGGTACACCTTTTTCAGTTAAGAAGTATCTATCTCTAAAAGCTTTGAATGTAGATAGAGATGCAATAGCTTCTTCTGGTGTACTCCATTCAGCCTGTTCTTTCTCTGCTAACATATCTTCTCGATATGCAGCTAACATTCTTGACACATGAGCCTTAGTACAGTTTAGTTCATCTGCTACTTCCTGAAGAGATGTAGATTCATTCAAAATATCTAATGCATAACCATCATCAATAAATTGTCTGTAATAATCTCCTCTACGTATACTTGCAGACTTTCTCTCTAAATTTATGTCCTTAGGTACTTCTATAATAGGTGTCCCTTTTTTCTTAGCTCTATACTTAGAAACTTTTGCTTGATTTGCACATTTAGGACTACAGTACTTTCTTTGCTTTGGAGGTAAAGGATTATTACACTTACCTAAAGCACATACTACATTTTTAGCCACAATCTATCTTTTTCTTTTTCGATTAGCTTTATAAGCTGTTTTCTTTCCGCTTCTTGAATACGGCATTATTTTCTCCTAACTATCTTATTATATTCTACACATGATGCATTATTACAGGCATAACCTGTTTTATCAACCCTTTCAAGTATCTGAAAAGGTGTATTACATTTCTTGCATTTATATTTATCTATATGGTAGTATATCACTTGGGGGTGTCCAGGTAATGTATTGAAGCAATTCCCTACATACGCGGGTTCGAAACCCGCCACCTCCACTATGACCATCTACAGTATAAATCCTGGTTTCATCTGGACAGATGACGGAGAAGGTGTTCTCTTGGAATTTGAGGAAGAGGAGTGAAAAAAAAAATTTTTTCTGGTAACATACCCTCATGGTAAATAAAAGAACACCGAAACCTAAGGCTGAAGGACGAGTAACTGATTACGTTAAATCAAAACTGTTTCCACCAGGTCCTCTAGATAGAGACCCTAATGTTTGGAGCTATCAAGGGATGCCTAAAAGAGAAGCTCGTTCAAGAGTTGCTCAACATAAGGCACTTTATAGAAAAGCTGAGATTAAAGCGAACCGTTTCATTAAAGAAGGAACCATGGCTAGTAAAGAAGGGGCATCTTCTCTAGCTAGAAAACGAACAGGTCAGTATCTTCATGCAAAGAAAAGAATGAAGAAGTACGCACATGTAGGTGTAAAGATGCAAAGTATATACAACCCACCTACAAGACATGAAAAAAAGAAGTAGGCTTCTAGCAACATTAAAAAATACTATCTGCTAAGGTTATCTATACAAATAGTTTTATCTAGTAAGAGGTTACAGGTAAAGTGGCAATCGGGCTGCCGAAAGCTTGGAATTGGTAATACAATAACGGAGTAACGCAAACCAAGTACCCAAGGACCTAAGAAGAATAAATCTTAAACTTTTTACGCATATAGCGTATAGAGCCCGCTATGTTCAGAGTTTCTTGTTTCCCCTCGCTTTACTACTAGTAATAGTGTATACTGAGTACTAACGGTGTACACTGGGTAGTGTATCTGCTTGTTCTTAGAACCTGTAACCCACTATCTAAAAAGATATCATTACCCAGTTACAACAACTCTTATAATTACCAGTAATATATAGAGATATATACAGTCTACACACCCCCCTCCCCCACGTTGACATACCTACCCGCGTAGTGCCACCCCCCTTTGCGTGTCTACATTGTTCTGTACGTTTAGTTCTCTCTTGTACACGTTTTTGTTTCCGATTGAGATAAACCACAGACAAACTATTTCAGGCTTATTTGAAGTAGTGAGTAACTTTTGACAGCAAAAGTAACCAAAACTGTCTAGGGTATCCCCTTAGAAAACCGGAACAAGTATAGCATGCGAGAAGTTACAAGAACACGCGTTCCGCGTGTGTAACTAAAGTGTCGCATGCAAGTTGAGAGAGTACAATTCATTGAGAGGTGTGAGTTGTGAATGTAATTTAACCTCTGGGAGCATCTAATTATGACTAAATTAAGTGCAAAAGTTAAGTCTCTGAATATAGCTGGTGTTTTGTTTCAGAACATCTCAGAGATACAGACTATCATATTTAATCAGACTAAATTGTCTGGTTTTATACCTAGCTATACTGTACAACACGGTACAGACACTTATCAAATAGGAAAGGCTAAACTGACTGAAATACAAACTAGTCAAGGTAGTCTTTTAGAAGTGCTTATCAAGAACAAAGATAAAATTTGTTCAGAGGGGGAAACCTTTAATGAGAGTGCTTACACTATTTGGAGTGCATTCAAGAATGGCGAGGGAGTTGCTGTTTTTGATAATCCTACAAAGCCTGTAAATCTTATTACACAGATGAGATATGCAGGTGTTACTGAACAACAGGTTAAAGAAAATCCTGAACAAGTGTTAAGCCAAGTGCCTAATACTAATGAAAAGGATTTTTTGCTAGCCTTTGAGGGGGGGAATATAGTTCAACCTGTATTGTCTGAAACTCAACAAATAGTTCAGCAACCTAAAATGTCTGACATGATGAGTGTAGAGGGTAATCCTTTATGGTCTGAGTTCCAAGAGTTTCTAGCTTGGAAAAATGGACAGTCAAGTTAAGACTGGTTAGTTATATAGTTCAGTCGGTAGTTAATTCTATCGGCTGTTCTATATTCTTTTTTCTCTATTCTAAATAAAAAATACTATTACGCGAGCCACATCACCACGTACCCCCACGCGTAAAATTCTACGTGTAAAATCCTACGTGTATACGCGTACCCACACCCACCATATATAGTATTCGAACATTTGTGCTATACCATATCTGGTATGTCCTCATCACTACGCGTACCAAAAAAATACTACATGTACCCCACTGGTAGAAAAAATCTTACACATAAAAAAAAATCCTACGCGTGGGCTAGGTGCCAACCCACATCACCACGTTATGCGTTATCATGTAACTTTCTTTGTGTTACGTCACAAAAAAAAAATAAAATTTTTTTTACACACTAACGCGAACTCTTTATGTATACATGTAAATATGTTACGTCACAAAACTGGATTTGACTTTGATTTTGGAACTGCTATTGTTTCCTCAGCGACTTTCTTTTAGAGTTGCATAGTTTACATATAATCGTGGGAAAGGAGAAAATATGTATACAGATAATACGAATAATGAAGGGGTACCCAAAACTCCCAAGTCAACAAGGACTATGCGAGTTGGTGAAAGCCTTACTCATTATGGTAAGCCGTATGCATCTGATGAGAACCCTGATAAATATTGTGTTGGTTGTGATAAGGTAATCAAGAACAATACAGGTTTCTGTTTCAGGTGTAGCAAGGTAAAAGAACAGGTAGATACAGCACTACTTATACAACAACTTGCAAGTGCAGGAATAATACATGAGACCACAACAGTTAGACTTGTGTCTGGTGTAGTACAAATAGTAGATAATAGTGTTGATGAGGAAGCACGAGAGTGGGAGGAACTGTTCAATGCAAGAGAGAAACAACAGCGTTCAGATGAAGCAAGTGAACGAGGTTGGAATACATCTGCACAACAGACAAACGATAAGTACTGCTCTACTTGTGGTGTTCAAATACCTACGGCACTAGATATATGCGAAGCTTATGATGAATTTCATGAGAGTATAGAGAATAAAGTTATCCTTATCAACCCGATAATTGTTTGATTATGGGTGCTCCCATAATCGGCTATCTACTTGCTATGTAGTAGGTAGCTTGTAGCACATAAGGTACGATGAAGTAATCTGTGTACACGCCCTTGTGTGTTACAAGCTATCTATAAAACAATGATACAATAGCGTGCTGTTGTTAGGTGGAGTGGGTAGCATGTAACACGCAAGGTTTGAGAGGTAAAAATTGTGAGTGTACTAACCGTTCCTTCATAGACGGCTCCTTCACAATAACAATTTTCCGTGTGTGTTACATGCTATCTATAAGTAAGAGTTGGGTTAGACAATGCCCTGTTCCCCCAACACCTGAACGTAGGTAGCGTGATACCCTCGTGACTTTCCCCATGATAGGTAGAAGCATCGTGTGACGCGAGGGTATCTCGCTATATAAGAGAGGAGGAGTAATATGGCGAAACAAAAAGATGAGAGCGAGATGAGTGAGGAACTTCTCAGAGATATACGAGAACTTTCTCAAGCATCTGCGTCAGCATCTATTCAAGAGAAACTATTTCAACTCGGTACGAAAGACTGGTTTGATATATTAATGTGGATAGCCAACGATTTATACGTTTGGAAATCCGATACAAAGGCTAGAGATGAAATCAAGTTGCACTCTGCAATGTTATATGAGTGTCTTGACCATCAGATTAATAAAGCAATTATGCGTATCAATAGAGAGGAGGAAGCATAATGCCTAGCATAAACGACTACGGAGTAACACGCCCAGCTTACGATACCATTATGGAAGAGTTCGCAGACGCGTTCAAACTACGAGAGGAGAAATCTGAAGCTACAGGAAACAATAGCATACATGCAGAGAATAGGGGTATAGAGTTCCCTATGGAAAAGGAACGAATATATAACGTACAAATGTTTGTTAACGTTAGTGGTGCTCAGATGATAGTGTGTAAGATTAAAGCAAGAGATATGCTTAATGTGTATACAACTATCTATACTGCATGGGAGAACTTCATAAGACACATGGAGACTACTGCATATTACCTTATGGGTAAAGAGGAGTTTGATGGGAACATGACCTATCAAGAAAATTATACAACTGTTCGTAATTCAGAGCCGTTGATGATTATCATATCAAACCCTGACTTCATAGAGGGAGATGCACATGCAATAAACGCAGCTGGTGTAGATGAAGGTCTTGCGAAAGACTTTCAGGATTACCTAGAGAAGTTCAGCACAGAGCCAGATACCAAGCCTGTGAGTAAATCTGTTCTTGGAGAGGAGGAATAGTATGAGTAACATATACGACTTTATGCAGAAAGCTAAGCAGTATCACCCAAGTAATCAAGATGAAGTGATATTGCCTGATACATACAAGGATATGAAAGTAATGTTGAATTGCCTTAAGTGTATCGAGGAACTGCCTGCAGACGAAAGTCCTAGAGACTACGGCAGACTTGAAGTAGGTTTACTTAAAGATAAGAAAACTATTAGAGTACATTGTCAGCGTGAAGGACATGGTGTAGTTGGGGAATGGGAATTGAAAAATCCACCTGATGCAAAATGTGATTGTGAGGAACACGATGAGTAGCCAATGGAAAAAAGCTAAGGACAAAATGAATATAGACGTATCAAAGGAAGTACTTGTAGAGGATATGAAAGATGTAGGCGAGGCAATTCAATCAATCATAAATATACTTGTACCTTTGGTAGAACGTGTGGATTTCTATGAAAATCAGGCAGAGGAAGTGCTAAAGATGATAACAATAAATACGCATCTACAACAGGCACAACAAACTGCCACTCTTAAT
>CEUX01048195.1_pt1 | contig 30155 bp, 23 predicted proteins | sample 531361 | NCBI WGS metagenome assembly CEUX01 (sample SAMEA2622736, study PRJEB7988) | marine metagenome | isolation source: saline water (ENVO:00002010), including
CCCAGACCAGGCCAGCACTGTGATTCTCACCATTGTACTGATGATGGCTGCTTGCTCTTCGGGGTCGGGAAGAATTGCGTCTTTTGCCTTAGCAAATAAACCTTTCTTCTTCTCTTCTTTCTCTTCTACTACCTCTTCTTTTATTTCATCTACCATTATAACACATCATAAGGCTTTTTTATTTATAAGTTTGTTAAAGACGGAGTAAATACTTCGGAAGCAAGATTGATAGTATAATCAGAAGATGTAAAATTACCCCATATAACAGCACTATTTGCAGTAGAACCAAAATCACTTTGAGTAGCGGGACCACCTAGACCACCTTGATTAGTATAGGTGAAACTATAATCAGTGATACTCCAATCAGTAAGACCCTCACCTGAGATAGGTAATCGGAAAACTTTAAATGAAGTATTTCCTATAGTACCAATACCATGTATTACATCATCTACTATTGTTATTCTCTGAATCTGATTAGCAACAGACTTAGCCCAGATGATTGTACCACTACTATTATACTTCACTATCTGACCACCTTCAGTTGCTGCGTACACACAACCTTGAGAATCAGCAGCAATATCACTATACCTACCAGAGGTGTTTAACTTTCTACCCCATGCAACTCCTTGTCCTATAACACCATTGTTAAAGGCATCAATCTTCATGAGTGTTGGAACATTATCCATCTGTCCACAAACATAAAATTTATTATCAGAATCTCTTGTTACTCCATAACATGTAGCATTAGAGACACCACTATAAAACTTCATTGAACCTGCAACCCCATAACCTACAGTTGCTACTACCCAAAAAGCATTGCTACCGTTTGTGTTTCCACCATAAGAACGTCCACATGCATAAATTGTACCACCTATTTTATTAGCACCATAGAAATAAACATAAGCTTGGTTACCACCATTAACATAAGTGTAACCACCAGAACTTACATCACCAGTAGAACCATCAAAAGTATGTCCTAAATGAATACCAGATCTATTACCCCACACGGTAAGGTTAGTTCCATTAGCAAATAAACATCCTCTACCACCCATACCCTCACCAAAAGTACTTCCACCACCCCACTCACTTTCTCTACAATAATCCTGAGTTAAAGAAGAACCACTCAGACTAAATTTAGCAAGTCTTCCATACCCATGATAGGTATAGATATCATCATTATCATCAACTGCAATTCCAAAAGGAGTTAAAGAATCAGCAGCATTACAATCAACTGATGCATTATATACACCTGTCTTAGTTATGTTCACAATATAACTATTCAATGCTCCAGCATTATCATCCCTCGCTCCACAAATCCAAAAGTTTCCATTAGAATCGAGAGCGAAATCCTTTACCTGATTTTCACTATTAGTACTATCAGTATTAGAAGGTAATGTTACATCATTTATCCAGTAAGCTTCATCTAAAAGTATTCTCTGATGTATTTTAAACCCTCTATGATATACATTCTCTCTAGGATAGAGTTGCATATTGGGTGGGTTATTTGAGGTAGCTTCTACATCTCTTCTTCTACCCTTAAGTTGTTGCTGATACCACCTACTAGGAAACCCATCTGCTACTGGTCTTGGGTTTGCTGATAACAAATATTTGTTTACAGATCCAGCACCAATATGCGGATCATCATAGTGTAGTGGGGGATGCACTCTAAGAATACCTTGTGGCCATGTAGTAAATGATAATCCCATATCACCACACGCATAGTAGTAATCACCAGCACTACCTGGCCATCCTGGAGTTGCATTGAATGTTCCACTTGTACTAGTACCTTGATGTGGGAACCAAGAGACTTGTCCTTGTGGTGGTGAACCAGGAGTCAACCCAGTTACAGGAGATGATGTAACAAAAAGAGGAGGTTCAGGTGAATTGAAAACAAACTCTACTGTATCACCCTCAAAGATCTCAATCGTAGGATTAATAGCATTAACATGAGAATTATATCTATCAGGACCACTTACATCCCAACCATTTGTGGTTGCAGTAAGAGTAAGTTGATATACTGCATGTCTTGAAGGTGTATAAGTATTATCAAAGGTCATATCACCATCCTTACAGTAGTTCTGAAGGAAAGATTTCACATCACTGTTAGTAAACCTTTCTTTACCTGTTGCTAGACATGCTGCAACTCCAGTCACCTGTGGTGAAGCCATACTAGTTCCACTTATAGCATAGAAATAATTATCTCCACCATACTTTGCATCATTATATCCTAGAGAATTAAATGCCGAATTAATATGAGTACCAGGAGCCCATACATCTACTGCCTCACCATAGCATGAGAATGATGACTTAGAGAAGTCACTAGCTTTATCAAGAGAACCAACACAGATAGCACCTGGTGCATTTCCTGGTGCTGATCCTCTATTATAATAGGCACGACCTTGGCCTGCAGACATGTTAAAACTTACTTTAGAAGTATCAAACTGGACAATGTTATTCCAATCAGGACTTGTAGAGTCAGTTGCAACATAGAAATCTGAGTTACCTGCTGAAGCAATAACTACTATACCATCCTCTACAGCATCCTCAATATCAGCAGCCATTGCTGTGTTGTAGTAGGGAATATATGTCTTATCTTGTCCAATACCAAAGTCCTGATGAATACCACTCATAGTCCAACCAGATGGACCAGGATTAGATGAGTTATATGTAGTTCCTCTCCAAACTATTTCAGTTATATCTGAAATAGTATATCCAGTATCAAAAATACCTGAACCATTTGCTCCTAAATCCCATCCCGAACCCCAACTATGATTTGTAATGGTAGGATTCCGATGTCCTGTCTCTGGATTAATAGCTTTAGATCTATGGAATGCTCTCAAATAATCCATCATGATCATAGTAGGCAATGGATTAGGATCCATCCCACTCAAACACTGAATGGTATAGATGTTTGCTTCAGTAGCCCATCCATAATACTTACCAGCAACAGTACCTGCTACATGAGTACCATGATAATCTGTGTGACCAGCATTAGGATAGTACTTTGTATAGTTACTAGGTGCTGATGTGTATCCATCATCATCTATACTAAGAGCCTCTGTGTTGTGGTTAGCATACCAATCATACTGAACATATCTATTCTTAGCTGGGTCATGTGTACTGTACCACTCTTGACAATCATAAGCAGCATTGTTATCACAGATAACTACATCAACATGCTTACCATTATTAAACCATTCAGCAGTATCAGTGACTGATCCAGAACCCCATGTTCCTTTTCTTCTTTGTGCATCATCACCAGCACAGTGTAAGTGCCCCCACTGATAATCACCTGAATCTGAAGTAATACCCTTATAAAAATCACCAGCAGCAACAGCTACTTCGTTGTTAGTATATCCATGCGGTCCAATTATAAGGTTATCATCTTCATCTGGATGTAACTCAACAGCAAGAACTCTAGAGTCACCAGCAATAGTATCTGCTTGACTCTCTGTTAGATCATAATGTGTACATCTACTAATAGGTCTCTTACTAATAAGCTTATACCCACCTTCCTTCATATCAGCATAGAAACCATCCAACTGATCACGTTGCTTCAGCGTTACAATATACTGAGCCATATTAACCCTCTAGAGCAAGGTAATGGAGTGTTACTATTATGGTAGCAGCACTACCACTTCTATTCTGAACCTTTGCATATACTGTAGTACTTGGTGTTGCATCATCATTGTATCCTATCAAACCAGGAGAAATTTTTTGTACACCACCATCAGATAGTAGTACCTCTGCAATAACACCTGAACCTGGTAGTGGATCAGTTGTTATGTTTCTATTAGCATCACTAGTTCTACTAGTAGTATCAGTGTAAAGAGTTACCCATGCTGCATGTGATGTTTGTATCTTAAGTAGTGCGTAAGCTTTTGCTGCAGTAATGTCTAAGTTACCTGATGCTTGATCAGCTAGACTTGATGTTGTTGCAACTGCAGTTGTCCTTGAGCTTGTGTATGTACTAGTAACATTAAATGTAGTACCAACAAGACTCAACCCAGTACCAGCACTGTAAGTTGTACCAGTCTGAGCTGTCCATGCATAGTCCGAACCATTCCAACTAAGAACATGACCGCTAGTTGGGTTTGATTGATTCAAATGTGTATCAACATCACTGTTACTATAACCTGCGTTATCTACCCATGCATAGTCACTACCATTCCAACTTAAAACATATCCACTGGTAGGATTAGATTGATTAAGATGAGTATCAACATCACTGTTACCATAAGTACTTGCTTGTACGTCTGCCTCTAATACACCAGAATTTATTGTTAATCTATTACCTACTTTAATACCACCTAGTACTGTTGATGATGCAGTTGGTAAGGTATAAGTTGCTGTGCTACCTTGTGCTAGCCATGAAGTACCATCCCACTCATACGTAACACCACTGTGGGTATGAGTATCATTAGTTGATGGTGATGTTGGAAAATTTATGGCCATGTTACTCTGGTATTACTACTATATTACAACCCTTGATAAAGTTAGGACCATACCAAGTGATTTGGAAATACTCCTGATCAGCTAGCATTATTTCTGTGGGTGCATTTTGTTCTTCGTTTGCACCAGAACCACTATGTGACTGAAACAGATGACCATTGTGACCATTATTATTGTACATATCATAACTACATGCTACATGCTTACCAAAAGCAGTACAATAACTTATCTTTAGATCAGAAAGATCACCACTAGGTCCGAACAAAATATTCATATATCCATTAGTGGAAGTCTGTTTAGCCATCCTTATATAATTTATAATCACCCTCTGATTACCACCAGAAGTGTTCTGATGGTTAAGTAGAGTTCCAGACTGGTTACTGGAAGCATTTAAACTGTATACTGTTGCTGCCATAATTTATTCTGGTATTTGTAGAAAATTATATCTCAATGCAAACTCCCAGTATTCTTGAGAAGTAGGTGTTATCTCTTCAGGAATAAACAACGACATTTTATCACCTGCAGGTAATATCAGTTCAGTTGGGAGATTCCCATTAGAACCAGCAGTAGCACCACCTGGATTATCACCAGCAATTCCGTAATGTTTTCCAGTTACGAAATTACCTTGGCCAAAATCACCCATTCTAATAGTATTAGCATCTCCGTAATAGTTATAATCAATTGGAGAAGTAGTTGAAAGACCTAAAGAAGCAGGAGATGGCGGTGTCGATGCACCAACATAGAATCTAAATCGCTGAGAACTCCCTATATGAAAGTAGTACCATACAATTCTTACGTTACCACCAGTAGAATTGGTATAAAAATTATTGATATGGTTTGTTGCATCACCAAAAAGTGTTCCTCTATAAACTGTTGCCGTCATAATGGTATCCTCCAGTTAGATTGAAATGCTGGTGGTGCTGGTGTTGGTGGATCAATCCAATCGTAATCACTACCAGTCCAACTAAGAAGTTGATTAGATGTAGCAGTAGCAGTATTAATACGAGCATCCAAAGCTCCATCATTATATAAACCACTACCAGTAACACTTATGTCTCCTGTTATCGTGACACCACTAGCAGTAGTCTCAAACCTCTTGGTTCCAGCACCATACAATGAAACATAATCAGAAGCATCTGCTGTTAGTAAACTATTATTACTGCTACCTTGCTCTATAAAGAATCCAGCAGTAGTACCAGTGGTTCCAAGCCAGTAGTTTGTATTATGTTGACCTTGACCAAAGGTAATATACACAGCATCAGTAGGTTGATACAAATGTAGAAGACTATTAGGACTAGCAGTACCAATACCTACTTGGTTCTGAGCAGTATCAACTTTCAATACATTAGTATCAACAGTTAGATCACCAGCTAAAGTTCCATCAAAAGCTGATGGAAACTCTACATTAACCCAGTTCGTACCATTATATTTGACAGTATCATTATTATCCAATCCAGTAAAGACACAGTTTGCTAGAACCTCTTTGCCTTCGTAGTGTAGTTTGTTACTATTAACACTCAATGCATGTTCTGTATTATTATCATCAACGAACTTAAGACTGTTGTCTGATAAGAACAAGTGTCTTACCTTATACTCTGCACTACCTATATCAAATGAAGCATTTGTATTTGGAAGAATGTGACCACCACTAGTGATCTCCCAACGGTCAGTACCATCTGTATTGAATTGGATAGTACCGTTAGTACCAGTATCAGTTATAGAAATACTTGTATTACCAACACCAATACTACTGTTAGCACCAAGTGGACTAGCATCTACCCACTGAGAATCAGGTGTTGCATCAGTATAATATACCTTTAACCTACCATTATCAGAGTCCCACCATAGATCACCAGCACTTGGACCTGAAGGAGCATTGTCTGATACAGTAACAGAAGCTCCAGAAGGAGCATCAGTATATTCTAAAGCAGTACCACCTGCATTTACCTTCAACCATTTATTAGCAGTGTATGAAGACGGTGTACCTGTTAGACCAGTGAATGTATTTGTATCTGTATCAGTAGTCTGAGCTACCCATGCATAGTCTGAACCATTCCATGAAAGAACATATCCGCTAGTAGGATTAGATTGATTCAGATGTGTATCAACATCAGTGTTGGTATAATTGCTACTACCAATATCAGAATAGTTACTACCATCATTAGTATACTGCCACTTATCTGTAGTCTCATTCCAACGAATTGATACATTGGTATATGTACCTCTTTCAATTTCAAGTCCAGCATTCTGTGATGGAGTACCAGATTCATCACTATTAAGAGTTAAAATATTATCTCCAATGTTTACAGTGTTACTATCGATTATTGTCTGAGTACCATTAACAGTTAAGTTATCACAAATAAAATTCCCAACTGTTACATCATTTGTAGTTGTCGCACCTCTTCCCGTTACTGTATCAAGAGTATCTGATTCTGCAGGAGCAGTAGTAAATTCAATAGCATTACCAGCAGCATTAACCTTTACCCACTGATCAGCACTGTAAGAATTTGGTGTATCAGTTAGAGCAATAAATGAAGTAGTATTAGATTGTGCTACCCAAGCATAGTCAGATCCATTCCATTGAAGAATTTCACCTGAAGAAGCACCACTTGTATTGAGATGTGTATCAACATCACTGTTGGTATAAACTGTATCAGTATCAGTAGTCTGAGCTACCCATGCATAGTCACTACCATTCCAACTTAAAACATATCCACTAGTAGGATTGGACTGATTTAAGTGGTTATCAACATCACTAGCAGATAAAACATTAGCACTAAGATCCATCTCAGTGAGAAGCATAACCATTGAATCAGGTTCTACTTTAGCAGTACTACTATTCCAACTTACTACCTGTCTAAACTGATACTTATAGTTGTGTGTACCTGCACCTGGTGTATCTAAGTAAAGGACACCATTCATAGTTGAATAGTTATCACTACTATCAGCTAGACCTTGAAAACCTTCGTATAATGTTGTTGCAGTTCCTCCAGTGGTACGTATCAATCTGATCTCATACCTCATGGTTCTGAAACCATCTAATTTAGGTTCACCATTAACTTCAATCTTTACTCTCTTATTAGCACCAGCAGTAATAGTAATGTCTTTATCAATAACATCTATCCAAGCAGCACTGCTACCCTGTCCAGATACAGCACTGATCTGACCAGAAGGACCAATCTCCTGTATTAATTGTAGTATACTACCACCTGATCCACCACTTCCTCCACCAGTCTGAGCTACCCAAGTATAGTCAGATCCATTCCACGCAAGAACATATCCGCTAGTTGGGTTTGATTGATTCAGATGTGTATCAACATCACTGTTAGTGTATGGAGTAGATGATTGATCGTCAGCAACAAAATTTAATTTTCCAGCAGTATCATCATACGTTACACCTATTCTAGTTTCGGTTCCACCATCAACCATTGCACCAACAATGTCCTGAACTTGTTCAGTTGTTAGTTGTGTATTTGTATCAGTAGTCTGAGCTACCCATGCATAATCAGATCCATTCCATGAAAGGACATGACCACTAGTAGGATTAGATTGATTTAAGTGGGTATCAACATCACTATCAGTATAAGAAGATCCACCGCCCCCTTGTACATCAGCATCCAAGACACCTGTACTAGAATCTATTGTTAATCTATTGCCTACCCTAATACCACCGAGAGCACCAGCAGTAGCAATAGGTAAAGTATAATTGCTTGCATTTGTACTTTGAACCCAAGATGTACCATTCCACGTCCACTCCTTACCATTATGGGTATGGGTATCGTTTACACTAGGACTACTGGGAAAATTTATTGCCATTTATACCTGACCCCTTGGGTTATTTATTATAATATCCACGAGGATATTGTTGACCATAGACAGGTCTTCTACCATTACCAATTGCAAGCTCTGGCTTATGTCCATTTGCAATAGGAGTAGTTTGATTTGATGATTTCAAATCACTTATGTTATATTCATTACTTATACCAGTACCATGATCTAAAGAACTAAACATAGTTTTCAGTATCCACACAACTGATGTGTGCTTCATCCTCGTAGCTGGAACTCCCTTTGATTGTACAGTTCCTAAATCTGTAAGAGTATAATCAGCCATTACCCTACGATCCTCGCACAGAAAGCCATACCAATGGTAGAACCATTAGACACCTGATCAAGACCAGTCTGAGAGTTCTCATAACTTGCTACTATAATCTCATACTTTTCACTACCACTAATAGTAATAGTATCACCTGTCGTGTAAGCAGTAAGACCTGGTGTAGATGCTATCTGTATCATTACAAAATCATCTGGAAGATAGTATGGACACGGTGCAAAGCAATTCAGTAATGGTATTCCTTTAATTGGTCGATAGTAATCCATAGCTGAATTAGTGTTATCATAAACATGATTCCTATAGTACTGTATTATACTCTTGTAAGTATAATCATTATCAGTATGAATATTAACCGACCACCTATCTCTTTGTCTTCCATATGAACTTCCAGTGTTTCTTAAGTATCCATATGCACTCTCCATACTTAGACTTTGACTATTTGCAGGTTCAAATCCTGGGTGACTAGTACTGTAATCATATCCAGGGAGATGCATATCAATATCAACAGATCGGTTAGGGTTAGTACCACCAGATCCTCTATCGTACTCTACGATGTGACCATGAAATAAATGATCTAGATCTACACCTGGACTAGTAACTCCAAATCCATCTGTAGGTAAAGAGAAAGTAAAGTACTCTGTCGGTTGATCATTAACAACTTGAAGGAATTGTATTACAGCATAGGAAGTATCCATTGGTGCAACTGGTTTCCAATACTTAAGACGTAATTTATAATCTGTTGGTTGAGAAGAAGCAGCAAAGTATGCTTTATAATAATAATCTTGATTATCATGTGGATCTACATAATAACTCCAGTGTGTAGTTCCAGCATAGACACCATCCATAAATCCATACAGACCTTTCCAATCATAATCATATCTACCAGTATTATCTGGTGTTGCTGTCGTTCCCCAACAATTTTGAGTCTCCCAATATGCACCACCGAATATCCTCATAGTGTAGGGATTAGTCTGACTTGGAGCAAAAACCCAGTAAGTAGTTCCCCATTCTTTAGCAGCATCATGTACTAGTTTCAGAACAGCATAGTCACCAGTAGCACTCTTCTGATAGAAGCTTGTACCAGCACCATAATCTGTAAACACTAGACTACATGTACCATCACCAACATCAGTAGCAGATTCATCTGTATTGGTTCCAAACTTTACATCATTTCCAGGAGTAACACCACCTATATCTGTACCAGAAATAGTAAATGTTGGAGTACCACTCCACCCATCAGTTGAATTAAGAACATGTACTGACTTAACTCGACCTCTATATTGATAGTTACGTCCATAATGCCATCGTGATACTCTTAACTTCAATACTTTTTCAGCAGCAGCACCACCAACAGTACCTGCAATATCAACATCCCAATAAGGATCAAAGTACTCAGCCTGACTAGTATACTTTGGTAATATAGTAATGCTTGCCTTCATAGTTGCATTAGTATCATTAGCATAACAATACTCAACTACTCTACTACCAGATTGTCCAATCAATCCTGCTGTTGGACTATAATGATATCCTTGATGCACATTACCTTTTGGTAAGGTAGATGGTTTATCAAAGCTTTCTACATTAGTATTATCTTCCGACTGTATCCAATACTTAGTTTCAAAAGTGACTGTGGTTGTACCATTATCAGTAAGGTATCCACTACTATGCCCAGGTACATGTGCAATGTTTGCTGAATTAGCAGACTCTAAAGTTTTATTAGCATCATACGAACTACCAGAACATATATGGAATCCAGTAGCATCAACATTAAATATTAATTGATCACCTTGATAGGTAGTGATCGCTTGGTTAGCTGAACCTGACTGTGGTGTAAAGAACTTAGTAGTAGATGTCCATCCACCAGGAGGATCACCAGTTAAATCAATAGCAGTACCATTACCAGCATTAGTTAGGTTTTCTGCTAACTTTATCTCAGTAGCACTGACACGAATAACATAGACAGTTTTATTGAGTGTTAGTCCACCAATAACATTATTAGCATCTCCACCACTAGGAATGAAAACAAGTTCTGTTCCTGTTGTTAGTACATCATTATAAGGAACCGTTAGAGTATCAGAACCAGCATTAAGTGCAGTTGGTATCCAAGTCTCTTGCACATAATATGATGTAGTACCATTAGCAGTTACTTGAAACTTTCTTTCTGCTCTACTACTATTATTAGTCAGAGTACCACCACAATGCATCCAATCATAATTTACAGGATCACTACTCTCTAGTCCATTGAAAAGAGAAACTGGTTCTTCATTATTAGTCTGACCTGGCCACAAAGCACATACAGGAACACCAGTCTTTGCAGTTCCTCCATGAAATCCTAGATCAGAAAAGACTTCCTCTAATGCATTTAATACATCCAGTCTAGTCCATCCAACTGTATCAGAATTTACATTCTTTGTACCATAGTTTACTGCCATTGGAACTACTCTCCTATTTTTAGAACGGTTAGGGTCACTTGTATAGTGGCGGCTGAACCGCTTCTATTATTTATTGAAACGTAAATGTTTTCATCTCTTGGATTATTATTATTGAATCCCATAACACCAGGTGTTATAAGAACTTCTTGATTTGCTGCAGAAGTTCTAACCTCTGCTACTACACCACTACCTGGTGCTGGATCAGCACCTTCACTTCTATCTTTATCAGCTTGTCTTGTAGCATCATCAACATACAATCTTACCCAAGCTTCATGTGATGAAGTAATCTTATAAAGAACATACCCTTTATGTCCTGTAATTGTTACTTCACCACGTGCATTATCAGCAATGCTAGTTGATGTTGCATTAACATCACCTATAGATGGAGCAGTTGATCCACCTGTTGAACTGATGACTCCATTACCATCAATAGTAACAGTAGAACCATCAACCTTAACACCACCAAGAGTTCCACTAGCAGTAACACCAGCAGTAGGTAATGTATATGCTCCAGCGTTAGCACTAAGAACACCAGTAGCAGCATCCATAGTAAGGTTAGCACCTACTTTAATACCACCAAGAATTGTTGCTGATGCTTGAGGTACAGATGTTAAGAAACTTGTTAGGTCAGGTGGTGTGTATGTAAAGGTGCTACCAGTTAACGATAAACCTCCACCACCACTAGCAGCAGCATTAGCTCCTACTGCATAGTCTTTACTGTTGATAGTAATTCTTTTGTTAGCACCATCCCATGCAACATCAGTTCCATTACTACCAATAAACTCTATGCTATTAACATTTGGAGTTGCTGCATTATCTGTTAGATCAATGAATGCATTAGTAGAACTTGTATTTCTACCAGTTAATGTGTAGGTTAATCCACCACCACCTCCTCCACCACCAGTAACGGTAGCACTGAGGAATTTTGTACCACTATCATAGGCAAAAGTAATACCAGTATGAGTACCGTTGCTTATGGAAGACCATGTAGCATCCTTCGCCATATCATCGGTGTACTGAGTAACCGAAGTACCACCTTGCCTGAAGGTTATTGTGTTAGCATCTGTTCTCTCAACAGTAAGTCCATCAGCACCAGCAAACTTGATTGTATTGCTAATACCTCTAACAGAATCTTGGAGCGTTAGATCAGTAGCATAAGGTCCAGCATTAATATCTGAACTCAAAGTATAGTTATGAATACTTCCAAGAGATAGACCTAGGTTTATAGATTGGTTACTCCATGCATCAGTAGTAAGTGTTGATGTTAAACCACCACCAACATTAAGAGTAAACTTACCTCCATCTGTACCATTATTATCTACTAACTTAATAACTTTTCTAGCAGAATTCTCTGATGTAGTACCACCAGTATGTTCATTCGCAGAAAGAGTATATGTCTTCTCATAGTTACCTAACAAGGTATCAAAATCAGAATCACTTTCTGTTGTAGTAACTATTCTCTGACCTGTCCAATCACTTCCATCAGAGTAATGCATTGCATTAATATCACTAGCATATGCTATCTGTCCTTCATGAGTTGAAGCAAGTGGATAGTTTGCTACACCAGAGTATACTGTTATACCAGAACCACCACTACCTCCACCACCACCAGCAGCATCAACCCACTGCGAACTACTACCATCGTTATAGTATATCTTTAACTGACCAGCGTTAGAGTTCCACCATAGATCACCACTGCTAGGTGATCCAGGTGCTGCATCATTAATAGTAACACTAGATCCTCCTCCACCACCACCTGATATAGTTGACCAAGATGTATTACCAGATCCATCACTGATAAGAACTTGGTTAGCACTACCGTTATTTGGTGGGAATACAAAGGTTGTGTTACCAGATAATAAGGATGCTGATGGAGCTTTTAATGTTACATTATATTGATTATTATTATCAGTAGATAAGTTTAACTCTGCAACAGAATTACCAGCAGAAACAGTCAGTCCACCAACAGTTATAGCAGTTGTAGTTGTACTACCACGACCAGTTACTGAAGAAAGTGTATCAGTCTCAGTATAAGATCCAGTCTGATTAACCCAACTTGTATTTCCCGATCCATCTGTACGTAAAACTTGATCTACACTACCGTGAGTTCCAGGTAACGTGAAGTTAATGTTACCACTGAAGTTAGAATGTGATGGTGCTTTTATACTTACCTTATGTGCATTACTAACCTCACAATAGAGGTCGATAGATGCCACGTTTCCAGTACCTGTTCTTACTGATAGAAGACCATCAGCAAGCGTGATACCACCTGTACTACCATTACCACCAATGGTAGCAGAGTTATTTGATGTTGATCCCCTAGCAATAACATTAGCAAGGGTGCTGGTCTCCGTGTAAGATGTTAAATAATTACTAAGATCTGGTGGGGTGAATGAAAAGACTCCATTTGCACTGTTATATGTTATGTTTCCGTTACCACTAGCAGCATTTGGTGCACCAACAGACAAAGCAGTTAGTGCTACGTACCCACCAGAAGCATGATCACCCCATGCATATGCTGCATCCCAGTTAGTTATCTTAGTATTAGTAATATTATATGCAGCAGAAGCAACAAAGACTGGATCAGTCTCTGCAGATATTGAAGTTAAATATCCCTGTGTACTATGATCACCCCAACCATGAGCCTCATTCCAATCAGTTGAAGTACCACCAGTAGCAGTAACAACACCACTAACTGTAATTCCTGTCGCCGTAGTAGCTAATTTCTCTGCTGCAGAATGATATAACTTAACCTCTCCATCAGGAACAAACTTAGCAAGAAGGTCACTGGTTCCATTCTTTAATAAATTAACATCATATGCACTCTCAATTGATAGTGGATTACCAGCATTAGAATGTCTTATCTGACTCTTACTACCTGTATGAACGATAGTTAGATCAGATCCTGTACCAAAAACTATCGAATCTGTATCACTTAATATAAGACCACCAATTGATAGTGTTTGATCGGTACTACTTCCTCTATCAGCTACACTATCAAGTGTCTCTGAAGCAGAAACAGATCCGAAACTAAGACCACCCGAACCATCAGTAAGTATAGCTTGTCCAGCCAGACCATCACTTGAAGGATAAGTTAAACCAGAAGCTTCTAAAGTATTTGCTATAGTGGTTTTTAAATTTGTTACAGTAACCTTAGCTACATTATTCTGATATAGTTTTACTTCACCACCTGTACCAGAAGATGCTTCAATTAATGTAGCATTGCTTGCTTGATTCTTTAAAGCAATAGCATCACTATTAATCTCTAAACCACCAAGAGCAACTATCCTATTACCTTCAGCAGTAGTGTGAGAGATTGCTAAATCATCACTAGCACCAAATAATGCTGCTGATCCATCATCCCATTTCAGTGCGTTATCAGTCCTAGACCACTGTACATTACTAGTAAGACCAGTGAATGTTGAAGTACCACCACTTATAAATCCAGCATCAAGACTAAGTTGTACATTAGTAGTAGCACCCCTATTAGTTACAACTGCTAGGTCATCAGTACCTGTACTATCAATACCAACAGCTTCCCAAGTAACACCATCCCACGCCCAAGTCCTCCCACCTGTAGTATAGGTGAAACTACCATCAGTTAGTTGCCCTGCGGTTGAGGGAAAATTTATGGCCATGCTTAGATTACTCCTTCCAGTTTATTTATCCTATAGGGCTGCTATTCTTGTTTGGAAATCAGCGAAATCACTAGATGCTGCAACGACAGTCTTCAAATCACTTAATTTAATATAATCCTCTTGAGATAATGGTGGTGTTGCAGAGACCCACTGTGATGAATCAGGATCTTGGTAGTAGATCTTGAGTGTACCATCAGTTGAATCCCACCATAAATCTCCATCAGTTGCTGTTGCTGGAGCAGTATCATCAGTAGATACATTAGCACCACCACCACTACCACCACTACCAGAACCACTGGAGACCTTCATGATGTAGCAGAGAGCATAATATTTTGGTCTAATGTCTATGTTTCCAGCACCACCTGTACTTAGAACAGTAGCACCAGTAGTTTGAGTATCACAACCAAGACTTAAGTTTGTGGAATCTATAGAGATAGCAGCTACACCACTGTCTACAGTTAAACTAGAGTTGGAACTACCAACAGATCCTGATACAGAAACAGATGGACTTGCACTACCTGTAGTACCACTATGAGTATGTCCACCAGCACTACCTGTGTTACCACCAACATTTCCATAGAAACTGTGACTGTGGCCACCACCAGAACTAATACTTATACCAGTATTAGAAGCCCACGATGAATTTATAGAAGAACCAGAAACAACAGTAGTATCAGCTCCATGACTATCAGTATCAACACCTGTACTTCCAGAAGGTATAGCAGTTGTATGTTGGTGTCCAGGATCACTTACACTATGACCATGATTTCCACCACTACCTGTGTTTCCACTAACACTACCACTCATAGAGTGAGAGTGAGAACCCTGACTAGATCCAGTACTGAAGTTGTGACTATGTGAACTTGATGATCCACTACCACTCCAACTATGAGAGTGACCATTATCACTTACGTCATGATTATGTCCACTATCAGTAACACTATGTCCATGTTGTCCAGTTGCAGTGTGTGAATGTCCAGGATCATTCAACCCATGAGCATGAGAAGGTAACTGAGTCTCAGTGAGAGTTATTAAATCATTACCACCACTATCACCAACAGAATATGTTTCACCTACATTACCAGTTCCTATGGAAGCACCAACAACAAACCTATCTCTTAGATCAGGAGTCTGTTCTCCATTAACTACAGAACCATCACACAATGCCCAACCATCTGGTATGTTACTGATCGATCCAGACCAGATTATAATCATACCCTTCTCAACACCGCTAGGTGGTATCACCTGATCTGCTGCTTCCCATTTCAATGTAGCACTATTGTACTGTAATATCTGACCAGCACCAGGTGATGCTGTTGAAACATCTGATAGATCATTAAGGGAACTAGCACTCAAACCAGTTAAATATCCAGCACTAGCATGGTTACCCCATCCATGTGCTGTATTCCAATTAGTTGAGTTTCCACCAGTAGTAGTAATCTCACCACTAATTGTAATTCCAGATGAACTAGTCTCAAATTTCTTGACTTTATTCCAGAACAACTCAACTGAACCTGACTCATTGAAAATTGCTCTGTTACCACCACTCTCAGTAATTCTTAATGGATGTCCACCTGGACTACTAATGATATTAGCAGATCCACTATGATTGATCTGTAAATCCTGTGAAGAACCCATCTTAAGGTAGATACTATCACCTACAGTAATATCATTGGTACTAGAAATACCATGAGCAGTGATAGAAGTTGTAGTAGTGTTACCTCTTTGAGCAACATTATCAAGAGTGTCTGCAGCAGAAACAACAGCAGGAGTAAATTCAAATACACCAGTGTTAGCATTATATGATAACCCACCACCTCCATTTGCTGTTACGGTACTAACAGATAGATCTGTTAGGTTTATACCACCTCCACCACTAGAAGTAAGGTCAGACGCTGGTTCATATAGATTTGTGTTTGCATTCCACTTCAGTATCTGACCTTGTGAAGGAGCAGCAGTAGATACATCAGCAAGATCTCTTGTCCTAAATCCTTGTCCACCAATGGTTAAAGAACCAACATCTAGAGCACTCGAAATCGTCACTCCAGTCGCAGTGGTTTCCAAACGCTTTGTTCCATTATGGTAGAGCTCAACTGTACCACCATTAACAAACTGTGCTAATAGATCTCCACTAGCACCACCACCATTAGTAATCTTTGTTATACCACCAGTAGAACCTATCAATAGATCAGAGTTAACAGTCCTCAATGATAGATCAACTGTGTTACCTACTATCTGATCTACTGTAGTATCATGATAGATCTGTAAGGTCTGAGAAGGACCGAACCTTAACTTATGATTCACACCTGTAAGATCTAACCCACCAACAGTAATAACATTACTGGTAGTAGAACCATTAGTACTAACATCATGTATGTCTGATGATGTTGGAGCTGAAGCAAGGTTGGTGAAACTAATAACACCCGACCCATTTGTGGTCATGACCTGTCCTGGATTCCCGTCAGCCGCAGGGTAGGTTAAACCACTAACCTTAAACGTACCATTATTACCATTATTAAATTCTACATTACCATTAGAATATATCCTAGCGTAAGTATTGATGCTAACGTATCCATTAGCAGTGGTGATGAACATATCACTTTCTTCACCCTTGATAGTTCCCTGTACACTGGTATCACTATTTGCTCTGAATCTAATCTCCGAGTGAGATCCAGTATCAATAAGTGATAAAGCACCATTCAATGTACCATCATTAGATACATCAACACCACCAACAACAAGAGTATTAGTAGTCTGATTACCTCTATCTGTTACATCATCTAAGTTATCACTACCTGACGCAGCAGCCATAGTAGTTGGAACCCATAGTCCATCATTATCACTCCATGCTAATACCTTACCATCAGCAGCACTATCAACTGAAGTAGATACATTTGTTATAGTACCTAATGTAGATGGTACAGCAGGCTTACCAGTTAGAGAATTCCATGTACCATCAAACAATGATGGTGTGTTAGTTAAACTGTTATAGTCTCCATTAAATACATCAGCAGGTGTGAAAGTAAACGTACCATTATTATCATAAGATAAACTACCACCACCTGAAGCAGGTGATCCTGTAGATACAGAGAAGGCAGTCAATCCACCTACAATTCCACCACCACCTGATAGATCAGATCCAGGAGCCCATTTATTCTGTGCTGAACTCCACTTAAGAACCTGTCCATCTGAAGGTACAGCATTAGATACATCAAACAGATCAGAAAGATTCTCACTTAAAATATTTGTTAGATATCCTTGGTTAGCATGATTACCCCATTGATATGCAGCACTCCAGTTAGCAGTTTGAACATTAGTTATATTATATGCAGCAGAAGCAACAAAGACTGGATCAGTCTCCTCATATGATGTTAGGTAAACACTAAGATCTGGTGGTGCATATGTGAATATACCATTAGAAGGACTGTATGTTAATCCACCACCACCTGAAGGATTTAAAGTGTATACAGAGAGTTGAGATAAGTCTGCATTACCACCTCCACCTCCACCACCTTCACCATGATCAGCTACTGCTGACCATTTAGTACCATCCCACTTAAGTATATGTCCTACCGTAAGTGTTTCTGTATCTACATCACTAAGATCACCTATACTTGCTTGACTTACTTGCTGTCCTAGTTGAATCCAAGTTCCATCCTGATACATCTCAACTTGGTTTAAACTATTGTTATAGACCAAAGTACCATTGAGTACATTCAATGCATCTCTTTCACTGGTTGTCTTACTAGGTAACTTAAGTGAATCTATTATGTTAAGAGAAGTTATATTACCAGCAGCAGATACAATATTATCTGTATTAATATAACCATCTACTCTAAGCTCACCACCACCAGGTTCCCATAATAATTTGGTAGTTCCAGCAAAACCACCACCAGAATTATACTGTATTGATCCTGTTACTCCACCAGCATTAGGAGTACCACCTCCACCTCCTCCAGAGACAGAAGTAGTAGCAATATTTGTTATTCTTCCTGTTGGACTTACAGTAATAATAGGTATAGTATTAGCACTACCATAAGTTCCCGAAGTTGCTCCTGTTAATCCTGATAACTGATCTGCATTACCAGTGTATGCATTAGCATCTAATGTACCAGTTACATTAAGACCAGCAAATGTAGGAGTTGCAGCAGCACTTAAGTCTTGTGCAACAGAGAAAGTTAACTCATTGTTATTTGCACCACCTCTAGTAAGAGTAACACCAGTACCAGCAGTTAATTTAAACTCCTCTGCATTAGAATTACTATCAGTTAAACGAACAATCTTTGTGCTAGCTTGTGTATCATTCTCTACAGTCAGATAGTATAAAGTATCTGCAGAGTCAACAGTTAATTTCTTATTGGTATTATCAAGGTTAACTGTAGTAGCACCAGTACCTACTACTTGTAGAATATCATTACTAGCAATAGTAACATTTACAGTAGCATCTGCTATTGCCCATCCTGCATACAGTGAGGGTATCTGACCCCAACTAGATGTGTTACCATCTGTTGTAAGATATCTACCAGAATTACCTGCTTGAGCAGGTAACAATGCCGTGATTGCTGCTGACGCTGTGGTAGCACCAGTACCACCATATGCTATACCTATAGTATTAGCATTCCAAATACCAGTTGTTAATGCACCAACACCAGTAAGACTAGAATTTACTACAGTATTACCAAGACCAGTAGAATCTATTACACTGATTCCATTGATCTTATATTCCTTACCTATAGATAGATCCCAGTTCTCTGAGGACTTCCAAGCATCCTCACTATTATCCCAGAGAATAGTGTGCTCGGTGGTTCCTTTTAATTTTATACCACCACCATCAGCTATACTATCTGAAGGGGCGAGGACATCATTTAAAAATATGAACTTATCTGTTGTAGTAACAGTGGTAACATTAGAGTACGTTGTCGTTCCCTGTACTGTAAGATTACCTGATATTACAAGAGAGTTAAATGTTACAGAGTCAGTTGTTCCTACTGGCTGTCCAATCTGAATCTGATTTTCAGAATTAATGGTTACACCATTAGCTCCTGTATATGTTGTGTTTGTATCAGTTGAATTTACGGTGATCGTTCTACCGCTTTGAGTAATATTAGTAGCACCGCTACCAATAATAGATACATCTCCATCAGTATAACCTGTACCATTAGCACCTATCTTCGTTACTGTATCAGTATCTGTGAAATTGCCATCAATGGTAATCCTAGATCCATCTCTGGATAAAGCTATGTTTGAACCTGCAACAAGAACTACTTCAGAGTTTGATCCACCTGATCCACCTGCAGTTAATTTAATTACTTTATCTGTTACTGGATTAACTCCATCAACAGCAGACACTACGTAAGTTGTGTTACTATCTGTTGTGGAAATACTGAACCACTCTAGTCCTGTAGAACCTCTTCCTAAAACTTGGCCTGATAATCCTGGGTTACTATTAAGAATAATAGAACCATCAATTTCTAAATTTTTAGTGCTAGGTATCTTAAGACCTTCGACTGCAAGGGTAGGACCACTACCACCTTGATTGATGAGTTCGTTTACTCTAATTCTGGACATTATTTACCGCCTTATCACAGCATCAAAGGTATTTATCAACCAGAGAATCGTGCCTTTATATCTTTTCCCTTTTGAACCGCAGATTTGAATGATTCATAGCATCCAAACACATTTGTATTGTATCCTGACGGTAGGTTTTCAAATGTAATATCTAATGGTGAAGCGAATGTTGCTGGTAAATCTCTAACCCACTGTCTAAAAGTATCCCACTCATCATTTTTAAGGCTTGTAATATATTCATGATGGTCTGTTACTTCCAACAAATCATCTCTCATACTTCTAGCTTGTTTTCTTTCAGCAATAGTTCCCCAGTTATCCCATTCAGTTAAGTATTCGCTATCTTCTTTATCCTGCTGTGCTTGTGTTGCTGCTGCTATTTCTGTTTCTATCTTTTCACACTCAGCACGAGCCCATGCATTGTAATAGTCTCTCAATTCATCAGACATCTCAGTAGAAGCTTCTCTACCTTCAGGTTTAGATTGCTTCCACTCAATAAAATTAACATTATTAACAGAGTCGTAATGTATAGCCCAAACATGCTCCCACTTATCTGTTGGTGCATTGCTGGTAAAATCTCTCTCACCATATGTCTTACCATCACAACTGACTGTTCCATCAGTAATGTCTTGACCAACTATAATAGAGAATTTCATTTACCGCTTTCAATGATACCTTTATTATTTAGAGTTTCTGATAAGATAGCAGGTACAATTTCTTGTGCTTGTATCATGACCTTAGTCAGTTCCTGTGTCTGTTCATAACTAACATTCCTAAAGCTCTCTACAGCAGCACCAGCCTGTCTTGCTTGACTGGATGCTTCAATGATAAGCATAGGTAACATACTAATAGAACAATCCCATTCATCAAGTTCTTCACCTGTCTGAGGATGAGTACCCCTCAACTGTATGAACCACTTACATTCCCATTTCTTACAAGGACCACCGATTAGTGGGCAGTAATCACCAGATTCTAATTTCATATTAAGTTATGTCCTCGTACATATTATAACATCAACATAAGAAACATTCAAGGCAATATTACCAGCAGTAAATCCAACATTACCATTAATACTACCATTAAATGATGAGGTAATAGCACGATTATCAGTTACAGATCCACTTATACCTAAGTCACCTGCACCAATTGATATAGAAGGGAAGTTTACATTTGCACTACCACCTATACCAAGATCACCAGAACTTGCACTAAGAGATCCACTATATCCTGGATTACCAGAGACGTTACCATATCCATCTATGTAGTGTCCATGAGCACTACCAGATCCAGTACCACCAGTTTGAACCATTACATGATAGGATAGAACATGTGCTCTACCATCATCGGTAGCGTTTCCTCTCCTTTCATGTCTTCCTTCAATATAGTTGTGTCCGTGATAAGGCATCTGACTTATGCTAGTAGAATGAGCTCTAGCATACAGGTTACCTGGATATGCTTTCATGTTTCCAGAGTTGAATGAGATGTTGCCCATGTTAACGTCTGGATTACCAGAAATATTAAGACCAGAAGTATTAATACCACCACCAGATCCATAACCTCCATCAGGAGAACCACTTATACCGAGTCCATCCGAATCAAGACTTCCAGAACCCCATCCTGATGTTACACTACCATTAATACCTAAACCTGAAGAATCAATACTACCTCCTGTAGATATATTAGATGAGAATGCAGTAGTGAAATCCATCTGTCCACCACTACCACCACCAGCACCATTTACAAGTCTAAGTGCTTTATTGTTATGCGATGTAGACTTAACCCAACCAACAGGTGCTGAAGCCTGTGCGAATAACATAGAAGTACCAGTAGGAATATCAACCCTACCTTCAGGAAGATTTACTGTTGTAGTAGTTCCATTGTTTCTACCGAAAGTAAATACACCACCACTAAAGCTTACTGTATCAACATACCTACCATCAATATTACAGTTTGCAGTTTGAGTACTATCACTCTTAATAGCTTTGATAGTACCAGCACTTCCATCCCAAGACAGTGAACTAATTGATACGTCTTGAGCAGTAGCAAGTTTATATCTACCATCCAAATCAACAGTAATATCTGGTCTTGTTGTACCACCAAGACCACCTTCTGTCTGCTGTGTTAATGTAAGTACACCATCAGTAGTATTAAAAGTAGCAGTATCTATGTAATCTTGATGTGTTGTATATCTGTTATCAAGATTGTATGTGTAGTTAGTTCCATCACTAACAGAAAGATATAAATTACCATCAGTGAAGGAGAAATTATCTACTTTAGTATCACTAGCAGTAATTGGTGCATATAATCCATCAAGATAATCATATAAGTCTTCTGTTTCAATATCTACATTGACACCATCGTTCCTACCTAATCTCAATATTGGTCTTGATACATGGAATCCTGGTGGATTACTAGAAGCAGCTGGCCATGAACCACTAGTAACATAATTATTATCACCTGTACTTGTTACATAACGTCCGTCAAGGTTGACTACTATAGATCCAGTTCCATCATTAGGAGTAAGAGTAAGGTTACCAGTATTAGAACTAAAGGTTGCAGAAGTTATCTTAGCATCTGCAAGACCACCTGATGTAACGTACCTAGTATCAAGATACGCTTGTAGATTAGATACAGGAACATTAATATCCTGTAACGAATCAGTTCTCTCTATAGTTAATCCTCCAGTTATAGCATTATAGTATGCGTTATCAACATAACTGTTACTATTATCAGCAGTGATAGCAATAGTATTACCAGACTGAACCATGCTAACTGATCCACTAGCTTGCAATGATATATCACCAGAAGCATATGCTCCTCCAGTAGTTCCTGGTCCAGTTATCCTCAACCTTGTGATAGTATCAGTGTCTGTATCAGTAGCAGCTATAGTAATATTACCATTAGCTTCTCTAGTAACCGTTGCGTTAGCACCACCAATTATTTTTGCTTCATCAATAGGATCACCAAGAGCATCACCACCAGGTACTAATCTAATAGCAACACCACCAGAGGTAGCCTGTGTATCCAAATCATAGGTACTATCAGTATCACTTCCACCACCACCTCCACCACCTAATGATGATAGATCAACTGTGAGATCTGCTAGTGCTCCTGTTCTACCTAAAACTAAATTTGTACCAGTAAGAGTAGCAGTATCTACATAATCGTTATCATTATTATCAGTAAAACTAGAACCAAAATTTATAGTGTTACCAGAACGTGTGATTGTAATATCATTCTGCCCAACAAGAGTTACATCATCAGTTAAACCATCATTATCAGTCAGTCTTATCTTAGCGGTGTTTGATGATCCACCAGCTTCACCAGTTAAGTCATATGTCTTTGGAGTAAATCCACCACTCGCAGGTAGATCTGACCAGAATATACTACTACCATCTGTCTTCAAAAATCTATTAGTATGAGCACCAACGGAAGGAGCAAGTCCTAAGAATGCTGCTGATGCTGTGGTGTTACCAGTACCACCCTTATCAATAGGTATAGTACCACCAGTCCAAGTACCTGAAACATCACCACTAAAGTTTCCATCTACTGCACCAATGTTACCTGTTAATGTTAGAGAAGCAAAGGTAGGTGTAGATGTAGTTTCTATTTCCTGTGCTATAGAAAACTGTAGATCAGTAAGAGTTATACCTGTTCCAGCAGTGTATGTTGTATCAGTAGATCCTATCTGAATTGTTTGACCAGTCTGTGCTACTGTTGTAGCATCAACTCCTGTGAAAACTATATCACCAGATACTAAAGTACCGCCACTAGCCTGTAGTCTAGTAACGGTGTTATCATTAACAAATGATGAGTCAATTATAATTTCATTAACACTACGAGTAAGAGTTACATTACTACCAGCTCTGAATACTATCTGTTGCTGTCCAGCAGTACCACTTTGTGTAAGGTTAATAACCTTTTGATTTGCATTAGGTCCATCACCAGCAGCAAGAGTTACGCTATCACTATCACCCCATACCAGTTCTGAGTTGTTCCCAGCTTTTAAAATTTGACCAGCAGTTCCTGTAGTTCCTCCATAAGCTTCTACAGGTCCACCAATCTTTAATGTTTTTCCAGCAGAAACTTGTAAACCCTCTGGGAATTCAACCGATCCAGTTCCTAACTGATTGACTATTTGGTCAACTCTTGCTCTAGACATACCGTAGCCATAGTACTATCTTATGTATTTAGACATTAAAAAACCCCCTCGAAGGGGGGTTGTTTATTATTCACCGTCTCGATCATTAAGATCTTGTGCATGTTTATCTTTATCAACAACATCATCTAACTTATCTAAGTCTTTACCGACTCTGGTATCACCTAGACTAACAACATTATCAGTGTAATGTATATCATTGGTAGTAAAGTCTAAGTTACCACTAAGATCAATGTCTCCTACAGTAACCCCACTTAGATTATAATCCCATGATGCATTATTACATGCACTAAAATCACCACCAGTGAAAGTTATATTATCACTTGTGCTATCAAGCTTAATATCAGCACCTGGTATAGTTGTAGGGAACTGTAATATATCTGCTGGAACCTTATACCCACCAGTGTTTAAATCTATATCAGACTCTAAGTTAAACTTATAACCATCAACTGTATTAACACCGCCATCAGGATCTGGTATAGTAAAGTTGTGCTCTGCATTCTTTCTGTAGTGCTCAGTTACATTATCCACACCACGAATAGGTGTAGTAACTAGCAACTCCTTAATATTATTAAGTGTATCAACAAGCAGTGTAAGGTTTTCTTCATGCTTATTTTCTAACGAAGCAGTAAGTGCTTGACGAACCTCTCCTTCTGCAGCTTCTAGGTGCTTGCGAATCTTTGAACAGGACATAGTATAGTATCTTTGGTTATGGTATGTATTATAGCACAGAGTTATTTGTCTTGCAACGCTTCATCCTTTGAAGCTATTTCCTTTGCTTTCTTATTGCTGTAGTATGCAATAGCAAGTACAGACAAGTACATGAGTGTATCATCTAGCATCACAAGGAAGAAGATAACAGACCCACCTACGGTCACCCACTCAGGAAGTCTTGAAGTGATAGACTTTATCACTCTCTTTACAAGCTTCTCTCCTCCTCTAAAGTAGTATATAATCAGAGCAGTGATTACAAACTCACTGTATGGTACTACAAAGTACAAGGAAAGAAAGATAAAGAGAGGCCAATAGTGCCTCTCTTCTATCTTATTAACTAATGTTAGGTATTTCCGTATCAGTTTTTTCATCTAAGATCTCAGGATATATTCTCTTATCATCAGACTCATATGGTGGTTGAATTGCAACCACAAATGTACTAAAGTCTGGTGGTTCTGTGCCCTTAATAGCAGCAGTACCAGTAGCCACCAAACCCACAGAGAGTGTTGAGGCAATCATTGCTGCTTCAGCCAACTCTAAAAGCTTGTAAATGAACACGGGTCTGTATAATAAAGGAGTGTTGAGAGAACGGGGCATCTGCAAGGTTTCACCTATATGCCCAAATTTACCTCTAGGGAATCGCTTACACCTGAACCCCCAGAAATGGGGCTAGAGAACCGTTATCCCTCAACATTCATATAATAGCATATAAATGGGCAATGTGTCCACTAGTGTGTCAGTTTAATAACTGTCCTCCTTGCTCTCAATATACTCCTTATTCTGCCTACAGATACCATGTACATCTAACTCTTGATGTAAGTGAGCAGAGGTGTGAAGACCCTCTATCAGTAATAATACTGCTAGTAACATCACTGGAGTGAACCATAGTGGATTACCTATGACTTCACCTGCTGTTTCCTTTCTCATTCTGCGTAAGGGAAAAAGAACTCATCCATCATTCTATTAGCATTCTCCTTACCAAAATTACCAGTAAGGTATCCTAATATAGGATCTAATCTCTTCATGTATGTATCGAAGTCCTTATAAGAATCTATTTCAATTCCTACAGGTTTTGAATCATCAATCATATCACGGTATGTTTCAAGGTACTGTCTAAACTCAGGCAAATAATCATCAACCTCATCAAATGTACAATAACGCACAAAAATATTCTCTGAAAAATGATTACCCATCTCAAAGAAACGATATGATTTCGTAGCTTTAGGTAACCAGTCCACAGAGAACAGGAACTTTTCTATTGGATGTTGAAAATCGAATACAATGATTACTTTCTTCTCACTGAAACCCATGAGATCCATACCAAAACAGGGGAGTAATCCACAAGGAACCTTAGCACCTGTCTTAGGGTATATTACATTGTTATAGATATCAGTCTTATCATTACAGATGTTAACCTGTCTTGATTTAATGAAATGTGGGGCAGTATAAATGTCTGCCGTCATGTTCAGATCATTCTTATTGCACCAGTTACACCACCGAGATTCAAACTTGAACTCAGGGAATATATCATCCAGCGTTTTCTTGTAGTTCTTCCACAGATTCATGATAATCATACCAAGGATGTATGTACTGAGAGCTCCCAACAGCATCTTGAGGGACAGCAGCAACAGCACGACCACTAGGTAGTCTGATTAGAAACTGTTCTCCCTTTTCGATTTTTGTTAAGTACTCTTCGTATCCGTTTTCAAATTCTTCATGCGTAATTTCAATCATACCAAGCAACAAATCTCATTGTTTTTCATGTATGTAATGGAGTCTTTACATCCACCAAGATGTAATCTCTCTCCACTTGTGTCTAACTGTACTTGTGGGAAGGTAGCACCTTCTCCAAATGTCTCATAGAATTGTTTTGATGTAAAGTCAGTGTCTAACTCATACATAACATGTTCTAGGTCTGAAAGCTCACACACTGCCTTAAATTTATCACAGTATGGACATCCAGGCTTGGAATATATGGTAAAGATCATTCTTAGTTGGTCTTTATTACGGACTATTTAGTATAGCTTGACCTTCAATTGAAGCAGCATAATCCTTATCAAAGATGTCCAACCCCTTATCTGTAAGGATATGATTGTACATTCCTTCAAAGACTTTCACTGGTATAGTACAGATATCAGCACCATATTCAAATGCTCTACCTACATCTCTCACACCTCTAATAGATGCGGCTAATATTTGTGTAGAATCCCATGATTGCTTCTCAAATACGTTAGCAATGTCCTTAATAAGACACAATCCACCGAATGAATTATCATCAACACGACCTACAAATGGTGAAACGTATGCAGCACCTGCTTTAGCAGCAAGAATTGCCTGTGAAGGTGAGAAAATAAGAGTAACATTGACTCGTATATTATTCTCAGAAAGTTCCTTACAAGCCATCAATCCATCAGGTGTACAAGGTACTTTAATAGTAGCACACTTAGGGAATTTCTTTGCTAGTCTCTTACCCTCAGAGATCATGTTCTCTTTACTACCAATGACCTCCATACTGATGTCTGTAACACCAATCTCTTTGATCTCTTGATAGACTTCTTCGTGGTTTCTACCACTCTTTCTGATTAAAGACGGGTTAGTAGTTAAACCATCAATCAAACCAGTCTTAAAATGTTTACGGACTTCATCCGTTATCGCTGTATCTAAAAATAATTTCATTGTTCGTTTAAAGATTCCATTCGTAGGAACTGTTCATTCAGATTATAGTACAATTTATAGTTAGTTGTCGTTACGTAGTAACCCACTATGTCGTTTCCATCACAATGGTATCCGTAACCCTTAAGGGTCTCATTAACACCATCAATTCTAAAGGTTTTACCTCCATTTTCTAGATAGTTATGGAACTTTTCATCAAGGTTAATCATGACTTAAATCCTATGGGTTTTTTGTTTTTAAGTTGTTTAGTATAGTAATCCTCACTATTAGCTGCAGCTATTTTTCGTCTAAAACCTTCGTCTTTAAACTTATCCACCTCATCATCTGGAGGTTTTTCGTATATATCAATTGGTTTTAGATGAAAATTACCAGAAGCAGCCATCCTTCTACCCTTAGTTTTTGGTACTTCGTGATCTAGATGTCCAGGAAATACAACTAACATACCATTCTCAGGTTGTATACTCTCACCTTCAATGATTAAAGGTGCACATCCTTCTTCAACATCAACATAATAAACAGCCGAGAAATGAGAGGGAAAATGATTGTGATGTAGAGTCTCATCACCATCTTCATAATCCATCACCCAAAAATTAAAGGGTTCAAACTCAGCATGACCATCATTATAATACTCCTTACTAACATAATTACAACATGAAGTCATTATGTCTACCAGAGGATTAAATACGTCTGTTAACTTATGAGTAAACCAATGACTTCTCCATGCTCTAACATTACTCTCAATCCCTTCAGGGTTTTGCTTTTTCAGTTCTAGAATGTACTTCTTCACATGAGAATTGATTGATTCATAACCATCAACTGTAGTAACAAAGATTGGAGTCTGTTTTTTTATAATTCGTGCATCAATTTTAGGCATAATCTTTTCTGTAGTAGCGTCCTAATATGTTACTGTTATAATATGCTGGTGTTCCATCATCCAAGGTCTCTTGCAAGACATTATTAAGAAACAATTGTTTTGTTTCCTCATAATTTACCTTGCCTTTGGTGGTATGGGTTGATAAGATTTCTCTCTTGAAGTTGGTGTTCCCAAGTAATTTTCTATCTGCCTTAAGTTCGTCAGAGCTTCCGTAGTATTTTTTCCAGTCACTCTCAGACGTAACCCTTCTCTTACCACCTCTAGGTTTACGCTTTGACCAGAAATATTTTCTTCCGATGTATTGCCTACCCGATTGCAAATTAGTAATCCTGTAGACAAAACCGAACTGGTCGCCAATATGGTCAGTAATGAAAGGTTCACCTTCATATAACCAGGGGTTTTCATAAACTCCCTCCTCAGCCATTTCATAATTTTTATACCTCTAGCCATATTTATCCTATTAATCTTTCCTCTGTGTGAGCACCACACTCGACTAGTGCGGCTTGTGCTATTTTTAAAGCTTCATCACTAACATCACATACAGTACAATCTCTATCAAGATTGAATGCTGCTACAGCAGTGGTTCCAGACCCACAGAAGGGGTCAAAAACTGTCCCATCTTTAGGACATGATGACTTGATAATCCTCTCCAATAACTTTACGGGTTTCTGGGTAGGATACCTACGCTTATTCTTCTCTGATCTAGAGATGAAATGTATATCATCCCAGAAATTCTGAATGGGAGACCCTTTAGACTCAGATAGATAAATCTTTTTGTATGGTAGGTTATTACCATAATGAATCAGACCTTGAGCATCAAGCTCTTTAGTCTTCTCAAAGTCAAATCTCCATCCATACTCAGGATCATACATCTTGTACTGATACTTATGACCTGGTCTTGACTTCTCACCAGTCAATTTACCTAATGCATAGAACCCTTTCTCATCCTTATTCTTGAATGAGTTGGCTTCATAGGTAGGATCTAATGGTTGGTACTGAACATCAAAATATGGGTCACCTTTACGGAAAGTCATGATAGAATCAACGATGTTTCCCCATCCCTTCTTGATATTATTCTTTGGACCTGACCTCTTCCATGATATATTGGTGTAAAACTTACCTCTAATCTCTTTAGTAAGGTCACCTAGTACCAGTGCATTACTATCAAAATTATTGTGACAGTACAACCAACCATTTGGTTTCAGTGCTGCATAACAATCCTGTATTACAGTAGCATACCACTCAATATAGGCATCAGTTGACTCCCATTTATCATCAAAGGAGACCTTCTTGTTCTCTTCAAACATGAAGAACTCCCTATCGAGACCGAAGGGAGGGTCGATGTATATTAAGTCGTATTTTTCGCCATAATTATTGAGGTTTTCAACCCTCTCTTTTCTCAGTTTGATCGTCATAATAATAATTTTCCCACGGATCGGGTATTAAATTCCTTGGTCTTTGTTCCTCTGGAAGAACTCTTGGAGGCTCGACTGGCAGTCGGGTGGTTCTGGGTCTTTGATACCTTTCTTCTTCTTCC